>Ga0272441_10003379_pt1 | contig 30356 bp, 31 predicted proteins | sample SSMProp6N_FD_193582 | JGI IMG/M metagenome (GOLD analysis project Ga0272441, IMG submission 193582) | Marine sediment archaeal communities from Little Sippewissett salt marsh, Falmouth, MA, United States - SSM-Prop-6N | ecosystem: Environmental > Aquatic > Marine > Wetlands > Sediment ... | reverse complement strand
AGGAATAAGCATCTGTAAAAACAAATCCCTCGGAAGCCAGCCTGTCAAGATTTGGTGTTTCATGAAAAGTACTTCCATAGCAGCCCAGGTCTGCCCACCCGAGATCATCTACAAGAATAAAAACAAAATTAGGCTTTGTGTTTTTCCTTGAGCATGAAATAAGGACAGAAGTAATTAAAGCCAGGATAAGAACGAACCTGCGCATAATTAGACTCCCATGATATTCAGTACTGCAACATAAAAATCTTTATCAACCACCAGTTCACATGGTTCCACGCCTTCAAGTAACGACCATCCCCTACCTGTGAATTCCAGCCAGGTTTCCTTCCCGTCGAGGTACACTTTTACAGGCATATTGAATCCTCTCACAGCATTTCCCCACCTGTAGATCAGTCCGTTCTCATTGAACCTGTATTCAAATACAGGTATCCTGGTATCACGCAGAAACTGGTCGAATACAGGCTTCAGTTCAAAATCAGTGTGCTCTTCCATGTATCCTTCTATCTGATCAGTGCTTACGGTCTGGTGCCAGAATGTTTTATTTAGCCCTCGTAAAATGCCTCTCCATTTTTCGTCATCGTTCACTACCTGCCTTATCATATGAAGCATGGTTGCACCTTTCTGGTACATATCTCCAGAGCCTGAACGGTTGACATTGTAGGGGCCAATAATCGGACGGTCATTGCCTATGTTTGAACGCACACCCCTGAGGTATTCAGCTCCGGCCTCCTTGCCATACCAGTATTCAACAAAGAGACCCTCGGAATAGGCAATAAAGCTTTCGTGAATCCACATATCGGCTATATCCTTGTATGTTACATTATTTGCAAACCATTCATGGCCCGATTCATGCACAATGATGAAATCAAATTTATCACCCCAGCCCGTGTTGCTTACATCCCTTCCGCGGTAGCCGTTCATGAATCCATTGCCATAAGTAACGGAGCTCTGATGTTCCATTCCCAGGTAAGGCGCCTCAACAAGTTTGTATCCATCTTCATAAAAAGGGTATGGACCAAACCAGTGTTCAAAAGCCTCGAGCATCATGGGTACCTGCCTGAAATGGTCCCTGGCTTTTTCAAGGTTATAGCTCAGCACGTAATAGTCGCAGTCGAGATTACCCAGTTCGCCTTCATACACTTCACCGAAATGTGCATAATCACCGACATTGATATTTACACCGTAGTTATTTATGGGATTATAAACATACCAGTGCCAGGTTTTTGTGCCGTCAGGATTTTCAGTTACGCCCTTATACCTTCCGTTTGAGACATCCATAAGATCTCCCGGGGTGGTTATGCTGAAACGCATGCTGTCGGGCTCGTCATACATGTGATCCTTGCAGGGCCACCATATACTCGCTCCACCGCCCTGGCATGATGTAGCATAGAAGGGATTGCCATTATCATCGTAAACCCATGTAAGACCATCATCCCATGGAGGCCGCCGGCTTGCTTTCGGCTTACCGCCATAGTAAACTATGACTTCATTGGATTATCCTGTCAGCTGTTCCGTGTGCATCTGCACAAACCAGGCGTTACCATCACGTACAAATTCCAGTTCTTTACCGTCCTGGGTAATACTTTTTATTTCAAGCGGAGGTTGAAGATCAATTTGCATCCGGTTATGAGGCTCCAGCACTTCATACCTGATTAATATATATCCGTTTATGGTACTGTCGGCCGGATTGGTTTTAATATTCATATGGTAGAAAGTCAGGTCCCACCATTCCCTTTCGGGTGTTATGGAACCACGTAGTGTATCCTGGCGGGTAAAGGGTTGCTGAAATCTCTGTGCATTAACACTGATTGCAGTAAATACCAAAATCAGGGAGAAAACAACTATTCGTCTCATTTATGTAAGATTTGTGTTTTTATTGATACCAAACTTACATAATTGTTTTTAGATAAAGAGGGTGGAGAAAATGTTCTTGAGCCGGAATACTAATTGCAGGGGGCATGGAGCATGGAGCAGGGGGAAAGGAATGCAGAATAATGATTTAAGAAATATTCTCCGGGATTATGTTAATTAGGAATAGATGACTCCCTATATTTCTATTGATAGCAAATTAATCGATTTATAAACAAGGTTCCCCCTGCTCCCTGCTCCCTGCCCTCTGCAATTAGCTTTTATACTGGTATACCCTTACCCAGTCAATTTCCATTGAACTGGAACCCGACATAGGCTTTTCGAGGCCTCCCGAGAAATTAATATACATTGGCTCGTCGGGTAAATTGCCTGTCTGCCTGAATACTTCATAATTATTTATCTTCCAGACAAGCCTGTTAGCTGTCCATTCCAGGGTGTATATATAAAAATCCCTTCCGTATTTGCCACCAATTGAGGTCCTTGCAGATCTTTTACCATTCGTAAAGAAATCCATCCATACCTTGCCTTTACCTGAGCGGCAAACGTCAATGTGAGGCGTTATTTTATCGGCAAGCAGATAGAAAGCATGTCTTGGTCCGACAGCTGTATTAAGTTTTACCTTTGCCTGGAATATACCATATTTCTGGCGGAAGCTTTTACCGGTGTTTATGATGCCCGTGGTGTAGTTAAATTCTTTATTTCTGAAACCACCAAAATCCGGATTCCACACCTTGCCTTCTGTTTTTTGTGGCTTGGTGACGATGCTCAGTATGCTGCTGCCCATATCAAAATTCTCGGATTCGGTATAGCAATGAAGATCTGTTTCGAGTGAATACCTTTCATTAAGTAACCTGTCACCCCAGTAATGATTGGTAAGCCATTTTTTTGTGTCAAGGCTGTTGTCTTCAAATTCATCCTTGAAAGTAAGCTCCCTGTGCTTCAGGGCATCGAATTTGTCCGAATCTTTTACCTTGAAATACCATACTATATCATCACTCTTCCTAAGCTTTTCGTAATCCTGTTCCTCCTTGAAGAGGTCAGATTTCTCATACCGTTTCCTGTCGAGAAGGTACTCTTTTCGTTCCCTGAACTCATCGCTCTTCAGGTATTCTTTCAGTTCCCCGTGCCTTGATACTTTAGGAGAGCCTTCAAGCTTATTGAAGTTTGCCAGCTCCTTTGAGGATTTAAACTTGTAAAAGAATTTTATATCAGGATCGCTTTTAAGATTTTGATACTCCTGCAGAAGTTTATATTCATCTGTATCCTTGAAAGTGATCGGTTTCATATTCTTCTTTTCAAGGAAAGCTGCTGAATTAATAAATTCACCCAGACTTAAATACCTGCTGATACTGGCTACACCAGCAAGTTTGTCAGCTTCCTCCTTGTTCCCTTTTTTAAGAAGCTTGTTATATTTTTTTACATTTGAATCGGATTTCAGCTTTTTGTATTCTTTGTACTTGTTATATTCTTCAGTTCTTTTGAAGGTTATGGGCTTCATCTTCTGCTTTTCCCTGAAGCTAGCTGAATTAACTGTTTTTTCAAGTTCTTCATAGCGTTTAATCTTATCCGAGCCATCAAGTTCGCGGTATTTCTTCAAGTCCACGCCGTCACGTGTATTGAAATACATAACCAGGTCCTTGCTCTTATCAAGTCGCTTAAACTCCTGCTCTTTGTTAAATTCTTCAGAATCTTTAAAAGTCAGGCTTTCAATATGTTTTTTCTTTGTTTTGAAATCGGTTGAATTAACCCGGGCTTCCAGTTCATTAAACCGTTTGAGTTCATCGGAGTTACTGAATTTCTTCAGTTTTTCAAATTCCGTGATAAGGGCGTTTTCTTCCTGCTCTATCTTTGATGTTGAGGGGATTAAACCAAGTGACAGTTTGAGCTTAGCCATTGCTTAAATTCTTTGTATGAAACCGGTTAAAGATAAAAAATCTTTCAAAAATATAACATGAAAGGTCCAATATTATTGTGTTGCTGAAATTTAGCGAAGCAGGTATTATACTAAGTCGGTGGAGTTGAGTTTTGGTAAAAATGTATCAACTCGCTACTCGAGGGATGTAAATTGCTCACTTCGTGAGCGTAATTTGAATTGCTATCGCAATTCGTAACTTGCCTCACTCTGCGAGGCGTAATTTATTTCGCAACGCTTAGCATTAATGGCCCCTGTAGGAACGTAATTATGTTATGCAAATCATGCTAAGTTAGATACTGCGTTAACGGGATTAATTCCGCACTGCATCAGCAGTGCAAATTACGCCATGCGCAGGCATGGCCAATTACATCCCGCGCTAGCGGGATAAGTTACGCACTGCGTCAAGCAGTGCAAATTACGCTCCCGAAGGGAGCCTCTTATGTGCGTGAAGCGAACAATAATAAAGCATTAACAAAAAATTAACACAAAAAATTTGACAATGATATAGAAAATATATTATATTTGACTGACCGTTCATTCAAAAACGGTATTTTGTTTGAATATTTAATGACTGAACGTTTAATCAAAAAATCATGCCAAGAACAGAACAGCAGTTTGAAGGAATCAGGGAGGAAAAGAAGGCCCTCATAATGAGAACAGCTCTTGAACTGTTTGCCACAAATGGTTTTCATGGGACAACAATTAGCAGTATCGCCAAAAAAGCAGAGATATCCAAGGGTTTACTCTATAATTACTTCGAGAGCAAAGAAGATCTGATGAAAGCTATTATATACACAGGTCTTGAGAATATTGATAAGCTGATGGATCCCAACAAAGACGGGGTACTCACAGGTGATGAGCTGGAATTCCTGCTTGACAGGTATTTTAAGTTACTGAACGAGGATACATGCTTCTGGAGACTTTATTTCACTCTTCTTCTCCAGGAGCCGATATTAAAACTGGTGGAAGAAAAACTTGCAAAAATAATAGGGAACTACATTGGTTTATTGAAAGCTTATTTTGAGTCGAAAGGATGTGAAGATCCCTATACCGAAGCTGTGGTCTTTGGAGCTTTGCTTGATGGCATAGGAATGAACTATGTTGCCTATCCCGAAATATTCCAGGTCGAGAAAATTAAAGAAAGAATCTTGAAAAAATACATATAACTATAAATACAGATAACTATATGCAATATGAAAAAGAAACTTTTAACAATCGTATTATTCAGTTTTTACTGCTTATTCCTGACAGCACAGGATGCAACTGAAATTATAAAGAAGGCAAATGACAAGATAAATGGAGAGGAATCCAGTTTCAGTATTATGAAAATGACTATTATCCGTCCTGAATGGGAGCGGACTCTGGAATTTAAAAACTGGACCAAGGGCACAGATTATGCACTAACCTTGATTACGTCCCCTGCAAGAGATAAAGGACAGAGCTTCCTGAAAAGAAGTACGGAAATGTGGAGCTGGAATCCAACCATAAGCAGGCTGATCAAGCTTCCACCATCAATGATGTCGCAGGGATGGATGGGATCGGATTACACCAATGATGATATACTGAAAGAATCTTCGGTTGTTGAGGATTACATACATGAGATTACTGGTGAGGACGAAATAGAAGGGCGTCTCTGTTACAGGATTAAAATGACGGCCAAGGAGGAAGCAGCAGTTATCTGGGGTCACCAGGTAAGGTGGATTGATAAAGATGATTATTTATTCCTGAAAGCCGAGCTATATGACGAAGATGGGTATCTGGTAAGAACAGAGCTGGGTAAAAACATAGAAACGATGGATGGCAGACTTATTCCAACTATCATGGAAATCATTCCTGAAGACGAGGAAGGGTATAAGACAATAGTGGAAATAGAAGAGATAGAATTCAATATACCTGTCGAGGATGGTTTTTTCTCACAACAAAACCTGAAGAGGGTTAGATAAACGTGTAAAAAATATTACAGATATGAAAAATTATAAAATGGCCTGGCGGAACCTCTGGAGAAACAAGCGAAGGACTATTATTACAGCATCTTCAGTGTTCTTCGCAGTATTCTTTGCACTGGTGATGAGATCCCTTCAGCTGGGCACATATGACTCGATGTATAAAAATGTAATTGAGTCATATTCAGGGTACATACAGGTGCAGGATGAAGAATTCTGGGAGAATAAAATAGTTGATAATGTATTTAAGAATACCGAAGAACTTCAGGAAAAAATAAAAGAAGTCAGGAATGTTGAGGATGTAATTCCCCGTTTCGAATCATTTGCTCTTGCATCGAGTGGATCACGTTCAAAAGGAGTACTGGTGATGGGAATAGATCCGCAAAAGGAAAAACTATTATCCGATGTGGAAGATAAACTGGTTGAATACCGTCTTACGGATGACGCTATCAATGCAATAAAATCAGAGGATATCCCTGACTACCTTGCTAAGAATATGGATCTTTTTGCAGGTAACTCTTATTCTTCAGATGGCAGGTTGCAGATCGACCTCGGAATTAAGGAAAGTGACGCAGAAAGCCTGATGCCAATAATCGAAAAATATGCCAGTATAGATAACGGCTATTTCAATATGGGTGATAATGCAGCCCTTGTCGGGGACAGGCTTTCCAGGTACCTTGGTCTCGAAAGGGGGGATACCATTATACTGATTGGCCAGGCTTACCATGGTTATACCGCTGCAGGTAAATATGTGGTAGAAGGCATCGTAACAATCCCAAATCCGGATATTGATAATAAAATAGTGTACCTCCCTGTTGATGTATGCCAGAATCTCTACTACGCAAATGGTATGCTAACTTCAATGGTGGTGCATCTAAGGGACAACGATGATGATGCAATAGATAATACGATGGAACGACTTGATTCAAAACTTGAGAGCCCATACAGGGTTCTGGGCTGGAAGGAGATGAACAAAACCCTTGTCCAGCAACTGGAAGCAGATGATAAAAGCGGTATAATAATGATTGGCATACTGTACCTGGTCATTGCCTTTGGTGTATTCGGCACGGTACTGATGATGACCGCTGAGAGGAGAAGAGAATTTGGAGTTCTTATAGCAATAGGTATGCAGAAAACGAAAATGGCCGGGGTAATGGTATACGAGATGCTTTACATAGGCCTTCTCGGAATACTTGCCGGTGTGGCAGTAGCCTTACCATCGATAATATACGGTTATCATCACCCTATACATTTCCCAAGTAAATTTGCAAAGATCTGGGAAGAATATGGATTTGAACCTGTTATGGCTTTCCAGTGGATTGACAAATATTTCCTCTCCCAGTCACTGGTGGTTGCAATAATTGTCCTTGTAGCGGTGATTTACCCTGTTGTTAAGATACGTAAATTGAAAGAAGTAAACGCACTTAAAGCATAAAACGATAATACAATGATAACAAAAACTGCATGGAAAAATGTATGGCGAAATAAGATAAGGAGCTTCGTGGTTGTCGCTTCCGTTACAGTAGGAATCTTTGCCGGAGTATTTGCTGTTGGCGTGATGAACGGGGCAGTGGATCAGCGTGTCGATGAGGTACTTGACAACGAGGTCTCACACATTCAGATTACTCATCCTGACTTCAGGACGAATAATGATCTTAAATTTAGGATTGATAATGTTGATGAACTGGAAAAACAGATCTCCGGGATCGAAGGAGTTGATGCTGTCTGTGACAGGCTATTCGTCGTTGGTATGGCAAACACTGCCAGAAAAAGTGTAGGAGTAAATATTATTGGAGTAGATCCCGAAAAGGAGAAAGAAATCTTCGGCCTGTATAAAGAGCTTGAACCGGGTACAGGTGAATATTTTTCTGACCCGGAAAGGGAGGAATTGGCATATATAGGGTTCGACCTGGCAAAAAACCTGAATATAATAAGGTATCAGATCAATGATGAAATAATTGAAGAATTACGGTCAGCGGAGTTGCCTGAAGATATTTTATCAGGGATAAGTGAATTTGACGGTGAGAGGTTTGACAATGAGATGAGTTTTAAAAAGGCCATGAGAACAGTAATGACGGCCAAACAGGAATCAGAATACGGGAGGCTCATACTTGAAAAAGCACAAACATTCAGGGAGAGGGCCAAGTTCACCCTGACTTTTGTCAACAGCAGTAACCACCAGACAGGTGGTGTTTTCAGGGTTGGCGGTATATACAATATACCCAACAGTATGTTTGAATCAAGCCAAGTATTTGTCCGGGACAATATTCTGAGAAGACTCATTGAATTTCCGCAAAACACGGCACATCAGATAGTGATAAGGCTGAATGATGTTGATGATACAAGGGCAATGACTAAAAAGCTGAGAGAGGATTTTCCTGAGCTTGAGGTATTGAACTGGAAGCAGATACAACCTGATATGGCAATGATGTCTGATTTTGCAGGTGTAATGTATGGTTTTTTCATGGTTATAATACTCGCGGCACTGGCATTCGGAATAGTAAACACCATGCTTATGGTGGTGCTCGAACGGACCAAGGAGCTGGGAATGCTTACAGCCATCGGAATGAACAAAAAGAAAGTATTCAGGATGATAATGACCGAGTCAGTATTCCTCTCCCTTACCGGGGGAGTGGCCGGTATGGTGGTGAGCTGGATCATAATAAGAATCACTTCAACACAGGGCATCAATTTCGGGTCTATGGAAGAAGGATTTGAAGCAATGGGATTTTCAGCACATATATATCCTGATATAGGGGTAGACTTCTTCTTGATAGTAACCCTTTTAATAATCATTACAGGTGTTTTGTCTTCGGTTTACCCGGCACTTAAGGCGCTGAAACTGGATCCGGCAGAAGCACTCAGAACAGAATAAAGAACAGTAAAATATTAAATATCAGAAAAATGAAAGTATTGGAATTGAACAATGTACACAAGGTATACAATACCACCCATGTAGAAGTACATGCTGTAAATGACGTAAGCCTTGAATTTGAGCAGGGAGAATTTGCTGCTATAGTCGGTCCCTCGGGTTCAGGCAAGACAACATTACTGAATATGATTGGGGGATTGGATATGCCTACTGAAGGGAGTATAATGGTTAACAGCACTGACCTTTCTACCCTCAGGTCATCAGCACTAATAGATTTCAGGATGAGGAATATTGGTTTTGTTTTTCAATCATATAACCTTATTCCTGTTCTGACGGCAAAAGAAAATATAGAGTTCATAATGAATCTTCAGAAGTGGACCAGAAAGAAAAGGGATAATCGAACTGTTGAACTGCTGAAGGCAGTGGGTCTTGAAGACCGGATACACAGCCGCCCGGCGCAATTATCGGGGGGCCAGCAGCAGAGGGTTGCTGTAGCCCGTGCACTTGCTTCGAAACCCAGGTTTGTTCTGGCAGATGAGCCTACTGCAAACCTTGATACAAAATCAACAGAAAACCTTCTGGACATAATGGAAAAGCTCAACAGGGAGGAGAATATAACTTTCATCTTCTCAACACACGATGCCAGGGTAGTAAAAAAAGCCAGGAGAGTGATCACCCTTGAAGACGGGAAAGTAGTATCTGATGAAATAAGAGAATAATATGAGAGTATTTTTTATCCTGAGCATATTATTCATTCTCAACCTTACAGTGGCGCTAGGACAGGAAAAATCTTCCCCGGTAAGCTTAAATGGTTACGTGAGCAATATGCAAAGTGTGATTTTTGAAGACCTTGATGGTATGTGGATCAATGACAACCTGATACATAATAGATTGAACTTCAAACTATATGCCGGCCAGAATATTACATTTGCTGCAGAAATACGCAACCGGTTTTTTACAGGTGATATGGTAAGACTGGATCCGTCATATGCGGGGAGGCTGGCTGCAGACAATGGTTTGGTTGACCTCACTACCAACGTATTCAGAGAAAATTCTTTTATCCTGAACTCAAAAATAGATCGTCTCTGGGCTGATATCACCATAGGTCCCGTTCAGCTCAAAGTAGGACGCCAGAGAATTAACTGGGGTCAGACCTTTGTGTGGAATCCAAATGATATTTTTAATGCTTATTCCTATTTTGACATCGATTACCCGGAAAGGCCCGGCAGTGATGCCCTGAGATTACAGGTTTATCCCAGTTATTCTTCTACATTTGAACTGGCTGCTGCCATGAACAGCGAGGAAGAGCTGACACTTGCAGGAATGTACAGGTTTAATAAGTGGGGATACGATATTCAATTACTCGCAGGAATGGTGGACAGTGAAGACATTGTTTTCGGAGCAGGATGGTCAGGGGCTATTGGAAGTACATCCTTCAGGGGAGAGTTCAGCTGGTTCCAACCGCAGGATAATTTTTCAGATACCACCGGGACAGGACTTTTAACCATTGGTTTAGACTATGGGTTCTCCGGAGCAGGCATGCTGCAGCTACAGGCTTTGTACTGTAATAATCCCCTGACATTTGACAATTTTGATGCGTTTTATTCAGAAAACCTCTCGGCCAAAGACCTGGCATTTTCTGAATTCACATTGTTCGGAAGTGTTACTTACCCGGTTACCCCACTATTTAATATCAGCCTTGCAGCTATGTGGTACCCTGGACTAGACGGATTTTTCACAGGACCATCAGCAGAAATATCGATGGCAGAGAATATTGATTTCTCATTTATATGGCAATATTTCAATGCTGAACTGAATGATGAAAGAACAAGGATGAACCTTGGTTTCATAAGAATGAAATACAGTTTCTGATTTATTTAATACATTTGGCCATTGGAAAAAATATTTACATATGGCCCTGGTACATGAATTTGAGAAAGCTGGCAACTGGCTATTCAGAAGAAGAGGCTGGCTTCCTGTGTTTGTTTTTATTCCCTCCCTGCTATACATATACCTTTCAGGAGCACAAAAACTCGAATACAGACCTGGAATGGAACTGGCTTTTCTTGCCGTGAGTCTTTTTGGACAGGCCATAAGAGCAATAACTGTTGGCCATACCCCTAAAAAAACTTCGGGGAGAAATATAAGAAAGCAGGTTGCTGATAACCTGAACACAACGGGAATCTATTCAGTGGTCAGGCATCCCCTTTACCTGGGAAATTTTTTCATGTGGCTGGGCCCGGTAATATTCCTTAGATCAGCATGGATTGCTGTTATTTTCTGGCTGGCATACTGGTTGTATTATGAAAGGATAATGTTTGCCGAAGAGCAGTTCCTGAGAAGAAAGTTTGGTGAATCCTATGACCGGTGGTCAGAACAGGTAAGATCCTTTATACCCTCATTCAGGAATTACACCAGATCTGATCTTCCCTTTTCTTTAAGGAATGTTCTGAAAAGAGAGTATAACGGGTTTGGATTAATATTCATTGTGTTTGCACTGCTTGATATTGTTCGCAGCTCCACCCTTGCGGAACGATTGAGTATTCACCCAATGTGGGCTTTGCTCCTTGCCTTCGGCTTTCTTACTTTTATCATATTGCGTACTATAAAAAAACGCACCACCTGGCTTGATGTCAGGGGCAGGTGATCCACCCCGCTTCGCGGTGCGTAATTTACCTTACTTACCGCTTTCGCTAAAACTTCAGCGGTCAAAGCGTTCGGTGTAACTTGCTTCGCTACGCTCAGCGTAATTGGCTCCCTTTGGTCGCGTAATTTGCCTCGCAACGCTCGGCGTATTTAAATCAATTTATAAATACACAATAATCACACTTCCTAAGTGAACAAATTACGTCCCGCGCTAGCGGGATAAGTTACGCACTGCGTCAGCAGTACAAGTTACGTCATGCGATAGCATGACAAATTACACCGAGCGTAGCGAGGTAAGTTACCATTCCATTATTGCTCGTCCCCACCAGCCACAATCACCAGCCGCTCCCGAGCTCGCCCCGAATTCACGCGGCTCGGTTCCAGTATTCCAGTATTCAGTATCTTTGCATCTGAAATGGCAGCGCTTAAGAAAATACTGGTCTACATTCTACTAATTCCTCTGTACATATACAGATGGTTCATCTCACCGCTTACGGGGCCATCCTGTAGGCATACCCCTACCTGTTCGAAGTATGCAATTGAAGCTTTAAGAATACACGGACCGCTGCGGGGCTTTTTAATGGCAACAAATCGCTTCACCAGATGCCGGCCCGGAGGGACACACGGTTATGATCCTGTACCCAGGTTTTGGATCAGGAGGTACAGGCCATGGATGACTTATACCGGGAAATGGGTAAGATCAAAAAGACTGAAAAGGTAAATTCAGAAATTTATCTTCTCCTTGAGCTTTTTATAGCCCGATCGGCTAACAGGAAGACGCTCACCTTCTTTCAAGATTGCTACATGAGTGTCCTTGCCATATGGTTCAATCCTTCCCACATGTTCAAGTGATACCAGATATGATCTGTGGATACGTATAAATTCATCAGTAGGCAGGTTTCTTTCATAATACTTCATCGTTTGTTGTTTCAACGCTTTTCCGTTTATATGAAATATCATGACATAGTCGTCTTCAGCCTCCATATAACGTATATTCCTTACCGGAATGAAGCTGATTGCACTGCCCTTACGTATCACAATCCTGTTCAGTGGTGCAGATCCTTCAATCCTTTCATCTGTGAGCTTCTTTATATTGCTTTTTATATTTTCACCCTTTCTGATTCTTGCTATTGCTTTTTCCACGGCTTCATCAAAGCGTTTCTCTGAGAACGGCTTGAGAAGGTAGTCCACGGCATTCATATCGAAAGCTTTAATTGCATATTCATCAAATGCAGTGGTGAATATTATCTCCGGCTTTTCTTCAAGTACTTCCAGCAATTCGAAGCCCGTTAATTTGGGCATCTGAATATCAAGGAAAATAAGGTCAGGATTAAGGTCCTTTATGGATGTAAGTCCGCAATAGCCATCGGCGCATTCACCTACGATCTTAACTGAGTCATTTTTATCGAGGTAATGTTTGATAATACTTCTTGCGGGTTCTTCATCTTCAATTATCAGAACCGTTATTTGATCTTTTGTATTCATAATTTTATATCTGCTTGTTCCGGTATATATAATTCTGCTGTAAATACACTATCCTTTTTCCTGGTTTTCAACCATGACCTGTTACCGTAATATAGTTCAAGCCTGCGACTTACATTGTTCAAGCCCGTACCTGTTCCTCCTGCAGGTATGCTTTCAGGATCAAAATCATTACTGATACTGATGGTTATAGCTCCATTTACCCTTTTTGCATTCAATTTAATGCTTACGGTATCTGAACTCTCGTAAACACCATGTTTAATGGCGTTTTCATAAAGGGGTTGCAATATCATATTCGGGACTCTTACGCTCAGGCATTCCTCCTGGACATCTTCTTCAAGGACCAGCCTTTCCCCGAAGCGTATTTTCTCAATATCAAGGTATAGCCTGAGGTTCTCAAGTTCAGTTTGAAGGTTAACGGTACGGTCCTCTTTGCGGGAAAGGGCATATCTCATGAAATCCGAAAGCTTGATAACCATTTCCCTTGCCCTTTCAGCATCTGATATTGTGAGTGAGCTGATTGAATTAAGACTGTTGAAAAGAAAATGAGGGTTAATTTGAGATCGCAGCATCATAAGCTCTGTCTCCTTGAGCATATTTTCGAGTTTGGCTTCTCTCATATTTTTCTTGGCAATATTATCGATACTTATCATCAGATAATATGTTAATATTGCCACTGCATAAATAAATGCCCCGGCACCCAGCCGGTAATAAATAGAATTTTCCCAGAATGACTGGTATGGGGCTTTGTCTTCCAGGAATAACATTACAAGGAACCTGGTCAGGAAGACCCATATACCAAGGACAATGAATGCCATAACCAGGTGGTTGATTATCGACCTGAGTAAACCATTCTCACTGGTGTTGAATTGTTTGACCGGGAACCATAAGGCCATGGCAATAACTGCGAAGATAAAAGCTGAAATAAAACCATCGGCAAATGATGCAGCAACACTTAAATCTGATGAAAAGGTCATCAGCACTGACTGGCCCAGTCCGATCAGGAGCCAGATCAGCCAGTATACCAATAACCTGTTTCGCTTGCTGAGGATGGGATGGATCATTATTAATAACCTTTTACTTCACCCCCTCCAAACACACAAGCTCCCTTAATAACAAGTGTTCTTGACATATCAATAGTTGATGAATAACCTTTTCGGGAATCCGAAAATCCTCCCAGCACAGGTGTAACATCAATAATAATGTTCCAGTCGGGTGGCACAATAAACGAAACACCGCCAAAAACACAAGAGATTTCAAGTTCGTTTGTACCTTCAGCCAGTTTCGCCTTGGTCATGTCTAACTCAGCACCGCCAAAAACGCAGGATATCTTGCCTCCCTTGAACTCCTGGCTCAGAATACGCCTCTCACCACCGCCAAAAATGTTCACCATATCAATGACATCATTTGATGTGCTTGATTTGGATGCCCAGTTCTCCTTACTGAACCACCTGGTATTTGTCAGGACAATGACGCCTATGATAATAAACACTGCAGGCCAGAAAAGACGGTAGGTCCTGAAGGGGATATCAAAAATTTCAGGTAATATAAAGAACCCGCCAACAGCCATAACTATAAGCCCGGGAGTTTTATTTCCGGTGCCAAGCGTCATTACAAAACCTATAGCTATAAGTAACATCTGCCAGCTGAATATTATATCCTGAAAATAGTCTGGCATCAGGCCGGCATTCCTTAATATCAGCATAAGGCCAAGCATGATCAATACCAGACCAATTGCAATCTTGCTCGTAGCTGAATAACTCCGATGTGGTTTGTCATTAAAATTAGAATGATGTCTCATCTCTCTCATATCCTTATTTTTTAATGTAATTAATAATTTAACTTTTTCGATATCGTCTGATAATACCTGATACTATCAGAGCAAGTCCGGCTAGTATAACAGCTGCCGGCCAGTACATTTTTTCGTAAATAACTGGCAGCTCATAATCGATACGCGGAAGAAGAAAGTATCCGCCGACAGCCACCAGGATAATACCAAATGCTGCATTACTGTTGAAGAAGACAAGCACCCCGACAAATAATATCAGCATGGGCCAGATAAAATAATCACGGAAGCTTCCAAGGTTGAGGATGTCAAGCATGGCACCTCCGAGGAACAATCCCAGTATAATAAGGAAGATTCCTATATGCTGGCCAGGATTATGTTTTCTTTCTTTCATTATTAACAGATTTAATATACGGTTCAAAAATAACCAATAACCCGACTGTTATAGAATGCTAAATCGGTAAAGAGAGGTTTTTTATCGGTAAATGGCTCATTATTGCATATTTTCCTACTTTTTTCCTGAATATCTTTAATAATTGGATTAGCTTTTATATTTTTGCACACCAATTTTAGATCATCATGCAGAGTATATATAGTATACCATTAAAGGGATTGAAAGAGGGTAATCATCTGTATGATTTTGAAATCGGTAGCAATTTTTTTGCTTCATTTGAAAAATCTGAGATCCATGAGGCAGACCTGAAGGCTGTTGCAAGTCTATATAAAAGTTCGTCTCATATGGAATTAGAAATAAAGATTACCGGGTCTGTGATCCTGGTCTGTGACAGGTGCCTGGATCCTTATTCCCAGGAAATAAGCACAAAGGACAGGATGCTGATAAAGTTTGGGGAGCAATGGGAGGAGGTTAATGACGAGGTAATAATTGTGCCCTTTGAGGAAAGTGAATTTAAGCTCGATCAGCTTATTTATGAATTTGCACACCTGGGCTTACCTCTGAAAAAAATGCATCCCGACGATGAGCATGGTAACAGTACCTGTAACCCTGAGATGCTGAAAAAGCTTGAGAAGCACCAGGCTCATGGGGAAGGAAATGGTGACCCTCGCTGGAGTGAACTGGAGCAGCTAAAAAATATTAATAATTAGATATACAAAAGAGATGGCACATCCTAAGCGCAAAACATCTAAAACAAGAAGGGATAAACGCAGAACTCATTATAAAGCCACAGCACCCACACTCGCTATTTGCTCAAACTGTGGTGCAGCAGTAAGGTTTCACAGAGTATGTCCTGAATGTGGTCATTACAGGGGAAAGCTGGCTGTAGAGAAAGAAGTATCTGCTTAATAAATACCTGGTATGAATTTAGGGCTCGATGTAATGGGCGGTGATTATGCACCCGGGGCAATCCTCGAAGGTGCATTTGATGCTTTAGAGTCTCTGTTGCCTGATGAAAAGATAACTCTCATAGGAGATGAAAAAGCAATAGAGGAATGGGCACACACTGAAGATATGGATCTTTCTAAATTCGACCTCGTGCCCTCCACCGAGATTATTGAAATGGGAGAGCATCCTGCCCGTGCATTTACACAGAAAAAAGATTCCAGTATAGCAGTGGGTTACAGACTACTGAAAGAAGGCGCTATTCAGGGCTTTGCCAGTGCAGGAAATACAGGTGCGATGCTCATCGGGGCAAGTTATAGTGTCAACGTTATACCGGGCGTATTTCGTCCGGCACTGGTAATAGCAATACCTACATCAGACGGTGGTAAGTCAGTATTGCTCGATGTAGGTCTGAATCCCGACTCCAAGCCGGATGTACTTCTTCAGTATGCAAAACTGGGAAGCCTGTATGCCAGGTATGTACTGGATATAAATAATCCCACCGTGGGTCTTCTAAACATTGGTGAGGAAGAAACAAAGGGATCTGTTGCAGTTAGGGGTGCATATGAACTGATGAAGGATAATCCAGCAATTAACTTCGCGGGTAATGTTGAGGGCAACGTACTCTTTACAGGTAAAATGACTGATGTGGTGGTATGTGATGGATTTGTGGGTAATACAATAATAAAACAGGGTGAAGCTTTTTACACCATTTATAAAGAAAGAAAACTTAAGGATGAGTATTTTGAACGGCTGAATTTTGAAAGTTTCGGTGGCACGCCCATAATTGGGATTAATGCAAATGTTGTTATCGGGCATGGCATTTCGCGGAGAAGGGCTGTGATGAATATGATTCTGCAAACAAGAGATGTGGTAAATGCAGATCTTGCAAAAAAAATTATTGAAGAAATTTGACATGGAAAAAATAAGAGCGGCAATAACAGGAGTAAATGCCTGGTTCCCCGAGTATATACTGACAAACGATGAACTGGCAACAATGGTTGATACCTCTGATGAATGGATAATGCAGAGGGTAGGGATAAAGGAAAGAAGAATACTCAAAGGTGATGACCAGGGGACATCTGTTCTGGGTGCTGAAGCTGTAAAAGGATTGCTCAAAAAAACAGGTACAAAACCGCAAGAGGTTGACCTGCTGATTTGTGCTACAGTGACGCCCGATATGCTTTTCCCGGCAACAGCGAATATAATATCCGACAGGGTGGGAATTAAGAATGCCTTTAGTTTTGACCTTAATGCAGCCTGTTCAGGTTTCCTTTTTGCACTGCAGACAGCTACAGCTTATGTCGAGTCAGGAAGGTATAAAAAAGTTGTGCTTGTAGGTGCCGATAAGATGTCATCGATAACTGATTATACTGACAGGACTACATGTACACTCTTTGGTGATGCAGCAGGTGCAGTTCTTCTTGAACCAACAAAAGATGATATTGGAATAATTGACCATCTTTTTCACACCGATGGGTCAGGCAGGCACCATCTGCATATGAAAGCAGGCGGATCAGCAAAGCCTGCAACTCATGAAACTGTAGATGCAAAGGAACATTTTGTATACCAGGAAGGACAAACAGTGTTCAAATTTGCAGTTTCAAATATGGCAGATGTAGCAGTTGAGGTAATGAAGAGAAATAAGCTCAGGTCAGAAGATGTTGCCTGGCTGGTTCCTCACCAGGCCAACCTAAGGATTATAGATGCAACAGGCAGAAGAATGGGGCTTCATCCATCACAAATAATGGTTAATATTGAGAAGTTTGGTAATACTACGGCAGCAACAATACCACTATGTCTCTGGGAATATGAAGAAAAGATGAAGAAAGGAGATAATATAATTCTGGCAGCTTTTGGCGGAGGTTTTACCTGGGGATCAATGTATCTGAAATGGGCATACGATACAATAAAGCAATAAATACTTATGTATTGAAACAATACTTTTTAACTTTGAGAGTTATTTTAAAAAATTAATTATCTAAGTCATGGCAAAGGTTAATGAAACGGAAAATTCTACTATCAACCTGATAAGCAACGGAACAGAAATTACAGGTGACATAAAATCCGAGGGTGATATCAGGATAGATGGGACACTGATTGGTAACCTTTCAACGAAGGGGAAAGTTGTTATAGGAAACACAGGAAAAGTAAAGGGTGAGGTAGTTTGTAAAAACTCAGAAGTGTGCGGGGAAGTCGATGGCAAAATAAATGTTAGCCAGTTGTTAACCCTGAAGACCTCATCACGTATTAATGGCGATATAATCACTGAAAAATTGTCAATAGAACCTGGAGCAAGGTTCACCGGAAACTGTAATATGGCTGAAGATAATGGGCAGGAAGAACCAAAAAGTCCGGCAAAACAACCATTCGCAAAAAAAGAAGCCCCAAAAGAAGAATAACGACCTGGGAACATATGCCCGGTATACAGGCATAGCCTTCCAGATGATTGTCATTATTGGTATAATGGCTTTTGTGGGGGTAAAACTTGATGAGCGAAGAGGTGGAGAAACACCAACATTTACTGCAATACTGTCTCTGCTCGGTGTGTTCGCAGCGCTATATACCTCGCTGAAGGATTTTATCAGGAAAAAATAACTCGATGAAAAAAGCTGCGAGAAAATTAATTAACCTTTTTTTATACACTTTAATGGTATTGGCCTTTATGGTAATAGTAATACTGTTAGTACCCCTACAGATAACTATACCTGAACTGCTGCTTACAACATTCATATTTTCTGTTATAACCACCCTGGCACTGCTGCTGTTCCTCATAGGCTCTGACAGAAGCCCTGAAAGACAGCCTTTATATACAATGGGCGCAGTAGGACTCAAATTATTCCTGTTTATAATATATGCTATTGTATATTTTATTGTACTTAAAAATACCGGAGCGGTTTATATCATATTATTCTTTTTACTATATTTAGCTTTCACAATTTACCTTCTAAAGGTTGTGGTTAAGATCTTGAAAATTAAATCTTTAAAATAAGTTCAGGCTTGAGTTTAAAGTACATTATTCTAATATATTCGCTTATTTTCAGTCTGGCAGTTTATCCTTCTGACCTGTATGCCCGTGCGCATGACCATCCCGGAAATAATCCATTATTCACCATTGTAGATCCGTATAATGCAGAGGAGGAGAGCCATGATGAGTTTGATCCCAGGAAGTTTATTTTCGATCACATAATGGATTCACATGAGTGGCATATTTTCACAACACCTGAAGGGCATCATGTAAGCATATATTTGCCTGTAATAGTATATAGTAAATCAAAGGGATTAAATGTTTTTTCTTCAAAGCACCTGGCTCATGGTCACCATTACCGGGGATTCATGATAATGAATGAGGGTGAACTTGAGGGAGAAATAGTGGAAATTGATGATGAGGGGAATGTGAATGAAGAAAACTTACCTCTTGACCTTTCGATAACGAAAAATGTAGCTGCTATGTTTGTGGTAGCAATACTGCTGCTATGGCTTTTCATATCACTGGCCAGGTCGTATCGTAAAACCGGCATAAGTGAACCCAAAGGCATACAAGGTTTCCTGGAACCAGTGGTGCTCTTTGTCAGGGATGATATTGCCATACCGAACCTTGGAGAGGAAAAGTATGAAAAATATATGCCTTACCTGCTGACTGTCTTTTTCTTTATACTGCTGAATAATCTGATGGGACTGATCCCTGTTTTCCCCGGAGGAGCAAATGTGACAGGTAATATCGCGGTTACGTTTACCCTGGCTGCATTTACAATGATCATCATTAATACCAATGGGGGCAAGGGATACTGGCAGCATATTTTCAACACCCCGGGTGTGCCCTGGTGGTTGAAGATCCCCCTGCCATTTATGCCAATTGTTGAACTGATAGGAGTTATAGCAAAACCTTTCGCACTGATGGTCCGTCTCTTTGCCAACATAACGGCAGGGCATATTATTGTATTGAGCCTTGTAGGCCTTATATTCATTTTCAAGTCTGTAGCATTTGCTCCAATATCAATTATCATGGTATTGTTTATGGATTGCATTGAAATTCTGGTGGCATTCCTGCAGGCATATATATTCACATTATTATCAGCTCTCTTTATAGGGCTGGCAGTAAACGAAGAACACTAAACCAAATATTGTCAAACTAAAATTAAAAATTATGACAGGTACTTTAGCGGCAATAGGAGCAGCAATTGCAGCAATTGGAGCTGGAATTGGTATCGGAAGGATTGGCGGACAGGCTATGGAAGCTATAGCACGCCAGCCCGAGGCAGCATCCAAGATTCAGACTGCAATGATTATTTCTGCTGCACTTATTGAAGGGGTTGCACTCTTCGCAGTGGTTGTGGCTCTTATTGCAGAATAAGAATTGAAGCAGCCTGTGACGGTTGGTCACAGAGCTGCTTTTTCATCAAAAATTTACATAATTATGATATTAGCCAGTAATCTTACAACACCTGAACTGGGGACAATAGTATGGACGACAATTATCTTCCTCCTGCTTCTTGTACTCCTCAGAATGTTTGCCTGGAAACCAATAATGGAGGCTATCAAGGCAAGGGAAGAGAGCATAAAGGGATCACTTAAGTCAGCCGAGGAAGCGCGCCAGGAAATGGAACAACTGAAGGCTGACAATGAGGCAATAATGGAAGAAGCACGTAAGGAAAGGGATGATCTTCTCAGGGAAGCGCGTGACGCAAGGGATAAAATGATTGCAGAAGCGAAAGAACAAGCAAGAGGCGAAGCGGATAAACTAATCCAGAAAGCCCGTACCGGTATCGAAAGAGAAAAAACAATGGCTATTAATGATATTAGAAACCAGATAGCCAGCCTTTCAGTTGAAATTGCAGAAAAAATCCTGGATGAAAAACTGAAAGATAGCAAGGAACAGAATAAACTTATAGAGAAACTCCTGGATGATATGGATCTAAAGAGTAATTAAAAAATCAGCTGATGAATGAAAGCAAGATAGCAATTAGATATTCAAAGGCTCTTTTTTTATCAGCAAAGGAAAGGGGATTGATTAAAGAGGTAAGGCATGATATGCTCTTTGTTATGAAGCTCTCATCAATGGATGATTTCAGAGATGTCATAGAAAGTCCTGTTATAACCAATGAAAGTAAAAGAAAGATTATGGCTGCCCTCTTCAAAGAGAATGTCAGTGAAATAAGTTTTGGTATGATAAACCTTACTGTAAACAATAACAGGGAATCCTTCCTGCCCGGTATAGCAAGGTCTTATATTGATCTGGCCGATGATCATGAGGGTATAACTAAAGTGACACTTAAGACCAATATAGAAATAAGTGAAAAGAACAGGAACAGGTTTATTGAAATAATAGAAAGAGATCTGGATACGAAAGCTGACCTGGAGGAGATAGTGGATGAAGAAATAGCAGGCGGATACATACTGAAGGTCGAGGATCTGTACGTTGATGCAAGCTTGAAAACACAGTTGCGAAAAATACGACGAGCATTAATCAAAGAATAATATCAGTGGTTAACTCCACATTTAAATGTTTTAATTAGATTATGGCAAATATTAAACCAGCAGAGGTATCAAAAATACTCAAAGAACAGCTTGAAGGGATAATGACAGGTGCTGCCCTTGATGAGGTAGGTACTGTCCTGGAGGTAGGTGATGGTATCGCAAGACTGTACGGCCTTTCAAATGTTCAGTCAAATGAGCTTATTGAATTTGAGAATGGTGTTGAGGCAATAGTGCTCAACCTAGAGGAAGATAATGTCGGTGCTGTTCTTCTTGGCCCGTCCGAGGGGATCAAAGAAGGAGATATAGCGAAGAGGACAAAACGCATTGCTTCAATTATGGCTGGTGAAGGATTGCTCGGCAGGGTAATAACACCGATCGGCCAGCCTATTGATGGCAAAGGGCCTATAGAAGGGAAATTGTATGAAATGCCTTTTGAACGTAAGGCACCTGGTGTTATATTCCGCCAGCCTGTGAAACAACCACTGCAAACAGGGCTCAAGGCCATCGATGCCATGATACCTATAGGGAGGGGGCAGAGAGAGCTTATTATTGGTGATAGACAGACCGGTAAAACAGCCATTGCCATTGATACGATCATTAACCAGAAAAGCAACTACGATAAAGGCGAACCCGTTTACTGCATATATGTTTCAATAGGCCAGAAGGCTTCCAATACTGCAAATATAGCAACGTTGCTTGAAGAACATGGGGCTATGGACTATACGGTTATTATTTCAACAACCGCTGCTGATCCAGCTGCAGCACAGTTTTATGCTCCTTTTGCCGGAGCTGCTATAGGGGAGTTTTTCAGGGATACAGGTAGAGATGCATTGATTATTTACGATGATCTTTCCAAACAGGCGGTGTCATATCGTGAAGTATCATTGCTGCTGCGACGCCCGCCCGGAAGGGAAGCATACCCGGGTGATGTCTTTTATCTGCACTCACGACTGCTGGAGAGAGCCGCAAAAATAATTGAATCTGATGAAGTTGCAGTGAAAATGAATGACCTGCCTGAATCACTCGAGGGAATGATCAAGGGAGGAGGTACACTGACTGCCCTTCCGATAATTGAAACACAGGCAGGTGACGTGGCAGCATATATACCAACGAACGTAATATCAATTACCGACGGGCAAATCTTCCTTGAGGGTGATTTGTTCAACGCGGGTGTGCGACCGGCCATTAATGTCGGAATATCAGTTTCACGAGTCGGGGGGCATGCACAGATAAAATCAATGAAAAAAATTGCAGGTACACTGAAAGTCGACCAGGCACAGTACAGGGAGATGGAAGCCTTTGCCAAGTTCGGCTCCGATCTTGATGCATCAACCCAGGCTATGATCGACAAAGGATCGAAAAATGTTGAGATATTGAAACAGAAGCAATATGAGCCTATGAATATAGGGAACCAGGTTGCTATAATATACTGTGGAACAAGAGGCTTGCTCAAAAATATTCCTGTTAATAAGGTTAAAGAGTTTGAAAAGGAATACCTGGAGTATCTCGAACTTAAACATTCTGATACACTTGAGCAGCTCGGAGAGGGGATGATAAATGATAAAATATCAGGTGTACTTGAAAAAGTAGCTGCCGATATTAGTTCAAAATTCGAAAAGTAAAAACCGAAGTTGGGAAGTAATAATTTATGGCCAGCTTAAAAGAAATAAGGAAACGGATATCATCTGTCAAGTCAACGAGGCAGATCACTTCGGCAATGAAAATGGTTGCTGCTGCCCGACTACGTAAAGCACAGGATAAAATAGTAAAACTCAGACCATATGCTTCCAAATTACATGAATTGCTGGTTGGGATAAGTATGAGGATTGAAGAATCGGAAGGTGATAATACCTTTAGCCGCAGTTCAGAAGAGGAGAAAGTATTATTGATAGTGGTTACCTCCAACAAGGGCCTGTGCGGATCATTCAATATGAACGTGATAAAGGAAACCATAGGGATAATCGACAGGAAATACTCCGATCAGTATCGTAAAGGAACACTGTGGCTTATGACAATCGGAAAGAAAGCATATGATTACTTCAGTAAAAGGGATTTTCAGATATATGAAGATCATAGTAACCTTTTTAATGATCTTACTTTCGATAATTGTTCAAACCTGGCAGGCAAGATAATGGACGCATTTCTGAAAGAAGAATTTGACCGCGTTGAATTTGTTTATAATAAGTTCAGGAATGCTGCCAATCAAGACCTCACCTATGAAAATTTCTTGCCCGTGGAGACGGAGACAGATAAAGAAGATGTTCAAACTGCTGATTATATTTTTGAGCCCTCAAAAGAGGAAATAATATTCGAATTGATACCAAAAACCCTTAAGATACAATTTTACAGAACTTTACTTGATTCATATGTTGCTGAACACGGTGCCAGGATGACTGCGATGCATAAGGCTACAGATAATGCAACAGAATTAATCAGGGATCTTAATCTTGAATACCATAAAGCCCGCCAGGCAAGTATAACAAACCAGATACTGGAAGTAGTAAATGGAGCACAGGCACTGGGCGCACAGTAATACCGCACCTTATCATAAATTATGTATAAATACGAAGAACTTCAGGATATCGTTAACAGGGCTATCACTAACATGTCATATGATTATGAAGCCGACAAGCTTTTTGAACCAGTTAAGTACCTGATGTCAATGGGGGGTAAACGGATACGTCCTGTTATGACATTGATGGCCTGTAACCTTTTTGATGATAAAGTTGAAAAAGCAATATTACCAGCAGTGGGAATAGAAGTGTTTCACAATTTCACTCTCGTGCATGACGACATTATGGACCGTTCAGAACTGCGCAGGGGCTCTGCTACAGTTCATGTGAAATGGAATGTGAACCAGGCAATATTGTCAGGAGACGTCATGGCTTTCGTAGCAAATGAGTGTATGCTTAGTGCTCCTCCTTCAATGCTTGTGCAGGTGATGAAGATATTCAATGATACAGCAATTGATGTATGCAGCGGACAGCAGATGGATATGGATTTTGAACAAAAAAGTTTTGTTTCACATACCGACTACCTGCGCATGATTGAGTTAAAAACAGCTGTTCTCCTTGCCGCCTCACTTAAAATAGGTGCCGTAATAGGTAATGCCGGCCCTGAAGAAGCTGAAAAATTGTATAACTTCGGCAACAACCTCGGTCTTGCATTCCAGATACAGGATGACCTCCTGGATACCTATGGTGATCCCAAAGTATTCGGGAAAAAAATAGGTAACGATATAATAACCAACAAAAAAACCATACTACTTATTAAAGCCCTTGAACTGGCTTCCGGTGCTAAGCTGAATACTCTCAATCATCAGTTACAGATGGAAGAGTTTGATAAGGAGGAGAAAATAAATGTAGTCAGGAATATCTTTGATGAATTAAATATTAAATCTGCAGTTGAGGATATGGTCAGGCAATATACTGATCTTGCTTATTCATCTCTTGAAGATGTACAGGTTGAAAAAGACAGAAAGGAAGAATTAATGGAACTTGCATCTTTCCTGCTTAAGCGAACAAAATAAGCCCGGGTGGACATAGGCTGGTATTTGATTAATTTGTTAAATTTGTAGTTCAATTAAAATATATGATTCATGGCAAAAAACATAGGTGTAATAAGCCAGGTTATCGGCCCTGTTGTTGATGTGACCTTTGACAGGGAAGGACTAGAATTACCCAATATCTACGATGCTCTTGAGATAAAAAAAGATGATGGTTCAACGCTGGTGATTGAATGCCAGCAAGGCATTGGTGAAAATACGGTACGTGCAATAGCAATGGATTCAACTGATGGGCTCAGGAGGGGTATGGAAGTAGTAGCAACAGGTAAACCTATAGTTATGCCTATCGGCGACCAGATCAAGGGACGCCTCATGAATGTTACAGGTGAAGCAATAGATGGGATGTCGGATCTTACCAAAGAAAATGGTTACCCCATTCACCGTAAACCACCATTATTTGAGAATCTTTCAACTGAAAAGGAAGTTCTTTATACAGGCATCAAGGTAATTGATCTTATTGAACCCTATTCCAAGGGTGGTAAAATAGGCCTGTTTGGTGGCGCCGGTGTCGGTAAAACAGTCATAATCCTGGAACTGATAAATAATATTGCCAAAGCTTATCAGGGGCTGTCTGTTTTTGCAGGGGTTGGAGAAAGAACACGTGAAGGTAATGACCTCTTGAGAGAGATGATTGAGGCCGGGGTAATAGACTATGGGAAAGAATTCCTTAAAGAAATGGAGAAAGGTGGTTGGGACCTTTCAAAAGTCGATTATGATGCTCTGAAAAATTCAAAGCTGGCTCTTGTTTTCGGCCAGATGAATGAACCTCCGGGAGCCCGTGCAAGGGTAGCACTCTCAGGTCTTACCGTTGCCGAGCATTTTCGTGATGGTGATAGTAAAGGGGAAGGAAGAAATATACTGTTCTTTATGGATAATGTTTTCCGATTTACCCAGGCAGGGTCAGAGGTAAGTGCCCTGCTCGGAAGAATGCCTTCGGCGGTGGGATACCAGCCAACACTGGCCACTGAGATGGGAATTATGCAGGAACGCATTACATCAACCACGCACGGATCTATTACCTCGGTACAGGCAGTATATGTCCCTGCTGATGACCTCACTGACCCGGCACCCGCTACAACATTTTCACACCTGGATGCTACAACTGTGTTGAGCAGAAAAATAGCGGAGCTTGGTATATATCCGGCAGTAGATCCGCTGGATTCTTCATCAAGGATATTAGCGGCCGATATAGTAGGAGAGGAACATTATAATTGTGCACAAAAGGTGATAGAAATATTACAGAGATATAATGAACTTCAGGATATAATTGCCATTCTTGGTATAGATGAATTGTCCGAGGAAGACAAAATGATAGTAAGAAGAGCACGAAGAGTACAGAGATTCCTTTCTCAACCTTTCCATGTGGCCGAGCAATTTACAGGGATACCCGGCAAGCTGGTAACAATTGAAGATACTATAAAAGGCTTCAATATGATTATTGATGGTGAAGTTGATAAATATCCGGAAGCATCATTTATGCTCGTAGGAACCATTGAGGAAGCGATAGAAAAAGGAGAGAAACTGCTGGCGGAATCTTAGAAAAATACCCGGAAGTGAAAATAGAAATTATAACACCTGAAAGAACAGTTTACGAGGGAGATATACGCTCACTTAAAGTGCCGGGAAAGAAAGGTGCTTTTCAGGTGCTGAAAGATCATGCGGCGATAGTATCAACACTCATTGAGGGAAAAATCACTGTTACCGATATGAATGACAGGGACTCAGAATTCGACATCAAGGGAGGCGTTGTCGAAGTAAGGCAAAATACCATAATACTGCTGGCCGAGAGTGCAAGCTAACACGGGCAGACCATTCCCGGCATGGGATATCATCACAACTGTAATGCTGATCCGTAAATAATATGACAAATGATGAATTCATAAAGCGGGCTCATGAACTGGTTGACTGGATTGGAAATTATCTTGAAAAAATAGAAAGATACCCGGTAAAATCACAGGTTAAACCGGGAGAAATATATTCATCCCTGCCAGAAAAACCACCGCAGGAAGGTGAAAATTTCAGAGACATCTTCAGTGATTTCAATGAAATAATAATGCCGGGAATAACTCATTGGCAGAGCCCTAATTTTTTCGCATATTTTCCCGCAAACAGTTCTGCACCCTCAGTACTGGCAGAAATGCTTACTGCAGCACTGGGGACACAGTGTATGATATGGGAGACATCCCCAGCTGCTGCCGAGCTGGAAGAAAGAGTGATGAACTGGCTGAGGGATATAATTGGCCTGCCTGAGAATTTCGAGGGAGTCATACAGGATACGGCATCAACAGCCGCTCTGGCTGCCCTGGTTACAGCGCGCGAAAAGATAAGTGAATTCAGGATAAACGAAAATGGATTCAGGGGAGAACCGGTTTACAGAATATATGGATCAACACAGACTCATTCTTCTATTGAAAAAGCAGTTAAAATAGCTGGTTTTGGACGTAATAACCTTGTTAAGGTGGACGTACGGGATGACCTTTCCCTCGATCCTGATAAACTCGGGGAAGCCATTGAGAAAGATATAGCTAAAGGGTATATCCCATGTTGTGTTGTTGCTACGGTAGGAACAACAGGCACTGTAGCCATTGACCCCGTGAAAGATATCGGAGAAATATGCAGCAAGTATAAAATATGGATGCACGTTGATGCTGCCATGGCTGGCACAGCCCTCATACTGCCGGAATATAACTGGCTTATTGAAGGCAGGGAATATATCGACAGTTTTGTCTTTAATCCTCATAAATGGATGTTTACTAATTTCGATTGCTCTGCGTATTTTGTTAAAGATGCTGGCCAGTTAATTCAAACATTCGAAATATTACCTGAATATCTTAAAACACGAACAAGAGGGAAGGTTAATGATTACCGTGACTGGGGCATACCACTGGGCAGGCGTTTCAGGGCCCTTAAACTATGGTTTGTAATAAGGTCTTATGGACTGGAAGGATTAAGAGAGAAAGTCAGGAACCATATTTCCTATGCTGCCTGGCTGGCTGCAAGGGTAAAGGAACATCCGGAGTTTGAAATGACTGCTCCCCTGAGCCTCAATACCGTTTGTTTCAGATACAGGCCTGAAAGGATGGACGAAAAATACCTTAATGATATAAATGAGAAGCTCAATCATTTTCTTAACGACACAGGCAGAATATACCTGACGCATACTAAAATAAAAGGTAGGTATTCACTCCGGATGGTTACATCCCAGACTAACGTTGAGATGAAGAATATAGAACAGGCCTGGGCGCTAATTACTGAAAAAGCTTCTATGATTCAGTAAGACCTGTCTTTGCCCAGGACAAAACCAAAAACATCCATATTAAAGATAAACTGAAAATGTGATGACTTTTCGAAAGGCATATATGCTGCCTGCAGACCCGCCGAAAGTTTTACCGGTATTCTGAGGAGGTGAAAATCAGTCAGTAATTCAATTCCCGCCGAGGAGAGATAATGCCTGCCTTCAACCTGTTCCTGTTCCTTAATATCATAAAGGTTATGGCTGATAGCATAATCATAAAAGACCGTATTCCTTATCCGGTTGACGTATAAAAAACTGCCAAGATGGAAATCGGGGTAGGCCAGAGGGAAGGCATAATCGATGCTGAAACTGTTAAGATTCTCTGATATTATGTGTTTGTAACCTCTTGGCAGGGATATCCTGTTATGAAGGAGTAACCGCCTGAAATCCTGCTTTTCATACTGGTACCTGAACCTGACGCCATGATTCCTGAAGAATCCCGGGAAATAAAATGCTGTTCTCAGGGTGGAGACAGGACCATACAGATCACTGTCAAACAGGGAAGTAGTCAGGTATATATCAATCACCTGTCCATACCTGGGCCATATATCCCTGTAAGCCATCTTATAAAAATTGGAGAAATATAATCGGGCATTAAGTAATGTCTGTCCGTAATCAAACATTTCTTTATCCTCGTCGAGGACATACTTGTTGGAATAATTTAAATTAAGGGAAGGCCAGAATGTCTGAGTGAACTTGCTTCGCCTGAAATATAGAGGTAAATATACCGTGGTTTTGGTTGATAAGCGGTTATAGATTATTGATGGTGTCGCTGTAGTGTCATTACCATTGTAAATCACCGGTGCTCCGCCATAACTTAGATTGAAATCTACTGCCGGGTACCAGCCCTTCCAGCTTATGTTTGTATTTAGAAGATGTTCTTTATTGCTGTATTCATATCCCACAGTACTTATCAGGGAGCTAAGATTATTCTGGGTCATGATCATGACACCGGGGCTTACAGGTACTTCATCAAATGAAATATTATTTATATCGGCGTAAAAAGGCATCCAGCTGTGGAACCTGAAAAGATGGGTAATCTTATTATATTTCTCCTTATTATAATTTGATGGCAGTGAATAATTATCTGTCCACATAAGCTTGTCTTCCCTGTCGAGATAATCAATAAAACGATCTGTTTTTGCTGCCTCTTCTAGCGTTTTGACCGATAGCCTGTCGATACTGGCGACGGCAATATTATTACCATCTGAAGAATAGTCGGAAAAAATTATATCATCGGCAGCAAGTGATAAATCCATTATACCAAATCGTGAGGATGTAAGCTGATATATCTCCCCGTTTTGATCTATCCTGAATGCATTGTCAGTGCCTGAGGATGAGCTGACGAATAATACTGATAACTCATTTTTCCTTACTGACTGAAGGTCATCCCTTCCTTCTTCAATATAAGATTTCCATTCACCTGTTTCAGGAGTGAAAGACATAATGCCTTCTCCGTGTTCATTGGATGAGATAAAAACAATCTCTTTCATATCTTCAGACCATGAAGGGTAAGAGATAAACCTGTTCTCCGGGCTCTTATGCCTGCTGATGGTATTACCTGATAGTGCATCTATTATGACCAGACTGTTCTTGTAATCAACTGTACTTTCTGCGGCCACTATAAGTTTAGCATCTGCTGATATATCGGGGCCGAATAACCTGCTTTTTACCGTTAAAGTTCGCAGCTGGCGCGTCTGTATATTATAGCTTTTAATCACTGAATATTCACGGTTTGCCCATCTAGGATCATTAGAATGCTCAGCCCATACGATTGTACTTCCTTTAAAGTTGAGCTTAAAAGGCCATACGTTACCGGGGGTGAACAGCCGGCTTTCCGATCCTTTTGCTGTATTTACAAGGACAAAATACGGTATCGTGTACAGGGATGTTTTTATGGCAATAATGCTATCCCTGCCTGCTGCAACAGGTGAGTAATAGTTTATATATTCATTTTTTTTCGGAGGATTCAGTATCCTGTATTTCTCGGGCGTCACCTTTTGCTCTTCCTTCTTCCAGCTATCCCTCAGGTGGACCATAGTTTCATAGTATATATCCTCCTTGCTGTGGTTGGTATATTTTCGCAGGGCAGCATTTAACGGATTCAATGTATAAGGTCTCAGGGCAACGTAATCCATCGGTTCCTGCCATACCCTGTCTCCGAAC
>Ga0272441_10003378_pt1 | contig 30366 bp, 31 predicted proteins | sample SSMProp6N_FD_193582 | JGI IMG/M metagenome (GOLD analysis project Ga0272441, IMG submission 193582) | Marine sediment archaeal communities from Little Sippewissett salt marsh, Falmouth, MA, United States - SSM-Prop-6N | ecosystem: Environmental > Aquatic > Marine > Wetlands > Sediment ... | reverse complement strand
TTTCCCACATTGAATGAAACTGTTTCCGGTGGAAGCTTTTAAACAGTTCTTGAAATGTTCCTGCCTAAATCTGCTATTTTTCTGTTCAGACGAACTGCTATCTGTTTTTGACGAAAATGTGGATTGCCAAAGTTAGACGGTTTAGCTTTCTCTTGGGCTCAGCATGCAGTCAACCATTTTTGGGCAGACCAAGCACTGTGAAGGGACGGGCGTGTCTGGCGGTCGGTTAGCTAGATACCCGAAATGCTCAGGGCAACCTGAAGACTCGCTTTCTTTTTTGGCAGCAGTTTCGGTTTTCGGCTCTTCTTTCAGTTCTTCTTTGGCAACAGGTTCGGCTTCAGGTTCCTCTTCTGCCGTTCTTTCTTCCTCTTTGATAGCGGGTTCAGCTTTAGGCGCCTCAGGTTTCTCTATTTTCTCCTTTTGAGACTCATCAGAACGTGGAATTAAAGCTTTGAATCTCTGCAAGAACCGAGGACCAGAACCCTTAATCTTTCCTGAAACCTTGTCCTCCGATGGGCTGGATTCATCTTCATTCTCCATAGGTTCTTCATGTTCAACTACGGGTTCACGAATCTCCTCTTGTTCCGGTGGGGGTTCTGGCGCCAGCTTGGTGAAGCAGTATGGGCAAGCTTCGTACTGTGCTGGCGGGATGACAGACTGTACAGTTAAGAGGATAGGCTCTTCGATTTCTTTTCGGCATTTTGGGTTTGAACAAATAACAACTACGGATTCTTCTGACAATCTTGCTGCATCTCGAAGTTTCTTTGATAATCTTTGCTCTGTTCAGGATATTTAGGTTTAATGAAGCCGAAATCTAGACACACAATCTCCCGAAAAACACGGCTTTTCCTGTTTTGAAGCCCGTTTCAAGCCTTATTCTTACGTTGCAAAAACAGCTTCTCCGAATGTCCTGTGTTAACTTTGCAAAACATGTGAAACATTCTAGTTAACCTCTGATTAACTTTAAATCGTGGGTAGACTCTAGTTTGTGTTTGAGGGCTTAATCGTCAACCAGAGCTGAAATGTTTGTTTATGGGTGAAATATGATGGTTTTGCGGGTTTTCAACACCATGAGCGGAAAGATGGAGCAGTTTAAGCCACTACGGGACAAGCATGTTGGAGTGTACGTTTGTGGACCCACAGTTTATGATTGGGCTCATCTGGGTCACGCCCGAACATACATCGCCTTCGACGTTATCGTTCGTTGGCTGGAGTTTAAGGGCTACTCGGTCTTCTACGTCCAGAACATCACGGATGTGGGTCATCTAACAGTGGATACGGCTGAAGACAAAATTGGGAAACGGGCAAAAGAGAGAAAAGTTGAGCCCATGCAGCTGGTTGAGTTCTATATGAGAGAATATTTCAGGGACCTTGACCTGCTGGGGGTGAGACGTCCAGACATTTCTCCCAGAGCCACAGGGCACATCATCGAAATGATTGAGGCAATACAGACTCTGATAAAGAAGGGGTACGCCTACGAGGTTAACGGAAACGTGTTCTTCGACGTGTCCAAAATGGACGATTACGGGAAACTTTCCAAAATCAAGCTTGACGAAATGCTTGAGGGCTCCAGATTCGAGGTTCACCCTGACAAGATGAACCCCAGAGACTTTGCACTTTGGAAACGGGCTGAAAAGGACACGGTTCTGAAGTGGTGGAGTCCATGGGGCACAGGTTTCCCGGGATGGCACATCGAATGCGCAATCATGGGCTTGAAGTATCTGGGAAACCAGATTGACATCCACGGCGGCGCTCGGGACCTGATTTTTCCTCACCACGAAAACGAGATTGCCCAGAGCGAGGCTGTAACCGGAACGAAGCCGTTTGTCAAGTATTGGCTGCACACGGGTTTTCTGAAGATTAATGGGGAAAAGATGGCTAAATCGTTGGGCAATTACGTCACTGTCAGAGATGCGCTGGAGAAGCATGATGCCGAGGCTATTCGCCTTTTCGTTTTGTCCACCCATTACCGCAGCGAGATAGACTTCACTGACGAGAGGCTTAGGGGAGCTGAAGCCAGCTTGAATAGGCTCTACAACACTTTGGATGCGTTGGATGATGCCAAGGAAGTTTCAGTGAAGCGGGAGCCGAATGAGGCAGAGCAGCAGTTCGGTGAGGCTGTGGATAAGCTTAGAGCCAAATTTGTGGATGCTATGGATGAAGATTTTAACACTCCGCAGGCGTTGGCTGCCTTCTTTGACATGTCAAAGGAGATTAACAGGTTCCTGGATGAACAGAAGGAAGTGAGCGCCGATGTTCTGGAGAGAGTTTGTGACTGTTTTTCTGAGCTGGGGAAGGCTTTGGGGCTCTTCCAGAAAGAGAAGAGCAAGGAGATTGGCGGGAAGATAACTGATGATTTGGTGCAGCTTCTGTTTGATGTGAGGGAAGAGCTGCGCAAGAAAGGAGAATTCGGCTTGTCGGATGAAATCAGAACAAGAATGAAGCAGGCAGGTTTGGTTATAGAGGACACCGCTGAGGGACCCAAGTGGAAACTGCCCTAAACAGAGTCTACGACACGGTTATCATCCGATTCAGCGGAGAGCTGAGCCTCAAAAAGCATTGGACCAGAAAACGGTATGAGCGGCAGCTCGCCAGAAACCTGAAAACAACCCTGAAACATCACGAAGTCTCCTACACAGAGCTTGTTCGAAAACACAGCAGATTCTACCTGAAAACCAGTTCAGCAGTGGATGCGTCGCAGACGCTAGCGCGGGTCTTCGGAATCTCCTCGGTTTCACCTGCAATTGAAACCACATCCAAACTTGACGACGTAATCGGAAAGAGCATGTTCTTGACGGAAACAGTGCTGAAGACGGGAAACAGTTTCGCCGTTACATGTAAACGGGTTGGCAAACATGACTACTCAAGCTCTGACATCCGCAACTTGCTGGGTCAACGGGTTCTCGACGAGTATGGTGAGAAGCTGGGCTTAAGCGTTGATTTGGATCACCCTAACGTGACTTTGGGCGTTGAGATTAGAAACAACCAAGCCTTCGTTTACTCGCAGGTGATTGACGGTGTCGGCGGCATGCCTCTTGGCACCCAGGCGAAGCTTGTTGGCTTGTTTAGTGGAGGAATCGATTCGCCGGTTGGGTTGTGGCTTGTTATGAAGCGGGGCAGCCCAGTTGTGCTCGTTTATTTTGACATTTCGCCTTTCGCGGATGAAAAGACAACAGAGCGAGCCATGAAGGTTGCTGAGCAGCTTTTTGGTTGGGCGGTTGGGTTCCCCAGAAAGGTTTACGTGGTCAGTCACGGCGAAAACCTGAAGCACATCATGGAAACTAACAGGAAGTATTCGTGTCTGCTGTGTAAGCGTATGATGTACAGGGTTGCTGAGCGGCTGGCAGAACAGTTTAGGGCTGAGGGAATCGTCACTGGAGAAGCAATAGGCGAGCAGGCCAGCCAAACCTTAACCAATCTGCGGGTGCTCGATTCTGCAGCTAAAAAGTATCCAATACATAGACCTCTGCTGGGGTTTGACAAGGCAGAAACTGAAGCCGTAGCAAGGAAGATTGGGACTTACAGGTTTTCGAGCGAGAAGGCAGGGGAATGCACAGCGGTTCCGTATCAGCCATCCACAAAAGCGAAGCTAGAGGACGTGATTAAGGCTGAGGAGAAGCTGGACATAGAAGCGATGGTTGAACGGTCGCTGGAGTCCATCAAAGTCGTCGAAATCTGAAATTAGGCTGTCTCCATTTTTTGTTTAAGCCATTGTTCTGTTCCGATTTCCTTTCTTTTCTTGACGTCGTTTTGTCGCATAATAAGAGCCGTCTCTGCCTCTTCGTCGCTTAAAGATGGGTCGCGTAACGCCAAGAATGTTTCGCAGGGAAGTTCGCTGCATAAGCCGCAATGTTCTAGCTGTTTTGTGTTAACGCAGCAGTTGTATAACGGGCAGCACTCAACGTTCATCATAGCGGTCCAAAAGGGCTTTCCTTTCTGCTGTTCACATCCTCGGCATTTTGTGCCTAAATGTTCGCAGTTTCCGCAGAATAGCCCACACACTGCTGCCAAATTTATGTTCACCACAGTTTCACCCACCTATTCAATATACATAGGTTGTTCTACACAGAAAAGCACTGTGGTGGATAGTTTGTATGTTAATAAAAACTGTTTTCTATTTGGATTTTATGCGGTTACGCAGACAGTCCACAATGTTTCCACTCTTCTGCAGACATCGCATCTGTATTGTTTCATGTAACCGGATTCTTTGTCTATTTTCATTTCCGAGTTACAGGTAGGGCATCTCATTCCACGCTCACCTCCAACTGCACTAATTTTTGTTTTCTACGTGAATTTCAATAAATGAGCGTATAATATAGGCATATACCCAGTAATCTATATAGACTATAGATTTTCTTCGAAAAGGCTACAACACCTTCGCAACAACAAGCAACAAAATGGGACATACACAAAAAAGAGAGAAAGTGAAGCGGCGCCACTAAGGCACCAGTTTACTTCCTTCAGGCGTCAGCTGATATTTGTCGTCTACCTGCTTTACGAATCCGGCGTTCACGAGTTGCCTGAGACCGCTTCTAATTCTGAACATGGGCATTCCAGTGGCTTCTGAAAGAGCGTCAGGTGTTGAAGCTCCACCCTTCAAGGCAGACAGCATTTCAACACCGCTTTTGGTGGGTTTCCCATCCGCAGATACACATGGCATGGCAATCACAGCTTCTTGAAGCAGAGGTACCAGTCTTTGCAGTCGTAGCCTTCCTTGGTTCTCTCTTCAGCTTGCTCTGTTGTCTTGGGCGGAGGAACAACAACAGGGTCGCCGGGGTTCCAGTTTGCAGGCGTAGCCACCTTATGCTTGTCCGTGGTCTGCAGAGCATCGATAATTCGCAAAATTTCTTTCATGTTTCTGCCGGTCGTCAGCGGGTAGTACAGGATGGCTCTGATTTTGCTTTCAGGGTCCATGATGAAGACGCAGCGAACTGTTTCTGTTTTGCTCTGCGCCGGATGTATCATCCCAAACTTCAGTGAAACTTCTTTGTTCAGGTCTGCGATTATCGGGAAAGGAATCTTAACTCCCATCTTTTCTTCAACGTTTCTTATCCATGCAATGTGGGAGGAGGCGCTGTCAACGCTTAAGCCCAGCAGTTCAGTGTTGCGTTTCTGCAGTTCGCCGTAAATCTCAGAAAAGGCTATGAACTCGGTGGTGCATACTGGCGTGAAATCTGCGGGGTGTGAGAAAAGTACAAGCCAGCTTCCCTCAAAATCTGAGAGCCTCAACGTTCCTTGGGTTGTGAGTGCTTCGAAGGCGGGTGCTTTTTCGCCGATTAAGGGTAACCGAATCTCATCTGTTTTTTCTTCCATCAAAATCACCATAATATTTCTCTCAGCAACCAAAATAAACTTTATCTAAATAGATTCTGTAAACGAGGAAACATTGAATTTTGGTCAGGAATGTAAAGTTTTATCTAGAAAACCGTTAGACATGTCCAGCACAGATTAACTTTGGAGGAACAAAGATGGAGTACCCCAGCAAATGGAAAACTGTGTTCACAACTAAAAATGGCGAAGAAGTGGTTTTTCGTCCAGAACAGTCTGGCGACACGGAAATGCTGTGGGAGATGTTTTCGACGCTGTCAGAAGAGAGCGCGTCAAACCTGATTCCGCCGTTCACAAGAGAACGGGTGGAAAGCTGGACACAAAACATAAACTACGATGAAGTGTTGGCAATCGTTGCCGTGGTAGAGAAAAAAAGCGGGCAGCGAATCATTGGGTCGGCATCACTGAAGTTCCATCCGCAGGAGGCGCTCAAGCATAAGGCGGAGCTGGGAATCACAGTGCATGATGACCATCAGAACAGGGGCATAGGCACAGCATTGCTGAAGCATTTGATCGGCATTGCTAGGATGAAGAAACTGGATAAAATTTATCTCAATGTCAGCACGGCTAATGACCGAGCAATAAACCTGTACAAAAAGCTGGGCTTTGAGGTAGAGGGAAAACTTTGCAAAGAAAGCTGCATCAACGGAGAATACAGAGACGAGTACAGGATGGCGCTTCTTCTATAACCTCAAGGCGGTAAACTGCTTTAAGTGCTCTTTCACATTAGTTTGTTGGTTATGTCAGCCGTTGATATTGCTGTGCGGGAGTTTCGTAAACTTGAGCCGGAAGACTTTGAGATACTGCAAGCCATCGAAAGGCAAATGAAAAATTATGAGCATGCACCAAAAGATGCTGTCCAAAGTCAGGCAGAGCTTCCGCTCTCAGAAGTAGAGTATCGGCTGCCGTTTCTTATACGAAAGGGATTGGTGCAGGGCTGGCGAGGACAATACACTGGCTACAGCCTCACAACAGCGGGGCACGACGCCTTAGCCATAAACGCGCTCGTACAAGCAGACGTAATCGAGGCTTTCGGCAAAGCCTTAGGGGTAGGAAAGGAATCAGACGTTTACGACGCCCTCACACCAGATGAAAGGCGAGTGGCACTGAAGTTTCATCGCCTAGGCAGAACCAGCTTCAAAAAAACCAAACAAAAACGAAACTACACCACCAAATACAGCTACACGCCAGACTGGCACCACCAATCCAGAATCGCAGCCAAAAAAGAGTACACAGCACTGAAACTTCTATATCCCAAAGGCATAGCAGTCCCAGAGCCCATCAAAAAGACTCGTCACGTACTGGTGATGGGCATGATAGAAGGCGCGGAACTTTATCACTACCCACAACTGCCAGACGCACAAGCAGTATATAACGAGATACGAGCTAACGTGAGAAGAGCATACAGGGACGCCCACATCATCCACGGGGACCTCAGCCCCTTCAACATCATCCTCCAACCGAACCAGCACATACTAATCATAGACTGGCCACAAAACGTGTCCACAAAACACCCAAACGCACAGGAACTTCTGGAAAGAGACATGCGAAACGTTCTGACCTTTTTCAACCGCAAATATGGAATAAAAAACAGACTAAAAGACGACCTAGTCTATGTCCAAGGGAATTCCGAGAACTAAGTTGACGCCAGACACTGAACTGGAATTTGAATGCTTAGCTTATTTTTCGTGAGGCATATCCACACAGATGTACAGAATGTTGTTTCCGCGTAAGAGGATGCTTCCATAGTTGGAGGTCAATCGGTCATTAACCCGTTCGGTAGCCTTCTCCAGCAACACATTCATGTGGCTGTCACAGCGAACCATAGTGCCTCTGTATTCAACTCCGTTTTTCAGGACAATGGCTACGTAGTTGTTCAACTGTTTTGTCAAAGCATTCAAAGGTTTTCTACTTGGTTCCAAGCAATCACCAGCAACCAACTACTAACGCTAACCACGGTTTATAAAAGTTATGAGCAAACAATAAAAACAACCACCCGCCCCGGACACTTTAACCTACAGAAAACCGTAAGGGGAACACAAACAGGGGCAGTGCTTAGTCCAAAATTTCCTTAAACAGGTCGTCGACAAGTTTTGGGTCCAGTTTCTCGAGTGCTTCGATGCTGAGAACATCATACCAGAAAGCCTTGGAAACATAACCATAAACGGGTTTGCCAAGTTTTAGAAGATTAGGAAAAACTTCTCCCATCAAATCCAAATTCTGCTTGTCGCCCTTCAACTGTTTCATGTCCTCAAGCATTTCTCCCCTCAAAACAGAAATCCCCACGCTCACAGGCTTCTCCAACGTAGGCTTCTCCTCAAATCCGAGAATCTTTCCATCGTTGTCCAGATTTGCCAAACCAACCCTAACTTTGAAGCCCGAGGACAAGGCAACAGTTCCCCAAGCCCCTTTGGCTCGGTGATAACTCAACAGGTCTGTGAGGTTCATGTTTGTTAGTATGTCTCCATAATACACGAACAAAGTGTCCTTGCTGCTCACTGCACCCTTATTGTAGGCGGTTAAAACTGCGCCGCCAGTTCCCTTTGAAGAGGGGTCATCCTCCACGTAGGAAATATTCACACCGAATCTGGAGCCGTCCTCAAAGTAATTTACGATCTGCTCCGCCTTGTAGTTGACCAGAAAAACCAAATCTTTGATTCCATGAAACTTGAACAGCTGAACCACATACTCTAGAAGCGGCTTCTGTTTCACGCCCACAGGAACCATGGTTTTTTGAACATAATATGTAAGAGGTCTAAGGCGGGTTCCTTTTCCTCCACAAAGAATTATCCCTTTGACTTCACTCATGCTAAACACTACCAAAATACGAAGGAAAAGAGAGGAAATAGGGTTTATTTGTTTTTTTATTCTGTTGTGCTCTCGGATTCAATCTCTTCGATTGGTCTTGGAGGCGGAGTAGTTCCCATTGTCCAGCCAATCCATGCCCCTATAGCTAATACCGCAACAAAAGCGATTAGCACCGGAACAGCAACTAGATAGAGCCTGAATGTTTCCCGGGCCATATTCAATCCGAGTAAGTCTCTTACCTCTGCTGGCCATATTACGCCAACGGTATAAGCTAGTGCAACAATAGCGCATACTAGAAAGATTACCCATCCGATTGCTTGATCTTTACTAACCATCACTCATTCACCATTAATGTAGCCAATTCTATCTAGAACACCATTATAAGCTTTATTGTCAAATCAGATAGTTCCTTCTTCCCACGTAGATAGATACTTTTTCTGTTCGTCAGTAAGTTCATCAATCTCCACATTCAAAGCCTTCAGTTTCAGGCTTGCCACAAGCGCATCTATTTCTTTTGGCACACGGTAAACTCTAGTTTTCAGTCCTTTAGTCTTCAGCATGTACTCGGCAGACAAAGCTTGGTTAGCGAAAGACATGTCCATAACCTCTGACGGATGACCCTCTGCCGCGGCGAGGTTCACTAGTCTTCCCTCAGCCAGCAAACAAAGTTTTCTTCCATCCTTCAGGCTGTACTCCTCCAGATTCGGCCGCAAAGTTCTCTTTGAGACAGACATCTTCTCCAACGCGGGTATGTTGATTTCAACGTTGAAGTGTCCACTGTTGGCGATTACTGCTCCATCCTTCATCTTCTGCATATGTTCTCTGTTAATGACGTTGATGTCTCCGGTGAGCGTTACAAAAATGTCTCCTATCTTCGCCGCCTCGTTCATGGGCATCACACGAAAACCGTCCATAATGGCTTCCAGAGCCTTTGTTGGGTCAACCTCTGTAACTACAACCTGCGCGCCCATGGCTTTGGCTCGCATGGCTAAGCCTCTGCCGCACCATCCGTAACCGGCAACAACAAAGTTTTTTCCCGCCAGCAAAAGGCTTGTGGAACGGAGAATCCCGTCTACTGTGCTCTGTCCAGTTCCGTACCGATTGTCAAACAGGTACTTCGTGTACGCGTCGTTCACCGCTATGATGGGATATTTCAGCGCCCCATCCTTTTCCATAGCCCGCAAACGAATGACACCTGTGGTGGTTTCCTCGGTTCCCCCAGTAACATTCTCCAGCAGTTCTGTTCTTTCCTTGTGCAGAATTCCCACCAAGTCAGCGCCGTCATCTAACGTAGCTTGGGGCTTATAGTCGAGCACCCGATTTATGCATTGGAAGTACTCGTCGGTTTTTTGTTCGCGCCAAGCATATACGTGTATTCCCTTAGTGGCAAGGTAAGCCGCCACCTCGTCCTGAGTAGAAAGGGGATTGGAGCCGCACAACGCAACCTTTGCTCCTCCAGCCTTGAGTGTCTCTGCGAGAACCGCTGTCTCTTTGGTGACGTGAAGGCACGCGCCCAATGTGGCGCCTTTTAGGGGCTGTTCCTTTTCGAATCGTCTTCTGATTTGAGCTAGAACAGGCATGTGTTTTGCTGCCCACTCGACAAGTAACGCTCCCTGCGGAGCCAAGTTCTGGTCTTTAACTTTATAATCTGTCATCGGTATCTCTTCCTGTTTCTACTAGATGTTGGCGTAGTGTTATTTGGTTGTTGCGGTTCAGTAAAACATGAAATTTTGGCGATTAACTGCTGTTTTATTGTGCGAGCAAAAGTGCTTTACAACAGTTTTATCCGACGCACCATCCGAAACACTTCATGTCGGCTGGATGAACGTTTTCTTCTGTCATCAAATCCCTTAAGCAGACAGGGTCTTCCGCCAAATAGTCGCCGCCATAGGCGTAGGCTCTGCCCCTGCATCCACCACAACCTTCTCGGTATTCGCATTCTCCACACTTGCCCTTCAGCAGGCTTCTGTTTCTGAGCGTCTTAAAAACCGTTGAACCATACCACATTTCTGTGAGGCTTTGTTCTCGGATGTTCCCGACCTTGATTTGCAGGAATGGGCAGGGGTAAACGTCGCCGTTGGGTCGCAGGCTGAGGTAGGTTATGCCGGCGTGGCAGCCAACAGGGGCATCTATCCAGAATTGTTTCAGAAGCAGGTCTGGCGGGTTGGTGCCGTTTGTTTTGTGCATTTTTGACGCGATTTCTGGGTAAAGCGGGTTTCCTCCTGAGAACACAAAAATCATGTCGTTTTCTTCCTGCAGTCTGTGGAGGTATCTTATCAGATGTTCCCGCTGTTCCTGAAGCATCATCTCGTCTGCTATGTCTTTTCCTCTTCCGTTAGGCACCAAATCGTAGATGGCAACTTGGTCAACTCCCAAGTCGGATATGAGCTGCATCATTCGGGGAATCTCGGCGAAGTTGCTTCTCAGCGCCATCGTGGTGACCACCACCTCCAAGTCCACGTCAATGCAGGCTCTGATAGCCGCTAATGCTTTGTCGAAGGTTCCGGGCACATTGCGGAGGCTGTCATGAACTGCAGGTTCCGGAGAATCGATGGGTATGCCCACAGCCATGATTCCTGCATCTTTGATTTCCCATGCCACTTTATGGTTTATCAGCACCCCGTTTGTGAGCATTGCAGGTATGATTCCCACGTCAGTGCAGTACTCGGCTAGCTCCAGAACGAGGTCTTTCCGCAGCAGAGGTTCGCCGCCGCTGAAAATCAGGGCTTCAGTTCCGAGAGCCGCCAGCTCATCTACTGCCTGTATCGCCTCTTTCAATGTGAGTTCGTCGGGAAATGGTTCCCGAGCATCGGCGTGGCAATGTAAACATCGGAGGTTGCAGGCTTTGGTGACGGCAAACGATACGATCTGTGGAGTGCCTGCTTTTCCTTTCAGACCTTTACCTGTGAGCTTCTGCTTGATTAGCAGCTGAAGCAGTTTGACGCCGATGCCCAACACAACACTCCCTTGTCCTGTTTTACAGAGTCACCGGTTCTTGGGCAACTAGCTTCGGCTTTTTGAGTAAATCACCCACATCTGGATGGCTTTACGTAGAACCCAAGCTGTAGCGAAAACCACCACGGCAACAACCAGTGCAATCAGCAGGTTATTTCCGATGTCGATTTGCGAGGAGACAACCTGCTTTTCTGGGGCTAGGTCACTGATTTTTGCTTCGTCTATTATAATCTCAGAGTCGTGTCCGATGTAGACTTCGGTTCCGTTTACAATGGAGCCTACGGGATTCTGCACGCCCTCAACTGCCGTAACGTCCTGTTCTTCGCCGTCCACGTAAAGGTGCATACCTGTGGATGTGCGCGTGAATGCAACGTTAAGCCACTGGTTCAGCGGAATAACAGGCTCTGTCGTCAGTATTTCGTTGAATCCGCTGGAGTCGGTGAATATGCAGCCGCTCAGCACCCCCACGTCCTCCTGTTCTTGGCTTGGCTTCACAGCAAGTCCAAACACTCGGGTGACGTCCTCCACTTCGGGACCTGTTCTTGTGACCTTTACGACAATGTTGTTGTAGCTTGCGTTTGTGAACGCTTGCACGTTTATCCACGCCTCGACTTTGACTTCTTTTGTGATGTCCAAGTTCGGAGAAACGGGTATGTATATGGGTTCAGGGGTGGGCGGAAAGCCTACCAGAAAGGCGATGGGCACGTAAACAAAACTGTTCTGTCTGAAGCTTAGCGCCTTTCCGAATTTTCCTTCAACAAGTGCGGGGGAGGGTTCACCGCCTAATGTTCCATGATTGTAGCCCATGGCGTTAGGCGTTGTCTCCGTATAGTCGGCTGCTTCAATTTCGTCTAGGTGCCATAAGCCCACGGTTTGAGCAGCAGCACACTGTGCCTTCGGCAGGTTCACTAACACCCCGCTTAAGGCGATTACCAGAAGAATAGATACGAAACGAGGAGAAAGAACAGATTGTTTATTGTTGAGTTTCATAAATCCACCTCTCTTTGATGTCGTTAATAGTTGAAAAGTTCCTCTTAGCTCTCCCTGCGGAACAGTATCGTTCCAGTAACGGAACGCGCAAGTTGTTCGTTTAGTCTGATTGACGGATTCTGGTTTTGGTGAGCATTCTGAGTCCTTCGATTGCGAATAGGATTAGGGCTGCGGCGGTTATCAATGTCAGCAGGAGGAAGAAGGTTTTGAATTCCTGCGTTTCAACGGAGAAATGGATTGCAAGAACAACCAGTTCTGTGATTAGTATGCCGAGGAAGATGATTGAGTAGAGCAGGGGATTCGGGACTAGGATTCTGCCGACCCAGACGTAACCTCGGATGCCAACCTTTTCTTTAACAATGTAGTTGCCCCACTCGTCTTTTGTCAACAAACCCATGTTTTCGAGTTTTTGGAGATGCCTGTAGGCTACGCTGGGGCTGCTGAGGTTCGCGCCTCTCATGACCTCCCTTGGTCCAACAGACCCATTTTTCTTGACCGCGAAAAGGTACACTTGCAGGGTAACGCCTTTCAGTCCACTGATGTCCAAGCCTGACAAAATTACTGCCCCTATTATAGTTGCGTCAAGGTTTTGATACAGATATAAGTTTTTGCTGTGCAGCGCATGGCTTGTTTTCGGGGGTAGTCAACAAAGCTTTGTTCTGTTCTTGGTGAGAACGTTTCTGTTCTTCGGGGAGAATTATAAGGCTCATTTGGGTATTGGCTTGAGCGGAGATGAATCATGAAAATTGAAAAAAAGTTGATTGCATGCAGCATTCTCGCCCTAGCTATTGGTGTTTCATCGGTTTTGCCTCTGACGTTCTTGATGTCTGCAACAGCAGAAGTTAACCCTGTTGCACTTGAAGCACTTTCATCTGAACCATGGTTTAGCATTGATGTGCCTTATTCCTATTGGATGACCAGAGACGGAAAAATCGAGGGGATGGATGTTGACCCTGACATCGACGAAACAACGCTGGTTAGCTCACAATATTTGATAGCTCTTAACATGACACTAAACGTGGACACCACAGGTTATCCTGCTGACGCCAGAATCGAATACTACCAAATAAACGTAACCTCGGATAAAGGACCAGTTGAAACTATATGCTGGTTCGTTGGCACCGAACTTGGCAGCGGCTCTTTCAGCTTCCAAGACTTCATTAAGGACTTCCATTTCTCGCGCGACGAGTGGTTTGACACTGACGCATTTAACACGGGCATTGGTGATGTCAGCAATGGTGTTGTACGACACGACTGGGCTACTGGTTTTTCACTAATGTGGCGGGTTGGTAGAATGGGAGCAGGCACTATAGGGCACAGTGGTACATCAAACTTGGTTTCAGCACTCAGAGAAGCAGAAACGTTAACCATAACAATACGAAGAGTAGGATGGGTCACATTTACCGCCAATTCAACATTAGTTACGTTAGCAGAAAATGAGGCTGTCGAACAGGTACAGCTTGAAAAATTCGGCGAAGGATTCCTATACAATAACGTCGTTCCTGAAGAAGAACTGTCAAAAATTGACTTAACAAGGCCGCCAATTCAGTTTAACAATCATCCTTAAGGTGCAGCAACAAAATGAACAATGAGCAGATCACAGGCAACACACTAATCGTTTACGCATATGTAGTAGGGGAAAGCAGACCAGTCGGCACCAGAGAAGTTATGCGAGGAGCAAACCTTAGCAGCCCAAGCGTGGCGCACAGGCACCTGCAGAAACTAGAGACACTGGGCTTACTTGAGAAGAACAAGAGCGGCGATTATATACTCAAAGAAAAAGCTGGCGTCAGCGGGCACATCTGGGTAGGCAGAAATCTTGTTCCTCGCCTAATGTTCTACTCCTTCTTTTTTATTGGCGCATTCGCAGCAGAAATTGGAATCATTCTACTAAGCTTTCTAGTTCCATGGCTGGCTATCGAAACAAGTTTCCTCTTTCTGACAGCAATGACTGTGGTGGCTATGGTTCTATTCTTTGTTGAAGGTTTCCAGCTGCGAAGAAAACTGAACAACTGAAGTGTTAGTGCAGCAATCCGTGGCTACTTTTTTCTGTTTCTGCTTTTCAGCAAACTCTTGTTGATGCTGTCTATCATGGCTTCTACGCTCGCCATGACTATGTCCTCGTTGACTGCCCTTGAGGAAACCACGTTTCCGTCCTTGTCCTCGACTTTTATGATGACTTCTCCCATGGCGTCTGAGCCTCCAGTCGCAGCCTCTATACGGTATTCTTTCAGGCGGACGTTCACTAGGGGCGTTGTCAATTTCTGAACAGCCTTGATTGCGGCGTCCACGGGACCAAAACCCGTCTCCGAAGCCACGTACTCTTTGCCGTCCAGCACAAGCTTGACCGAGGCTGTAGGGGTAACACCGACTCCAGTTACAACCGAGAAGCCGGTGAGGTCAACAACCCTCTTCTCCTTGACAACCTTGCCCATAACCGCGCGGGCAATGGCAAACAGGTCAGCGTCAGTTACTGTCTTGCCCTTGTCCCCCAGCTCCTTAACTGTTTTAACGAGTTCTGCAAGCTGCCCCTTGCTGGGATGCAACCCTGACTCTTCCAGCTCAGCCCTGATGCCGCTGGCGCCAGCCAGTTTTCCTGCAACAAGCTTACGTTTTCTTCCCACAAACTCGGGTTTAATAGGCTCAAACGTTGAGGGAGCCACTGTGACTCCGCGCGTGTGTATGCCTGACTCGTGAGAGAACGCGTTTTCGCCTACGATGGCTTTGTTTGCCTGTATCATCATCCCAGTCAGTTTTGCCACCAGCCTTGAGGTTTCGTAAAGCTGCTGATGGTCGATTCCCGTCTTCCGCTTGTAAATCAGTTCAAGAGCAACAGCAACCTCCTCAAGCGCCGCGTTTCCTGCCCGCTCCCCCAAACCGTTAACCGCAACATGAATCTGAGAAGCGCCAGCCTCAACTCCAGCCAAAGAGTTGGCGACAGCCATCCCGAAATCGTTGTGGCAATGCACGCTTATGGGAACCTCCACCACGCTCGCAACGTCTGCTATCAGCTGTTTCATGGTTGCGGGAATCATAATTCCAACAGTGTCAGGAATGTTTATTCGGTCAGCTCCTGCCTCCTCAGCTGCTTTGCATATTTGTTTCAGGAAAGTTCTGTCTGTTCTTGAGGCGTCCATGGGAGAATACTCGCAGACTAAACCGTGGCTTTTGATGTACTCTATCGAGTCTATGGAGCTTGCCAGAACCTGCTCCGGAGTCATATTCACTGCATACTTCATCTGAACATCTGAAGTGGAAATGAAAGTGTGAACTGCATCCACGTCACAGCCGATGGCGGCATCAATGTCCTTTCGGGTGGTGCGGGCTAAACCGCAAACCTCAGCGTTCAACCCCGCAGCCGCTATCTGCTTAATCGCCCTCTTTTCGCCCTCCGAGCTTATGGGAGTACCCGCCTCTATGGTGTCTACGCCTACCTTGTCAAGCTGCCGTGCTATCTCCAGCTTCTCCTCAGTGGTTAAAGAGACGCCTGGAGTCTGCTCCCCATCCCTCAATGTGGTATCCAGGATGCGCACATAATCGACACTTTCTTTCCTCATGTTTTCCTCTGTCCTAACCTTCAATAATCTCCTTAGCCATGGCTTCCGCCATCTCTATGGTCTTGGCGTTTCCGCCGAAGTCTGGAAGGGTTATGCCCTTACGCAACGTTTCAGAAACAGCATCTTCGATGGCTTGGGCGGCTTTCAAACATTCTGGGTCGTTATGCTGCTCTCCCAGCCAGTCAAACATCATCTTCGCCGACAATATCATAGAACAGGGATTGGCTGTCTGTTTTCCTGCCCTGTTAGGAGCTGAACCGTGAATCGGCTCAAACAACGCGAAGTCGTCGCCGATGTTGGCTCCCGGAGCCATCCCCAAGCCTCCAATCAGCTGCGCTGCCTCATCAGACAGAATGTCGCCGAACATGTTTGGAGTAACAAAAACATCAAACGTTTCAGGCTCCTTAATCAGCCGCATGGACGCAGCGTCAACATACAGCTCATTAAATGCAATGTCCGGATACTCCTTGGCTACTTCTCTGCATGTTCTCGCGAAGAGTCCGCAGGTCTTCTTCATGACGTTTGCTTTGTGGATAGCTGTGACACGTTTCTTGCCGTTTCTTCTTCTGGCTGTTTCGAAGGCTTTCTTTGCTATCCTTTGGCTGTTTTTCTTGGTTATAACCCGAATGCAAATGGCTGCGTCTTCCATGTCGAATTCTATGCCCCTGTAGACGTCTTCGGTGTTTTCCCGAACGAAAATCATGTCTATGTCAGGCTTCAAGCTGGGAACTGGAGGGTATGCTCTGATGGGGCGGATGTTGGCGTAAAGGTCGAACAGGATTCTCAGTTTAACTATAACGTCGGCGGCTGTTTCTCCTACTGGTCCCTTCATGCACGCGTGCGAGTTTCTGATGGCTTCGATGGTTCCTTCGGGGAGAGCTACTCCCGTCTTCTCGAAGCATCTGTCGCCAGCCTCAACCTGTATTATGTCCAAGTCTATGTCGAATTTTTGCTGAACTGCATCCAATATTTTCAGGGTTGCTTCTGTCAGTTCGGGTCCTATCCCGTCTCCGGGAATTAAAGATATTTTGTATTTACTCATTTGTTTCAATTCTCCTTTTCAGATGTTCTATTAATCCTCCATCATCAAGAATCTCCATAATGAACTCTGGAAGCCGTGTTGCCTCCAACACAGAACCGCTTGTTTTATCCTCAACTTCGCCGCTCTGCAAATCAACAGCCAACACGTCCCCTTCTTCAACCTTGCCTGAAACTCCAGAGCATACCAGAACAGGCAAGCCGATGGTTATCGCGTTCCTGTAGAATATACGCGCAAAGGACTCAGCCAGCACACACTTGACTCCCGAATACTTCAATGCGATTGGTGCTTGTTCTCTGCTGGAGCCACAACCAAAGTTTTTGCCTCCAACAACAATCACTCCGTCTGCTGCTTTTTCGGCGAATTCGGGGTCTAAGCCCGCCATGGCGTGTTTTGCCAGTTCATAGGGGTCGGTGTGGACTAAGTAGGGTCCAGGCAGAATCACGTCTGTGTCCACGTTGTCTCCAAACTTGATGACTTTACCTTTGATTGTCAACTTCTATGCCGCCTCCTTCACCATTCTCGGGTCTGTGATTTTTCCTGTAAGAGCTGAAGCCGCAACTGTGGCGGGGGAAGCCAGATACACAAAGGATTTGGTGCTTCCCATTCTTCCAACAAAGTTTCTGTTCGAAGAGCTTACGCACGCCTCGCCCTCAGCCAAGATGCCCATATGCCCGCCTAAGCATGGACCACAATTCGGGTTGCCTATGGTGGCGCCGGCATCCATGAAAGCTTTAATCAGCCCCTCCTTTAGGGCGTTCAAGTATATTTCTTGGGATGCGGGAATCACAACCAGCCGCAATCCCCTCGCTATCTTCTTGCCCTTCAGTATTTGGGCAGCGACTCGCAGGTCTTCCAATCTGCCGTTGGTGCAGGAGCCTATGAACGCTTGGTCAACATTTACAGCCTCTAGCTTGGATACGGGTTTAACGTTGTCGACTGAGTGGGGAACCGCGACCTGAGGCTCCAAGTCTGAAACGTCCACGTCAACAACCTGTTCGTATGCGGCGTCTGGGTCGCTTTTTACGGGCTTTAATGCTTTGTCTGTTCTGGCTTTAACGTAATCTATGGTTTTCTGGTCAGGCTCGATTATGCCTGCTTTGGCTCCCATCTCCACAGCCATGTTGCAGAGAACCATTCTGCCGTCAACGCTCAGGTCGCTTATCGTGGAGCCGCCGAACTCCAGCCCCTTGTAGATTGCGCCATCAGCGCCAATCTTGCCCACTATGTTCAACGTCACGTCCTTCGCTGTAACCATCTTCGGCAGTTCTCCTGTCACGTTGACTTTGATGACTTCAGGCACCCTGAACCACAGTTTGCCTGTTGTAAATACGGCAGCCATCTCTGTTGACCCGATTCCGGTGGCGAAGGCTCCGAAGGCTCCGTACGTGCATGTGTGAGAGTCTGCGCCAACAATCACCTCTCCGGGTCTGACGTGCCCCTTCTCGGGCATCACTTGGTGGCAGACTCCGCCCCTGCCTACGTCGTAGAAGTTTTGGATGTTCTGTTCTTCAGCGAAGTTTCTCACGATCTTGTGTAAGCCCGCTGATATCACGGAGCTGGCTGGAACCAAGTGGTCCAGGATGATGACTACTTTGTTGTTGTTCCAAACCTTTTTGGCTCCGATCTCTCGGAACGACTTGATGGCTAACGGACCCGTCAGGTCGTGGATCATTGCCGCGTCGATGCTGGCTTCTATTATCTCCCCTGGGGAAACTTGTTGTTTGCCTGAGGCGTTGGCTAAGATTTTCTCGATTATGTTCATTGTAGGTCACCTTCAATCTGTGGTTTGCATATAAATCTATCCACTATACAGTAGGGAGTCAGATGTTCTGGTAAGCTGAAAACTGCTTCGCAAGAGGCTGCACTAACAAAACTTGGATTATTCAGGTGAACTGCTTTATCGACAGAGGAAACGATCCCTCATTTCTGCAACCTCTAACAAGCCAACACCACTCTGTCTTAAAAATCTTTAGGATTCCACTTTTTTTACCTCTGGAATTGTAGCACCAAAACGTTAGAAGTGAATTTTAGGTTTTGTCTGGATTCGTTTTAGTAAATCATTGTACCCTTCAAGTCTGAAGCTACTTTTTTTGTCGTAAAACCCGTGTGATTCCGGCTAGAAAGTTCATTCTTGGAACCCTTTTCATGTAGGATTTGTAGTTGTCTCCGAACTTTTTGATTGCATCTTCATCTGCTTTAATCAAATCGATGTATATTAATGGGAAAATTGGAGCTCCCAGCAAGATAACAATCCAGTGCTGGAAAAGCAGCATGCCAGCTATTGCCCACAGCATGAAAGTTACATACTGTGGATGGCGGACGATAGAGTAGATTCCTGTGTCGACGATTTGGGTGGTGTGAATGTAGCTTTCGCCATCTTTTACTTTGCCTTTTTTGCGGAACTCGATTACGGGTAGCCAACCAAAGACTATTCCAGACAACACGTAAAGTCCCACTCCAGCGTAAGCTAGAACCTTGTTTTGGGTAACGTCTGGCAGCAGATAGATGCCAACGATTATCTGTAAGATGAAAAGGATTGTTACGAGAGTTACTGGAATGTGGTCCACCCAAGAAAAACTCTTAGACATTGATTATCTCCCGTTCGTTTGTTGACTGTGTTAGTTTTTATTACTTGTGGTGTGCCTCAAAGATGCCTAAAAGCAGCCAGTTTTGTTAGTTTTTGCACAACGTTTTTATTGGGTGTTCCTGCTGAGACCGTATGCTCGACACTGCCAAAGGCTTTTTCACGTTCATTTCGGTCGAAAGAGGACTCATGCTTTTCATGATAGCCATGGGCGCAACGTTTCTGGTAGCCAGAAACCCCACGTTGACGGATGCGGCGTATATGGGTTTGGTTGCCTTCTGTTTGTGGAGTGGAGTAGATGCAATCAACAACGTTTACGACGTGGACTTGGACATGAAGTCCGATTCGTTCAGGGCAGACTTCACACGAAGCCTCGGAAGGTTTGGGCTCTACATTTCCTTAGCCATATTTGTTTTGTCGATGGCGTTGGGTTTGATAACTGGAATTCAGTTGGTGACCGTCTTTATTTTTGTGGGAATCGTTGCTGGCGTCGTCTATTCTGTGCCACCTTTCCGTCTTAGACAAACGATATACAAGCCTTTGGTGAACTTGTCTGTGGGCGCTGTGCCCGTTCTCATTGTGGCGTCGTTTTTCGACATTTTCTCGTTTCAGTTGCTGGTGTTGGTGCTTCTCATCGGCGTATCCACGGCAGCGAATAGCCTCTGGGAAGATTTGGCTGATTACGAATCAGATTTTGCTGCAAAGGCGCGAACATTGGTGGTTGTGTTAGGTTTCAAGCGAGGCTTTTTCATAACAGTTCTAGTTGGTTACGGCATGGTTCCCCTGATGGTTCTGGTGGGCATCCTGTTCCATTTGAGCCTCCTCTATTTCGTAATCCTTGGAACGTTGATTGCTTTCCTGTCGTTCCGTTTGATTCAACACAGAAACACCCTGTTTAGAAGCTCAAACGTTGAACCAGACTCGTTACTCAAGCTAGGTACAGTGTTCGCCAGAGACTTCGTGATAATCGCGCTTGTGCACACAGCAAACCTGATGATAAACGGGTTACTAATCTACCAACAAACAGTCTTGGGTTAATGCACAAAAGATTCAGACAGGTTTAACGATTTAAACGTAAAAATCTGACCACTTTTTCTGATTTCAGGACGTGAACCAAATCACGATTGCCGCAAGGACTATGAAAGAAATTCCTGTGTATACGTGGGTGAACCATTCAGGGAATTCAATCCAAGTTGTCGAGCTTCTGACCCAGCTGTTTGGGTCAGTCTTTAGATAATAAACGCCTAGAATAATGAAAGCAATTCCGCCGACAATTAAGCTGCTGAACAGCCACGTTCTAAACAATATCTCCCACCTTGAACAATTATGTCTAAGACTGCAGAAATTCTTTTGGGTTTCAGTTCCTGTTCTTGGCACATAAATTGCTCAAATGGTTAGTCAGCTAAAGATTAAAATCTTAAGACAGTGAAGATAGGCTGGATAGTAGAAGAGTTGAAGGTTTTGGCGTCGGATAAAGTTGAGGTTGAGGCTGAAAAAAAAGATGCTGTTGTGTTGCCTGTTAAGGCTTCCATAAAGGATACGGCTGTCACGGTTTCGTCAAAGGATGGAGTGGAAGAGTTCGCGTCTAAGGGCTACGGCGTAGAAGAAAAAGGCAAACTGCAACTCACGTTTTCTGAAACCCTGTTTCTCATAGGCAAAGGAGCCATAACAGTTACTGACAAAAAAACCAAACAAAAGATGGATTTTCAGGGCTTGCTCAAACGTTTCCAGCAGGTCGACAAAGACGCCTGGGTCAGATACCTAATCTACCGTGACCTGAGGGGTCGCGGATACGTGGCGCGGGAAGGCTTCGGGCTGGGAATCGACTTCAGACTCTACGAGCGAGGAGACTACGGCAGAGAAACAGCCAAGCACCTCATATTCGGCATACAGGAGGGGCAGCCCGTCACCGTGGAGAAGCTGGCGAGAACCCAGCGGTACGTCCAGAACTTGAAGAAAAACTTGGTTCTCGCAGTTATAAACCGGAGAGGCGAAATCGTTTACTATACTCTTTCAGAACTTAACCTGAAATAGCATGTTGGTGAAATTGGAATGTTCAAGACTGTCCGCGGAATGAGAGACCTCATGCCCGTAGACGCCGAAGCCATGCGTCTTGTGGAGCAGGTTTCCAGACAAGTTTCTAAACTCTATGGCTACGAAGAAATCATCACCCCAGTCCTAGAGTCCTATGACCTGCTGGCAGCTAAGACCAGCGAGGAAATCCGCGAAAGAATGTACACCTTCAAGGACCTTGGAGACAGAAAATTGGCTATGCGCCCAGAGTTCACAGCCTCTGTTGCCCGTCTGGTAGCATCCAAACTCAGAAACGAGCCGAAACCCATGAGGCTCTTCAGCACAGGAAGCCTGTACCGCTACGATGAGCCCCAGTATGGCAGGTTCAGGGAGTTTTGGCAATCAAACTATGAGCTTTTCGGCTCCCCCAGACCAGAAGCAGACGCGGAAATCCTGATGCTGACCAACGACCTGCTCAAGAGGCTGGGACTAAAGAACTACCGCTTCAAGGTTGGACACACAGAAATCCTCAAAGCGATACTGGACCAAGAGGGACTGAACGAAACAAAACAGAACAGCGTCAGGCAGCTACTAGACAAAAAAAGCTGGAAAGAAGCTCTCGCAGTCGCCCGCGGCGCAGACGTTTCAGACAAGTGCTTAGCGACTCTGGAAAGATTGTTCGAAACAAGAGGCGAAGACGCCTTCGAAGTTCTGGAAACCGTGAAGGAAACTGTTCAGGGCTACGACGGCGCGGTTGCTGCTGCAGAAAATCTTTGGGAAATACTTGAGCTGGTGAAAGACAGCGGAGTGAAGCTTGAGGTTACGGTGGAGGCGGGCTTCGCTCGTGGTCTCGAATACTACACTGGAATGATTTTCGAGTCATATGTTCCCGGAATCGACATCGCATTGGGCGGCGGAGGACGCTACGACAAGCTGATTCAACTCTTCGGAGGAGAACCGATTCCCGCAGTTGGAGTTGCCCAAGGAATCGACAGAATCGTTCTAGCCCTCAAAAAACAGCGGGTCTCCCCAAAAACCCCAAAAAAGAGCGTCGTGGTCATCTCAGTGAAAGACGAGTCAATGGGGAAGGCGCTGGAGCTGTCAGACTCGCTGAGGAAGGTGGGGTTGGCTGTGGAAGTTGCGGTGATGGGGCGTTCCGTTTCGCGGGCTCTGGCGGATGCTAACAGACGGGACGTCGCCTACGCAGTGATTGTTTTTCCCAAAGAACTGGAAGAAAAGAAAGTGGCTCTAAAGGACATGAAGACAGGCGAACAGCAGACAATTCCAATCAGTAGTCTCACTGAGGCGATGCTGGAAGGCTTGAAGTAGCTGTGCTCTGACTGTTTTTGCCTCCTTTTTCGAAGTAGTTAACCAGCTTACGGAACCCCACAATTGCGGCTGCTGTCCATCCGAGAATTCCGAGAACCAAACTGAAGATGACAGTCGCACTGGCGAACGGTGCTGCGGCAGGGTGGAAGTCTGAGAAGAGAAAGAAACAGTCGGTGTAAGCGTTGAAGAACCAGTGCATGATTATGGATGCTTGGATGCCGTAGAGCAGATAACTTAAGCCTAAAACGAAACCTGCAAACGCGGCAGAGCTGACCTTTCCAATCTCCCAGCTGACCCCGGGGTCGAAGTGAGACAAACCGAAAACCAGCGAAGTAAAGATTAGCATGCCCCACTCGCCTAAGCTGATTCCGCCCCGAACTCCATACTCGTTAACTGTTTTCGCGCCAACCATTCTCTTGGCACTGTCAGGAAACAGAAGCGCAGTAAAGAAAAGCTTGACTTTTTGGCTCAAAGAAAACGTTGCTGTCCCCCTTTTAGTTGCGAAGAAGTAGACAACTAGGAAAGCGCCGATTGGAATCAACCGGAAACCCACTTCTTCAACCACAACAGAATAGGACAGGTCAAAAAAATCTAAGAAAGGTGCACCCGGCAGAGGAGGCGCCCCTGTTGGAATCCCTCCTGCCTCCTGAAAGCTGTTGATCATCATGACGCCGATTAGGGTCATGCTGTTTAGGATGGGCATAGCGAAGAGGCAGCTGCTGAAAAGTTTTCTTGCGGGTTGAACAACGCTTTCTTTGATTGTTTGGTGGAAGTTTTCTCTGAGTTTCCAAGCCGCAACGAAGCTTAAAGCGAATATGCTCCAGAGACCAAGGAAGAGTGCGCCCACGTCAGCGCCTATGGGAACAGTTACGGGTATGTTGAGAAACCACACTCTGAGAGGTGACACGTGAGCTGTGCTGGCGATCAGCCCTTCAGGCGTGAAATAGAATAATGCTGGTCCCAAGATGATGGCGAAGAGGTACAGGAGAACCGTGATGAGCACTATAAAGACGAGAAACATTTTGGCAAACAGTTTCAGCTCATCGGACATCATGTGGCTACCCTTTCGTATACTAAACAGCTGAACGGTAATTAACTTATTTCAAAAAGCAGCTGACCGATGTTCTGCGGAGGCTTTGCTTAAACCCGTTTTTTGGGTTTCGGGGCAACAGGGTTTATGGAAGAGTCACATCCCCAGAAACGTGTTTAGCCGTTGCCGTGTGCACAAAGAGTGTTTTGTTGAACAGTTGCACAAATGTTAAATATGCAGAGATATCTTACCCTATCGCCGTCTAAAATAAAAGTCATTTTCGGAGTTTATTTGATGGCAAGCAAAATTCGAGTTAGTCCAGAATCTAAACGTTTGGTTCGGAAAAGAAGCGACATAGACATTATGGCTAGTATTTTGAGTGAGACTAAGAAGGGGGCAAAGAAGACACGCATAATGTATAGATGTAATCTGAGTTACAGTCAACTGCAAGTTTACCTACAGATTCTTTGTGAGATGGGACTCTTGGCTAACCAATCAAATGAAGAGGGCGAAAAACAGAACTGCTTCAAAACTGAGTCGAAGGGATTCAAATTCCTTGAAGCTTACCGCGCCCTTAAGAGCCTAATGACTTGAAGCCTCTTTTTCAAGGTGCTGGATTCCATTCACAAATTCGAGTGTTGAAGGTTGAAGTTTAGCTCTTCCACTGTTTTTGTTTAGTTGAATGAAGTTGTATTCCGCTAAGAAGCTGACGGCTAGCTCTGTCTTAATTTTTGGTAGCTCAAGGTTAAGTGTGATTTCTTCCAATTTATGCCACTTGCCGTCCTTGAGTAACCACAGAATATCGTCGATGGCTGACATCTGTTATCCTCTTGAAGGTGTGAAAGTTTGTTGCGGCAAATAAATGTGTTATGAATCTGCTTTTCATATCATTTCACACAATCTTACAGAAGAATTATTCAGATTTTATAGAAGATAGTTATAGAAGATGATTACAGAAAACGGGTAGGGAAGTTCCTTTCTTACTGGTTTATATTGGTGGATAACTAAAACCAGTCAACAAGCCAAGCACCTCAAGAAAACCAAAGAACTTGGCTCCGCAGGTGCAAGGGAGGAAACGTGTGATGGAAAAAAGCGACATGAAAGAGTTCGTTGACGATTTAAGGACAGATTGGAAACACCTGTGGCGAAACAGAGTAGACGACAAGTTGAGAGCAGAGGGCATAGCTAAAACAGATTACTCAAAGCTGTTCATTGAACAAGGAACAGTCATCATGGCAACAAGAGACTTCAAGATTCTGGACTTCTTCGACATAGTTCAGGAATATCTCGAACTTGACGCAGCCAAAGCGGTTCCTCCAAACTCGACAATAGGCGGATGGGGCAAATTCGTCCGAACCAACATACGCAAACAGAGAAAGCCAACCAGAAGATATGCCCCACCTAAACCGGCACCCAAAAAGGGTCAACAACAAAAGAAGGGCGGAAGAGGCTGGCTACACGCCAACCTAATGTAAACCCGCTCTCTGTTTTCTAATCAGCCCATGTAGAGCCGCACTTTCACCGTCAAAGATTCGAACTTTTTTGTCCACATATTGGTGGCGGGCGGGACGGGATTTGAACCCGTGACCCCGAGCTCACTCCCAGTTTCCCTGATAGGAGGCTTACACCAGCAGGTTCTGCTGTTCGTGCCCTATCCAAGCTAGGCTACCCGCCCAGATTTTTCCCGCCAAAACATCTTTTACATCTTGACTGTTATAACCGTAACGCCGCAGAACACAGCACATGCCACCATGTTGGTCAGGTAACATTTATGTCGAAGGTGCGTTGTGAATATTTGAGTGGCGGGGGTACCCGAGCCAGGTCTAATTAGCGGGTCAAACAGATCCCCTAGGAAAAGGGGGAGGACTTAAGATCCTCTGGCGCAGGCCTCCACGGGTTCGAATCCCGTCCCCCGCACCATCTTCGTCTAATCAGTTATGTGTTGCAGACTTTTTTCCAGTTTTCAATTATGTCAGTCATCTGTTCGCATTTGTGTCTTTGCAGAAATCTGGCGAGTTTAGTGTCTGTAACAATTTTTTGTTGTATTTTTTTGGTTAAACAGGGGTCGTGAGTGGCAAGTATTACTCCGTCAGCATAATTGGATACGGAAACCATTGCCGACAGTATGTTTTTTATTTCTGGTCCAGGGTCGCTTGCGTACAATTCGATGTAGAGCGGTTTTTCAAGTTGTTTACTGAAATCAAGTGCCAAAGTTTCCAGCCAGTAGGTTGTTGAGTACGCCATGTCGTAGATGGGTACGAGAAAGAAGTCAACATGTTTTGCTAAGGCGTGGAAGTCTTCGCCGTATCGTTCTTTGCCAAAGCAGGGGTCAGGCAGTATTGTTACTGAGAAACTCTTTTCGTGGTCTTTAACCAGTTTTGAAGCTTCTGCTACAAGGTCAGTTACTGTTTTTGCTCTCCATTCAGTCCATTCTAGGTTGCTTTCTTTGCGCTTCTCGGCACACCTGTCACATGTACAATACTCAGTCCTCGGAAAGCCTATGGACTCTAAATGAATTCCAGTGACGTCAACCTTCAGGGCGCCGTTCACCAAATCAAGAATCTGAAGCCTATACTCTTCAACGCTTGGGCAGATGTGGTCCCAAAGAAAACGGTGACTTCTGTTGGCTCTAACTGCTTTACCTGATTCAGAAACAGCCACCCACTCGGGCACTTTTCTTGCAGTCACATTATCGCCAAAACAGCTAATCACATTATAAACTCCGCCTGCAGGTTTCTTGATTCTGCCTGTGCAGGATTTAACGTAATAGAAGGTCTCATCAAAGCCTTCAGCTGGCTCTGGTTGACCCGTTAACACTCCAACCTTCATCTTCTACACGCTTCCACAGGTACAACAGCAGACATGGTTAGTTTATCCAGCTATTAATATTTTGAGTCGAATGTCAACGTTCATATTAGGAGACTAATAACAGAGCATTGTTGAAAACAGTCTTTTTTTCCTGAAAACCAAGCAACAAAAGATTGAATGGTTTACGGAAGAGGCATGCGAAAGAGTTAGAAAGGGGAAAAACTTACCTACTTTTCTGCAGCCAACAAAAAAGGTTTTTGACGTTGTCGAAGAAAGTTAACGAAATCTTTGAAGAGGTTAGAGCTGAGGGAAGATGCTTCCTTCTTGAGCACGAAGCCAAAACTGTTTGCAAAGAATACGGAATCCCCATCACAGAATTGAAGATAGCGAAAAACGCCGAGGAAGCGGCGAAGTTCTCTGAGGAAATCGGGTACCCAACAGTTCTCAAAATCGTTTCTCCGGATGTGCTCCACAAATTTGACGTAGGCGGGGTAATCCTTAACTTAAACAGTCGAGAGGACGCCAGAAACGCATACAACAAAATCGTAGAAAACGTGAAGAAACATAAACCAGACGCAAAAATAGACGGCATCCTAGTTCAAGAGATGGCGCCCTGCTCAACAGAGGTTATAGTGGGGGCAATCAAGGACCAGCAGTTCGGTCCAACTTTGATGTTCGGCTTCGGCGGAACCTTCGTGGAAGTGATGAAGGATGTGGCGTTCAGAATTGCTCCGATAACTGAAGAGGACGCCCAAGAGATGATTACAGAAATAAAGGCTTACCCCATCCTACGAGGCTACCGCGGTCAACCACCCGCAGACACAGACACCATAGCAAAAATTTTGGTGAGCACGTCGAGGATGGTGATGGATCACCCAGAAATCAAAGAACTTGACCTGAATCCGGTGATGGTTTACGAGAAGGGAGCCAAAACGGTTGATGCGAGAATCATACTGGAACAAAACCCTTAACCATCACAATTACGAAGTCTTTTTCAACTCGTCAGAATATTAGCACAGAATCTCAGCTAGGACGTGAAAGAAAGTGTCTGATTCACCTCAGCAAGAAATTGAAAGACTGAACCAAGAGTTAGCCCCGCTCAAGGAAGAAAGAAACAGGCTGAACATGGAAGCAAAAAAGTGGGCTGAAAAAAGAAACGCTATCCACGAAAAAGTCAGAAACCAGCGAAAAGAGGCAAACAGCATCAAAGAAAAAAGAGACGCCTTAAACGAGAAGGTTCAGAAACTGAAAAACCTGCGCGACCAAGTGAAGGATAGACGCGGAGAGAAGCGCGACAAGATTCTGGAGCTGCAAGACAAAATTGAGGCGTTGAATGAGGAGAAACCGAAAGGAAACCTGCGGCAGGTAGAAGAGGAAATCGAGAGCATCGACTGGAAGATTCAAACCAGCTCCCTCCCAGTAAAGGAGGAACAGACTCTAGTTAACAGGGTGAAGCAGCTTGAATCCCAACTTGTGGTTCAGAAGCAGATAAAGAAACTGAAGCAGAAACTCTTTGAGCTGCGAACCGAGGAGAGAAGCCTTAGAGCTGAAGCAGAAACCCTGCACGGAAAACTTTCTGAACTGGCTGAACAGAGCCAAAAATATCATGCACAAATGATTGCTGTTCTCGAAAAAGCCAGCCAACTCCAAACCGAAGCCGACGATGCCCACCAGAAGCACGTGGAAGCCAGGCAGCAAGCCCAGAAACTGCACCAGAAATGCGTCGAACTCCTAGAAAAAATCAAAACCATCGAACAAAGCTTGAAGGAAAAGGCGGAGAAAAAGCAGGCTGAACGCCAGAGCGAACTCAAGGAGGAGCTGGAGAAGAGGGCGTTGGCGAAGCTGAAGCGCGGCGAGAAGCTGCTGTGGGACGAATTTCAGATTCTGGCTGAGAAAGGGATGCTCTAATTTTGGCACATTCATAGGCAAAGCTTTTTCATGGATTCTTGAATAGAAAAATATAAAGACAAAATTAAAGTGTGTCCCCTAATAAAGGGGTAATATATAGGAGAGCAAACATGCCTGACGCAACCAAGGCGGAGCGTATTCTTGTTTTATGTGTTGACAGGGACGACGATTTAGGCATGAAGGCGGGAATAAACACTCCTGTTCTTGGAAGAAAAGAGAACGTGAATGCCGCTGCGAGTTTAGCTCTCCGAGACCCTGAGGAAGCCGACGCCAACGCCATGTTTGAAGCGGTCCGCATCTACGACAACCTGAAGAAGAGCGCCAAGGGAAAAGAGGAGCATGAGGTTGCAACCATAGCAGGCTCCGATTTGGAGGGGGTGGAGGCTGACAGGCAGCTGGTGTCCGAGCTGACTGAGGTTCTGGAGGAGTTCAATGCAACAGACGTTATTCTTGTTACCGACGGATACACGGATGAGATGGTGTTGCCGCTTATCGAGTCAAGAGTGCCGGTTACGTCTGTAAGAAGAATTGTTATACAGCACAGCAAATCCATCGAAGAAACGGCAGCCCTTTTTTCGCGGTACATGAAACTTCTTGTAGAGAATCCTCGTTATTCCCGAATGATTCTAGGTCTCCCGGGAATCCTCTTTGTGGTTTTAGGTGTCTTAGCATTTATCCCCGACGGATTGAGGTATGCCATACCAGCCCTCGGCGTAATCATTGGTTCTTTCCTTGCTCTAAGGGGGTTCAGACTCGACAAAGCATTCAAGAATTTCCTCAAATGGGTAAGAGACTATTCTCCTCCCCCATTCACTGTGCAGATATCAACCTTTTCAGGGCTTGCAGGAATCTTGCTGCTTCTTGTGGGCGGCTATCTGGGAGGAACCGAGGCATCAAACTTTGCTGGCACAGTGACTGACGACATCCTTTCACACATTCCAAGTCTTATCGGAGAATTCCTTAGTGGGTCAACATACCTCATCGCCATCGGCATGTGCACCATCTTAGTAGGCAGAGCGGTTCGATGGTTTTTTGAGCATGACCCACGGTTGTGGCGCACCGTTGTTATAGTAGCTGGAGTCGCAACGTCTGCAGTTATGTTCTATCAGGCTTCAGATATACTCATCAACCCTGAAGTTCCTTATCAACGCCTGATTCTCGCCATCATTGGGGGGATATCAATAATCTTGCTCACAAGTTTAAGTGTGATAGTTTTACGTAGAAAATACAGAAGCTACTTCAAAGAGACAGAAGAAGATATGGAAGACTTTAAGGAAAGCTGACCGAAAGACAAACTGGATGCCCTAAAGCGCCTCTGTTTATGTTCTGTTTACATACAAAGTTGTGGAAAACGAGAGAAATAATTATCCGAGTATTCTCGCACATACTTCTCGTGTCTATTTAGTGAAATTAGAAAGACTAAATAACGTGGCAAAAAGTGTAATACCGAATCGGTTAAGTCTCTGTGGTAAAAACTATGCTTGGAGGTTTGCTCTCTCTTCTTGGAATCTACAAACTTTACGAGAAGTGGCTATGGTTCCAGATTAGAAATGACAAAAAACCTGAGCATATAGCCATCATCCTCGACGGAAACAGAAGATGGGCTGCCCACAACGCTTTGATTTCGTGGATTGGGCATCGGCACGGCGCCGACAAGATTGATGAGCTGATGGATTGGTGCATCGAACTGGATGTAAAATTCATCACTCTATACGTTTTTTCAACCGAAAACTTTCATCGTTCTCCAAAAGAAGTGGAGGAGATAATGAAGCTGATTGAGGAAAAGCTTCATTCGATTCTTGATAATGAGAAAATTCACAAAAACAAAATCAGAGTCAAAGCCATAGGGCGCGTGGACCTTTTACCCAACTCGACCCAAGAAGTGATTCAGCGCGTAGAAGAAACAACAAAAATGTATGACAAGCGATTCTTGAATGTGGCTATAGCTTACGGTGGAAGAGCAGAAATCGTTGATGCAACAAAAAAGATAGCCAAAAAAGTGAAAAACGGAGAA
>Ga0272441_10003377_pt1 | contig 30367 bp, 22 predicted proteins | sample SSMProp6N_FD_193582 | JGI IMG/M metagenome (GOLD analysis project Ga0272441, IMG submission 193582) | Marine sediment archaeal communities from Little Sippewissett salt marsh, Falmouth, MA, United States - SSM-Prop-6N | ecosystem: Environmental > Aquatic > Marine > Wetlands > Sediment ... | reverse complement strand
GCCGCCGGATCGACCATCGCCGCCGCCACCGGCTGAACCGTCCGCCCCAGCCCCTGCGGATAGTGCTCCGTCACCAGGTACGGGATCCCCAGCTCCCCGGCCATCCGCAGCATGACCTCGCAGTTGCGGATCACCCGCTGCCGGTCGGCGATCGACGGCAGGAGCTTCTCCTGCATGTCGATCACGAGCAGGGCGGTCTCCCCGATGCGCAAACGCGGAATCGCCATCGCCGCAGTGTAGCGGGGGAAGCGACGGAGCGACGCCGCTTGCGGCGTAGCACGCGCCCGCCATCACCCCGCGCCTCTTCTCCCGTCACTCATTCTCGATAGGCGATCGCCGCCAGCAGCGCTTGCCCGTATCGCCGCCACAGGGCCTCCCGATCGAGCCGGCCGGCCGAGCGGGGCAGCTCCAGCGTGATGATCGGTATGCCGCAATCCAGCCCGGCCCAGGAGCCCAGCGAGCCCGGCCGCCCGCCCAGCTTCCGCACCGGCAGACCGGTTGAATCCGCCATGATCCGCGCCAGCTCCGCGGCCGGACCGTCATAATCAATGCACGCCAGAGGCTGATGAATGCTGATGATGCGCGCCGGACGTTCCTCGATGATCAGCCGCTCGATCGCCCCGCTCTCCGGCTCCGAGAGCGGCGCTGGCCCATTCGCCCGGCGGGTCCGCCAGTTGCCGGCCGCGAAGTTGCGATTGACATCGACGCCGTTGGCGTTGCCGCGCGTGTGTTCGGCATATCCATCCGGGTTGGCGATCGGGATCAATAGGATCCGGCGATCGCGCAGGAGATCGCGGCGTCTGGCAAGCTCCTCGCCGAGACGCTCAAGCAGGGGAGTGCCCGCCGGCTCGTTGCCGTGAATGCTCGCCATAATCAGCACGACATCGCCGTCGTTGCCGAACGCCTCGCAGACGATCGGCCGGCCCTCCACGGAATGGCCGATCGTGCGCGTGATCGGTTGCAGTCGGAGCGATGACGATGGAGACGCGACGGTCATCGTCGCCGGCGTGCTCGGCGCCGGCTGCATCGCGCAGCCGCCGAGCAGCGCGGCCCAGGCCGCCGCGGCGGAGGTGACGATCATCCAGCGTCCCTGCCGGCATCGATTCATCGGCATCCGCCCAGTGTACCGCCCGCTGACCCACCTCGCTTGCATCGCCACTTCGGCCTCACCGAATGGAGGGACGGTTCCTATTCACCGGAGCCGCTTGCGGCGTAGCACGCGCTCCCAATCACCCCGCGCCCCCGGCGCCCGCCGCGCACCTCGCCGCACCTTCGCCGTTGGCCGCGGACGATCTCTTGGAAAAGACGTACGCTTCCGATGAACACCTATTGTTCTTCCTGGCGGAGTTCGCGCCCGCATTCAGGACACCTCGGCCCTCGAAGGCCGCGGGTCGGATAGCCGCACGCACATACCCCCTCGGGCGGAAACAGACGTCGAAGCAGCCGACCAAGCGGTACCACAGCCACCCACTTCGTCACTGCAGAAGCAAAGACGCCACTGACAATCCAACCGACGGCCACTACCGTGGAGCTCTCCCGCCAAAAGGCGGGTGTGAAATCAGGCCCCTCCTCGCCAAGTGACAGCCAGAATCCTACGAGCCAGATGGCTACGCCCTGACAGCCAAATAGCAGGGCGGACACGCCGGCCGCTCCCAACGGGCGTCGAACGGTCGCGACACACCAGGCGACCGTCCCGATCCACATCACGATGACGGCAGGCAGCCCGGCGACGGCCATCGGCACGAGGGCAAGGCCGACAACACAGGCCACACATGCCGCGCCGAGTTGAAGTAGAGATGAATGCTTCATGTTTCTTGGCGGTCACCTGCGTCCTTTAATTCGGGACAGTCACCTATTTCCGGCGCTTGCAAATTCTAAATTCGGGACAGTCACCTATTTCCGGAGCACTCATCCGCGTCTGTTTCTGTCCATCACCCACGCGCCGTCCACTTCTTCTTCTGCTGCTTGCGTGGTCGGCCCACGGGGTTGGGCCGCAGGCGCAGGCCGAGCTTCGCCTCCAGACGCGCGATGAAGCGATGCGAGGCCAGTGGACGGCCCGTGTGCATGCATCGCCGCAGCCGATCGACGATTGACTCATCCTCCGCCTCCTGCAGCATCTTCTTCCACGCCGCGGGGCGGAACAGGCGCCGCCAGCCGATCATGTCCAACACCTCGTGCGGTTCCCCCTCGCCCGTGTGCGCTGCGGCGCTGGACCAGCGATATCGCCACGGCAGCCGCACCATTCGCGCCCGCACGGGATTGCGCTCCACGTACCGCGCTGCGTGCAGCAGGTGATCGGCATCGAGCGGGCAGGAGAAGAAGCGGTTCTGCCAGAGGTGGCCGGTCCGGCCGTACAGCGGGTTGATGGAGCGCGAGAAGAGCCAGTGCGTGCGGCCGATCGCGCGCGAGGGATTCCTCATTGCCGGGCACCGCGACGAGGTGGATGTGATTCGTCATGAGGCAGTACGCCAGCACGCGCAGGCCGAAGCGCTGACTTTGCTCATGGAGGACATCGAGATAGGCGCGGTAGTCGGCGGCGGCGAAGAAGACATCCTGGCGGTTGTTGCCGCGCTGGACGATGTGATGAGGCAGACGGGGCACGACAATGCGAGCGATTCTGGACATGGCGGGAGCGTACCAACTCAGGCGGGGATGTCAAGAAATAGGTGACTGTCCCGAATTTACCTACCTACCGAAGAAATAGGTGACTGTCCCGAATTTACCTACCGAAGAAATAGGTGACTGTCCCGAATTTACCAGGTGACTGTCCCGAATTTACCTACTGAAGAAATAGGTGACTGTCCCGAATTTACCGCGCACTGTCGCTTCGCCACTGTTTGTCGAGCGCGAGGCCGATCGACGACGATGCGGAGTCCTACTGGCGGATACCTGGACTCAGCCCAAAGGACGGCCTCTCGGAGGATCTCCCTGACCTGTTCGCGCTTTTTCTTCTGTCGAATGAGAGACGAGAACGGCACATTCCCGATGAACGGCTCCAACAGCAGATGGCCGCCATCCACGTGGACGTTGACCCTGAATGCCGCGAGCATGTTGTGAGCAACCTCGTGCGCGCACCGTGATTGGATGGAGTGGACGAGTGAGCCTGCCGGATCCTCGTCTGCGTCCGCCTTGTCTTGCCGGCGAGTACAGTCAAGGTAGAGGTATTCAGACATGAGGGTTCGCTTCTGTATTCCTATGTGAGCCCGGGACACCAAGGGCGGGACGGTCCTCTGGATTTCAAAGGAGGACGTCAGACCTTCAGCTCCGCCGCGTCGCCCAGCGCATCGGCGTATTCCCGCCGAATCGGCTCGACGATGTCGGCGATGAAGCGGTCCACCTGTTCCGGTGCCCGGCCCACGTAGGCCATCGGGTTGAGCACCGCATCCAGATCGATGTCGGCGAACATCGGCTCCCCGCGCAGGCGCTGAAGCAGATCGTTGGGCAATCCCTCGGACTTCACCGCGTGCGCCGCGGCCTGGCTGTGCTGCCGGATCAGCTCGTGCGCTTCCTGCCGATCAGCGCCCTGCTGCACCGCGGCCATGAGAATGTTCTCCGTGGCCATGAACGGAAGTTCGGCCATGAGATTGGCGCGGATGGTCTTCTCGTACACCACGAGCCCGCTCGCGACGTTGTGCATGATCTCCAGCACGCCGTCCAGCGCGAGGAACGCCTCAGGCAGGACGAGCCGGCGGTTGGATGAATCATCCAGCGTGCGCTCGAACCATTGTAAGGCAGCAGTGTTGAGCGGATTCTGCGCCAGGGACATCACGAAGCGCGCCATGCCGCAGATGCGCTCGCAGCGCATCGGGTTGCGCTTATACGCCATCGCCGATGAGCCGACCTGGTGTTTGCCGAACGGCTCCTCGATCTCCTTGCGATTGGACAGCAGGCGAATGTCGGTCGCGCACTTATGAGCGGCGGCGGCGGCGACGGCCAGCGCGTTGACGACTTGCGCATCGACCAGACGCGGATAGGTCTGGCCGGTGACGGGGAATCGCAGGTCGGCCGGCCAGCCCATCTTCTCGGTCACGAGGCGGTCGAGGTCCTCGACCTTGCGCTCATCGCCGTCGAAGAGGGCCATGAAGGAGGCCTGCGTGCCGGTCGTGCCTTTCGCGCCGCGGAAGCGCAGCGTCTCGCGTCGATGGGTGATGTCCTCCAGGGCGAGGGCGAAGTCCTGGGTCCAGAGCGTGGCCCGCTTGCCGACGGTCGTCGGCTGGGCGGGCTGGTAGTGCGTGAAGGCGAGCGTGGGCAGGTCGCGGTACTCGATGGCGAACGTGCCCAGGGCATCGATCACGCGGGCCAGCTTGCCGGCGATGAGGGCGAGGCTGTCGCGGAGCAGCAGCAGGTCGGTGTTGCAGTTGACGAACTGGCTGGTGGCGCCGAGGTGGATGATTGGCCTCGCCTTGGGGGCGACATCGCCCAGGGCGTGGATGTGAGCCATGACATCATGGCGGAACTTCGCCTCGTAGCGGGCGGCGGCCTCGAAGTCGATGTCATCCAGATGCGCGCGGAGCTCGGCAAGCTGCTCATCGGTGATGTCCAGCCCCAGTTGGTGCTGGGCCTCGGCCAGGGCCAGCCAGAGTCGGCGCCAGGTCGAGAACTTGCGCTGGTCCGACCAGAGGGCCCGCATCTGGGGCGAGGCGTAGCGGGTTTCCAGCGGGGATCGAAAGCCGTCGGTGAAAGTCATTGCGATCGGCCTTACCTGGAGTAGGATTGATCTGCGCAGGGCCGCCGAATCGGGGGTGGAACCGACCGGCCGAGGCATCGTACACGCATAAAGGGACTTTCGTGGACGCCTCAGGAGCCAGATCCATTCGCCCCGACCCGCAGCGCTCCAATGAAATCGACGCCGGCGGCACTCCGGAGGCCGACCGGCCGGCCCGGTTGACGCCGCTGCGCGAGCTGCAGCTCATCGAGGCCTACCAGGAGGGCCAGCCGGAGGCGATCGGGGACCTGCTTCGGGCCTACCAGCGGCGTGTGTACGGCGTGTGTTATCGGATGGTGCGCAACGCCGACGAGGCGGCCGATCTCACCCAGGATGCGCTGGTCAAGATCATGGAGGGGCTGCACAGCTATGACGGACGGGCGGCCCTCAGCACCTGGGTCATCCGGGTGACCATGAACTGCTGCCTGAGCCATCTGCGCAAGGAGCGGCTGCGGAGGCACGGCTCCCTGGACGAGCCGGCCGGGTCGACCGGCGAGCCCTGGGCGGCGAAGCTGGCCGCGGAGGGGGAACTTTCCGCACCGGGGCGCGTCGAACAGGCCGAGATGAGGTCCGCTCTCCTTCATGCCCTGAGGGAGCTGGATGCGGACATGCGCGCGGTCCTGGTCCTCCGCGACCTCCAGGACCTGGATTATCAGCAGATTGGGGAGGTGCTGGCCATCCCGATCGGGACGGTGAAATCAAGGCTCTTCCGGGCTCGCGTGGCCTTGCGGGCCGCGGCCCGGCTCGAGCTGGACAAGCCTTCCAGGCCCCCCGAGCGGCCGGGTTGAATGGACAAGAGGCCGGGGACAGGCATGAGCGATCAACTCAGCGAATCCGAACTGCTGGCCTACGTCGAGGACGAACTCGACGCGAAGGAGGCGAGCGCGCTTCGGGCCCGCTTGGCCGATGAGCGGCACGTCCTGGCCGCACTGGATCGGCTGCGGGAGGATCGCGCCCTGCTGCGTTCGGCCGGCGAGCCGGCGCTGCCCCTCGATTTCCTCACCGAGCTGGAGCCGCAACTGGCGCGTCCCATGCTCATGGGACAGCCGCCGGGCGCGTACCGCCGCCGCCATCGCCAGCGCCGCAGAAGCGTTCGGTGGACGCGGCTGGCGGTGGCCGCGGCGCTGCCGGTGGTCATCTTCGCGGGTGTGTGGGCGCTGCTGTCGATCGGTACGCCCGCTGGCAGCGAGAGGCCGGGCGATGGGGGCCACAGCGGGGTCGCGCAGGCGCCTGGCGAGGCCGGCTCCGGCGCCGCCGCTTCGGACACCGGGGCCGGGCCTGGCCTGGTCGGCGGTGGCGAGGACGCCTGGCCGCCGCCGGGAAGCGTGATCGTGCATGAGCGCCCGCTGCCGGCCGGTCCGCGCTTTGCCATGGCGCAGCCGTCCGTCGAGGGCGGCGGCGCGGCCGAGCGACCGTCTCCACCGGTGGAAGACGGGGCCGGTTCGCGCGCCACGATGGTGTCGGCCGTCTTTGCCCTGGTGGTGCCCGCCGGCGATCTGCCCTCGGGAGAGCGCATCATCCGGGAAGCGGTCGAAGCGTTCACCGCCGCGGGTGACGAGCCGGCGGAGCCGGCCGTGGCCCTCGTGCGCAATTTCACCTACGCCGAGGCCCGCGTGCTCTTTGATCGCTATTACCAGCCGATGCCCGGCGATCCCTCGCCGCCCGACCGGTATGCGGCAGTGGGTGACGAGGCGGACCGTTCGGCATCGTTCGAGGAGCGGCAGCGCCAAACTCGCAGGCTCGCCCAGATGATCCGGGAGCTGCGCACACGGCACCGGCCTGATGAGGAGGCTCTGTTCAGCACGCAACTGATCGGGCCGGATCGCCTGGCGGCGTCGTATGAGCGTCAATTGAGCTTTTCCAGTCGGGGGGCGACGCACACCATCACCATCCCCGCCGCCGCGCTGGCCGAGATGCTCACCCGCCTCTATCAGGCGGATGGCGCCTCGACGACCCTGCGGCTTCTTCCGCCGGAGGATGCGAAGCAACTGCGACCGGAGGCAAGGCCCGACAGCGAGTCCGAAGCGGCGCTCCTCAGGCAGTGGGCGGAGGACTACCGGAGCATCCGCCAGTTCATTTCCCAGCTCCGTGCTGAGAAGGACCGCGAGGCTTACGTGTTGCTGCCCGTCGTGATCGAGACGACCGGCGACGGTTCGCGGCGCTGATGATCAGTCTGGCTCTGTGTTCGACGGCTGAGCCGGCCCCCGGCCGGGTCCGTTGTCTTCGCGCTGTGCCTGGCTGCTCTGGCCGGGCGGTTCATTTTCTCGCAGCGCTGTGCCGCCGCCGACTCTGGGCTCCTGGCCGCGGCGGAGGCGGGCGATGTTGGCGCGGTGCCGCCAGAGGACCAGCAGGGCCAGGGCCGCGGTCGCGATGAACGGAGGCGAGGCGTGCCCGACGACGGCGATCACATCCGCGCCCGAGGGCGGAATACACCTGAACAGGTACCACAGGGGCAGGCTCGCGGCCGCGGCCATGCTCGCCGCCGAGACGTAGCGCGTCAGGCGCAGCGTGCCGTACCACACGACCAGGGCCCCGATCGCCGGCAGCGTCAGGACCGGCCACATGGCGATCATCGCCCCGAAGCTGGTGGCCACCCCCTTGCCGCCGGCGAAGCCGATGAAGATCGGCGCCATGTGGCCGAGGATGGCGGCGGCGGCGACCGCCAGCCACAGCCACATCTCGGTCTGGCTGAGGGCCGCCGGTTCCCGGTTGATCACGCCGCAGGCAAACCCCGCGGCGAGGACGGGGATGGCCCCCTTCAGCACGTCAAGGGTGCAGCAGAGCATTCCCAGCCGCCGTCCCAGCAGGCGGCCGACGTTCGTCGCCCCGATGTTCTTCGAGCCCCGCTCGCGGATGTTCACCCCCCTTACCCTGCCGATCAGCACGCCGAAGGGGATCGACCCGATCAGGTAGGCGCCGGGAATGCAGATGAACCATGCCGCGTCAGCCATCTTCCTCCAGTGTAGCCGCCCCAGCTTCTCCCGCCGCGGCCGGCCGGCGGAAGCTCCATCCGCGAACCGCATCGCGCCGCGGCAGGGTCACCGCCACCGCGAGCATGAACATGCCCAGCAAGTGGCCGTTGAGGTTATAGCAATCGAACTGCCCGCCGATAAGCCAGGCGATGAGGAGGAATATCGTGCCGTCGGCGTAGGGGTGGTCCGGGCGGTCCCGCCCGGCGGCGCGGAGGGCCAGGGCGATCGCCGCCAGCACGATCAGGCCGCCGATCAGCCCGGTGGTGGCCAGAATATACAGCGTTGTGTTGTGCGGATGATCGCGCGCCATGTCGTCGGCCTTCTTCGGCCAGCGGTCGATGGCCTGGCGGAACAACGGCTGATCGTTCTGCGCGTGCCGAAAGCCGCCGGCGCCGGTGCCGTTGATCGGCGCCTCGGTGAAGATGGCCCATGTCCACCGCCACTGGCCGATGCGCAGACCGATGTTGGTGTGGTAGATGCCCTCATCGCGCGCGGCCTGATAATCATCGACGGCCTGTTGCACCCGGGCGGTGACGGGGCCGCTGAAGATGGGCCAGACGGCGGCCGCCGCGACGATTCCCGCAACCGCGAGGATCACCGCCGCCCGCCAGGTGCGTGGCCGGCGGAGCGGGATGATGAGCAGGGCCGCAGGCAGCGCGATGGCCGCGGCGAGCCACGGCCCGCGGCTCTGGGTGGCCAGCAGTCCCAGCGCGGCCAGGGCCAGCCCGGCCAGCGAGAGCCAGCGCAGGCGTCCGCGGCCGGTCAGGATCGCCGCCACGTGCCAGCACATCGCCCCCACGCACCACGCGCCGGTCTGGATGGGATGGATCCAGCCGCCGAATCGGCCGGGTGGATCCTGCGGACGGAGGCTGAAGATCTCCGTGTATTGAAGCAACTGGGCGACCTGCTGGCAGGCCACCCCGACCAGCGCCGCCCCGATCAGCCACGGCGCCAGCTCGAGGACCGGCCACAACGCCGGCAGAAGCAGGATCATGCGCATCGTCCACAGCTCTTCGAACCCTTGCCGGGGGTCGGCGGACCAGGTGAGGCTGAGGGCCATCCACGCCGTCCAGAGGGCCAGCGCCCAGACGATGGGGACCCGCAGCAGGGCCGTGTAGCAGCGCCAGGTATTGGGCAGCCGGAGCACGGCGTATCCCACCAGCAGGGCGAAGGTGAGCGAACTTCCCGCCGTGGAAAGCGGCAGCGTCAGCACGTGGGCTGCGGCGAGCACGCCGTGCACGCGGTGGCCGATCGGATCGCGCAGCCGAGCATAGCGCAGCGTGGCGGCGACGCCTGCGGCGCTGCCCGGCGGAGGCCAGGCGATCGGTTTGGCGAGATCGGTGCGGAACAGCCCCATGTGCGTGCCTATCGGATCGCCTCGATGATGATGGTCCGGCCGACGAACGTCTGCCACCGGTTCAGGGCGGCCACGGCCGGTGCATTCTCAGGGTAATAGGGCTTGCCGCGGCGGCGGAGGTTCATCGCCGCATTGACCAGTTGTGACGCGGCGTAAAACAGCGGGCTGAGCAGAACCGCCGACTTCTTCACCCGGTCGATATGGAACTGCACATCGCAAAAGCCGGCCAGCCGCGCGAAGTAGTAGAGGTAATACAGGGAGATCGGGCCGATGTGCCCGGTCGTGTGCACAACGTCGCTGTCGGCGATGGGCATGATGTCGAACAGCGGCATCGTCCCGCTGAAGAGGTACCGCAGCCGCGCGTTGATGTTCAGCACGTTGGGCGTGGTGAGAAGGGCCCGCCCGCCCGGCTTCACGACGCGGGCGATCTCGCGCCACAACTGAAGCTGATTGGGGATGTGCTCGATCACCTCCATGCAGATGAGCAGGTCGAAGGCCGCGTCCTCGAACGGGAGGGGCTCGTTGAAGTCGCTCTTTACGCACTCGATCCTGTCGAATTGGAACAGTTCGGGATTCAGATCGCAGGGGGTGATGATGGCGAGCGGATCCAGGCCGCGACGCTCGAGCGCTTCCCACAGACGGCTGCTGAAGTAGCCGGCGCCGGCGCCGAGGTCGAGCAGTCGCTTGCCGGTGAAGTCTTCGTCGGCGAGGAGCGAGAGGATCTTCTCGGTCGTTACGGGATGCGAGAAGGGCGGGATGGATCGGCCGTCACGCATCGCGCCTCGATTCGCCCGGGGCCAGGCCCGCCCGACGCTGGGCGATGAAGAGATGCTTGAGCATGGTCCCGCTGGCGACGGCGCCGGCGGCGATGAGCCCCCGCCAGCCGTCAAGAAAACCCCGTTTCAGCACGTACTGCTTCAGCATCGCCGCGGGCGGGCTGAGGAAGATGTGAAACGGCGTGCCCCCGCCGGGGTAGTGTTCGGCGGCGCGCCGGGCCAGCTCGAGGTTGCGCCGGCACAGCTCGGAGAGGTCCGCCCAGGAGTCGTGGCCGGCGAAACCCGCCAGCCGGCCGGTCTTTCCCTCGACGACGATCCGGTCGTGGCCGCCCCGGCCCCCCGGCCCGATCCCCACCACCTTTCCCCGCCCGCCGCGCACCAGGCGCAACCGCCATTCCGGCTGGAACGTGTGGTGCAGCCAACCGCCCAGGAACCGGACGCGGCGGTTCAGCGACCAGCCGACGTAGGCCGGGTCGTCGGCGGTGATCGTCTGGAGAATCGATTGCCGCAGCTCATCCTCGATCGTCTCATCGGAATCCAGCAGCAGCACCCAGCGGTGGTCGCGGCACTGGTCGATGGCGAACTGCTTCTGGCTCGTCGGGCCGTCCCACTCGCGGTGAAGGACCTCCGCCCCGAACCGGCGGCAGCATTCGATCGTGCCGTCGGTGGAGCCGGAATCCACCACCACGATGCGCCGGGCCAGACCTTCCACGCTGCGCAGCGCCTGCTCGATGGTGCGCATGCTGTCCCTGGTGGTCAGGGCGACGGCGAGATCAGGGGCATGGTCGGCCTCGGTCATGGCGCTTGAGCAACTCACGGGGCGGATTGGCGTCTCAGGTAACCATCGTACCCCGCTGGGCCGCGTGGTCGCCGCCATCTCCGGGCGCCGAGGGTACCCTATCGTGCAAGGACCGGCGCGGGCCGCCGACGAGATTGCGTGACGCCATGGCCGAAGAATCACCACCCCATGCCGTGCAATGCCTGAAGGCCGAGGGAGCTCGACAGGTGTGGCTCGTCGATCGGCCGGGCGAGGGCAGGCGCATTGTCAAATGCTGGCCGCTGACGCCCTTGCGGGCGATCAAGATGCTCGTAGGTCTCTCTCAGCCGCAGCGGCAGATTCGCGGCGCCCGGCGGCTGGCACCGACGGCGATCGCCACGCCCCGGCCCTGCGGCTCCTGGCGCCTCAGCCGGCGGGATCTGATGCCGACGGTGGTCATCGAGCTGGAGTACGCGCCGGGGGAGACGGCCTGGGCGATGCTCAACGACGAAACCCTCGGCGAGGCGGTGAGGCGCCGGGCGGCCCGGGCCGTCGGATCACTCGTCGCCGAGTTCCGGCGGGCGAGACTGTTCAATCGGGACCTGAAGCTGACGAACCTTATCGTCCAGTGGGCCGGCGATGAGCCGGTCGTCCGGGTGATCGATCCGGTGGGCGTGCGGCGGATGCGCGATAGCGTGCTCCAGACCGAGCGCATGCTCGAGCGGCTGGCGGTGCTGCCGCTGTATCACCGCCTGCCCCTGTCGCGCGGCATGGTGATGGCCGCCGTTCGCAGCGCCCTCACCGGCCTTCCGTCGGCGAAGCGCCGAGCAGTGCTTCGGCGGCTGCGATCACATCTGAAACGCCAATCCGATCGATGGCACAGAGCTTCGGATGCCGATCGGCGATGAGATCATCGGGCAGGAACGGCTCGGCCAGCAGGATCCGTTCGCTCACCCGGGGACGCGCCGTCCACCGGTGATCGGTCGGCCCGAAGAGGCTCACCACCGGCGTGCCCAGGGCGGCGGCGATGTGACGCGGGCCCGTGTCGTTCGTGATCATCAGCGCTGCCCGTTTGATGACCGCTTTCAGCGAGGCAAGATTCACCCCGCGCCGGGCGAGGTTGATGACCGGGCTGTCGGCGGCGCCGACCACCGCGTCGAGAATGTCCTTCTCGCCGGGGCTGCCGCTGACGACGGCCCGCAGACCGTGCGATTTGTGCAGCGCGTCGGCGACTTCGGCGAAGCGAGCCGCCGGCCATCGCTTCTCCGGCTTGCTGGCGCCGGGGTTGAGAACGATGAACGGGCCGTCAACATCGGCCAGCAGCTTCTCCGCCGCGGCCGCCTCCTCATCGCTGACGAACAGCTCCATGTCCGTCTCGAGCATTTCTTCGCCCAGCGCGAAGGCGCCGAGGCGGGCGTAATACTCGATCGCCGGTGTCGGCGCCGTTGAGCGCTGAACCGCCAGCCGGTGCGTCAGCAGCATGCCCCGGCCGTCCCGGTCATAGCCGACGCGAATCGGCGTTCCGCTCAGGCGGACCGCCAGGGCGCTGCGGAAACTGTTGGGCAGGAGGAGGGCCGCCTGCGGCCGGCGCCGGCGAATGGCGCCGGCGGCGCGGAGCGGGCCGAGCAGGCCGCCCATGTCCAGCGTGATCAACTCGTCCGGCCACGGCGCGCCGCCAAGCAGGCCGTCCAGGCCGCATCGCGCGGCGACGATGAGGCGCGCCTCGGGCAGGAAAAGTCGCGCCGCACGAAGGATCGGCGTGGCCATCACCGAATCACCCACCCACGAGGGGCAGACGATCAGCAGGCTCTTCAGATCTCTCGGCAGCGGGGGGGTCATCCGGCGGCTCATGGCTCATTCCATCGCTGGCCCGCGTCCATCCGGCCCTCCTCGCGCTCCCGCGCCCCCGCGCTCATCCCTTCAGGTCCAGCAGGAGGATGGCGATGGTCAGAAGCTGGGCCAGCACCGCCCCGAGCATCCACTTGAGGAACACGTCCGTCGAGCCCAATTGAAGCAGGCCGAGCAGCGCCAACAGCAGCACCAGCAACTGGCAGAGGCCGGCGGCGAGGCGGAAGCCCGTGAACTCCGCCCGGCTCATCCGTTCGGAGCGGATCTCATCGGTGAGCTCGGCGATGGTCCGGCGCAGGTCGGCCAGGTCGCCTCCATCCCGAGCCGTCCCTTGCGACGGGTTCCCCCCGGCGGAGGAGGGATTCGACCGTGCCGGGCCCGGCTTCTCAGAACGACTCTCTTCCGCGGATTGTCGGGCGGGAGGGCGAGATTCACGCAGGATCACGTCCACGGCCTCGGTGAAGCTTGTCACCGCCGCGTCCGGTTTCGCCTCCTTTTCCGCCTCGGGGCGGTGCGTCACCAGCAGCGTGCGGCAACCGGCGGAGCGGGCAGCCTCCATGTCGCGCCCCTGGTCGCCGATCATCCAGCATCGGGCCAGATCGAGGTCCAGGTCACGCGCGGCCTGGAGCAGCATCCCTGGATGCGGCTTGCGCCAAGGATGGTCGCGGCGATACTCCTCCAGTGCCGCCTCGGGGTTGTACGGGCAGTAATAGAAACGATCGATCAGGCCGCCGGCCCCGGCGGTCTCATCCACCAGCGTCGCGATCCGCTGATGGACCGCATCGACATCGTCCTCAGTGAACTTCCCGCGGGCCACCCCGCCCTGATTGGTGACCACGATGAGCCGATAGCCCGCCTGGCGCAGGGCTTTCAGACCGCCCGCCACGCCGTCGATGAGGCGCACGGCGTCCGGATCGCCCAAGTCCCCGTCATTGGCGATCAGCGTGTTATCCCGATCAAGAAAGACGGCCGTTTCCACGGTGAGGAGGATAGCGAGACTGGCGGCCTTCGGCCATATGCCTGCTGGACTCCAAGCCCTCGGGGCGGCGGGCACGACCGCTCGACCGCGCCGGGCCGCCCATTGGTCAATCGCCGGCCAGCGGCCGCACCGTCAGGTCATCGAAGCTGGTGACGGCATCGGCCTTCGTCCACAGCCCGATCTTGCCGGCTTCGCTGAAGGTGCCGTCCATGACCTTCAGCATCGTCTTGCCATCGAGGTAGCAGGTGATGTTGGGTCCGATCATGACCACGCGCAGCTCGTACCAGCGATCCGCTTCGAGTTCGATGCGCGTCGAATCGAGCTGTCGGCGCCGGCCGTCCTTGACGTAATAGACGCGGTAGTTGCCCTCCAGCGGATTGAAGCGGCAGATGTAGTAGTTGTCCTTGTCCAGGCAGCGCCAGATCGGCCCGCCGCCCTGGTCCTCGACGCCCGCAACCGCCTTGACCATCACCGTCAGGTCCAGGTCCCGGTATGACGAGTTCTCGGCGATGGCGAGGTTGTACGTGCCGTCATAGTTGCGGCTGCCCGTTAGCGCCATGACGTTGGGTGGCGATGGCGCGCTCGAGTCGGCCGCGATCGACCATTCCGCCAGCGCTTCGGTCGGGTTCGTCTCGTCGATCAGCCAGCCTGCAGGCAGTTCACCGGCCGCATCTTCATCGAACGTCCACGTCATGCCGTCGGCCGGCATGTCCCGGTCCGGCGCGTCCGGTGACGTTGAACATCCGCCGATGACCACCAGGAATGCTGCGGGCAGTGGCGCCAAAGACAGGCGCCGGCATGCAGTCGCCATGTCCGGTCCTCCTGCGTTGAGCGCGTCATATTCTACATTCCAACGAGGAACTCGCGCACGATGCGGCGGAATTCCTCCGGCTCCTCCATGTGCGCCATGTGGGCCGCGCCGGGGATCACCACCTTCCGCGCGCCCTGGACCTGCTCGGCGAGCATGTCGGCGATCTGCCTCACCGTCGGCTGATCCAGCTCGCCCACGATGACGAGCAGGGGAGCGCTGATCTCGCCGAGGCGTTCGACGGACGGCGGTTCGGGCACGGCGGCGATGCCCGCCGCGCGCCCGGGCTCCATCGCGTGACGGACCATCGCCAGGCAGTGGTTGCGCAGCTCGGGATCAACCTCTTCCGGGGGCCGGTGCGGGCCGTCCGTCCATGAACGGGTGAAATACTCCGAAGCCGTCTCGACATCGCCGCGGCGCAGGGCCTCGATCATCGCCGCGTTGTTCGCCTCCACCGCCGGCGCGCCGAGCTGAATGCCGGCCATGCCCGAGGAGACGACGATGAGCTTCTCCACCATCTCCGGGTACTGAAGAGCGAAGTCGATGCAGATGCGCCCGCCCATGCCATGACCGATGAACCTCGCCTTCTCGATGCCCAGGCATGCCAGCAGGTCGCGCAGATTCTCGCAGCCGATCTCCGTGCCCGGCGGGTGCTTGGAGAGTCCGTGGCCGGCCAGGTCGTAACGGATGACCCGGTAGTGCTCGGCCAGCGCCTGGAAATGTCCATCCCAGGTGCGCCGATCATGCCGGAAGCCGTGCACGAGCACGAGCGGCTCGCCGGTGCCCATGATCTCGCAGTAGAGGGTGACGCCGTTGACGGTGATGTAGCCGCTGTCCAGGATCGGCGCCGCGGCCGGCTCGGGCAGCCCGCCCGGCGTGATCGACGAGAGGAACTCGACCACGGCGTCATCGAACGCCTGCGGCTGCTCCATGTTGACCATGTGCGCGGCGCCTTCGATGACGACCTTCTTCGCACCCGGCACGCCGTCGGCGACAAGGTCGACGATGCTGTGGATGTCGGGCATGTCCAGGTCGCCCACCAATGCAAGTGTGGGCGCCTTGATGTCCGCGAGGCGCCCGATCGCCGGCGGGTCGGGCCATTGCGCTCGACCGAGGTTCTTCCCCGCCCGCATGTTCTCCATCGACATGGCGCGCACCTTCTCGCGCACGGCGGGATTGACCTCTTCCGGGGGCCGGCGCGGGCCGTCCGTCCACGCGCGGAGGGCGCATTCAACGGTCTGAGAGAGGTCGCCGCTCTCCGAGGCGGCGCGGAATTGTGTGATGTAGTCCTCGAACTCGGGCGAGCTGAACTGATAACCGCTCAGACCGGGACCGACGGCGATGAGCGAAGCCGTCATCTCCGGATGCTCAAGCGCGAAATCGATGGCGATGCGTCCGCCCATCGACAGGCCCATGATGTGCGACTTGTCGATGCCGAGATGAGACAGAAGCCGGCGAAGATCTTCCTCGTCGTGATAAGGCCCGGGCGGGCCGTCGGAAAGACCGTATCCACGCGCATCGTAACGGATGACTTTGCACTGCCGGGCGAAGGTCTCGAACTGCTCATCCCACATGCGGCGATCGACGAGCCCCCCGTGGATCATGACCAGCGGGGGGCCCTCACCCTTCATCTCGTAATACAGTCGCGTGCCGTTGACCTCGGCGAAGCCGGTCTCCAGGGGCGTCCGCGCGGCTTCTCCGCCTTGCGCCGCCTCAAGTTCGGCCCTCAGGTGCAGCGGCAGAAGCGAGAGGAAGTCCAGCATCGCCGCGTTGAATGCCTCCGGCTGCTCCAGATAGCACAGATGACCGGCATCCTTCAAGACGATGCGCGAGGAGCCGGCGATGCCCGCCTCGATCGCGCCGGCGTGGGCGAGCACATCGGGGATGTCCTTCTCGCCCGTGATGATGAGCGTGGGCACCGCGATCTCGGGCAGGCGCGTCACGGCCGAGAACGGCGGCCGCTGCTCCAGCCGCGCCTTGCTGAAATCCAGGCTCTGCGGGTTCGCCCTCAGCAGCTCGCCCACGCGGGCGCGCGCCTCGTCGTTGCCCGGCGCGACGCTGTAGGGATCATCGATCCAGCGCTGGAGGGTGGTTTCCATATCGGGGCCGAAGTTGCCGTACGCGCGAAAAATGAAGTGGGAGGAATACCCCAGGCCGTTGACGACCGCCCCGCACAGCACCAGCCCGTTCACCATGTCGCGATGCTGGAGCGTGTAGTCGATGGCGAGCCCGCCGCCGGCCGAGGAGCCGATGAGCACCGCACGCGGCACATCAAGATGCGCCAGCAACGCGTGCAGATCATCGACGTTCGAGAATGGCTGGGTGGGCGCATCGGACCGGCCGTAGCCGCGGCGATCGTAGCGGATGACCTTGTAGCGCGCGCTCAACGGGCCGATCTGGTTGTCCCAGACTTCGCTGTGCAGCAGGCCGTCATGGATGAGGACGATGGCGGGCCCTTCGCCGAACACTTCGTAATAGAGTCGGCCGGCGCCGACATCGCAGTAGCCGGCGACGTCGGCGGCAGGGACGGCGCTCGGATCATCCGGCCTTGGGGCAGGCTCCTGCGAGGTCTGGCCCAATGAGAGCGAGGTGATAAGGAACAGAACCGACAGGCAGTGCATGAGCAGGGGGGCAGGGCGATGGGTGCGCATCGTGTTCCTTCCTGGTGAGGCGATTGCGGCGTGCGCCCGTTTGTACCGCACCTTGGGCCGGCGGTGGCGGCAGGCGGCCGTTCCGCAGCGTGCCTTCTGCGCTCGTCAGGCGTGGCCTCTCGCCCCGCCCGGCGCAACCCGGGTTTGTCGTCGGGCGGTGGGTCAGTGCTTGGAAGTCCCGACGAAGTGCGTCACACGACGCACATCATCCCGATTCAGTCGCTCAAGGACGGCGTCGCGCCCGGTCCAGCCGCCGCGGCGCGCGGGAAGGCGACGGTCGAACAGGAGCAGCCAGCTTCGTTCGAGTTCGCCCCGCCACGGCTGTGGGAGAGGCCAGGTGTCCTCATCCGGCACCGCCCTGCGCAGGCGACGCCCCCACTCCTGCGCCTCCCGCTTGGCGAGCGCGAGATACCGCATGCAATACACCTCGTGCCACGCCCAGGCGGGGAACGATGCGACCGACGCATCATCGACCTCCAGTTCCAGTCGCACCTCGCGGCTGCCGGCGGGCCGACTGTGGCGATACAGGCGCAGATCCGGCTTCTCGCAGTAGCACCACCACGGGAGCCGCCCGCAGTAACCGACGATGCGTTTTTTCAGTTGTTTGACCAGCCAGAGGTATGCCGGCGGTGTGAAGCCATCGTACAAGTCCGAGACTGCGAGCGGATCGACATCGGCGAAGCCGTCGGCCTCTATCTGCTGCCAGACCTCCCTCGGCTGAATCGTCCACAGGCGCATCGAGTCCGAATCTTACCAGCACGGCATCGCACGCTGCAACGCACGATCTCCCCCGACGGGGTGCCATGCTTCGCGGCGCCAGCCCGAAGCATGCCGCCCGCGATCCTCGCCCCTCGCGCTCATGCTTCACCCTTCGGGATGAAGCATGGCAGCCGGCCGCACGCTCAACACGGGGGCGAGCCGCGTCGCGGAACGGCATCGCTCATCGCTCATCACTTATCGCTTATCGCTTATCGCTCTCTCTCTCAATCCCCGAAGCACGTCCTGACCGAGCGGGCGATCTCGATCAGCGAGTGGTCCGTCGGCACGAGGCGCTGCTTGTTGGCGGTGTGCAGAAGATCGACATCCGTGATCTCCCCGCCCTGCATGACGACCATCCGGCTCGTGCCGCCCTCCATAAGCATTTTCAAAGCGTGATAGCCGAAGCGGGTGGCCAGCACGCGATCCATCGGCTCCGGCGCGCCGCCGCGCTGGACGTGGCCGAGGACGGTGTAGCGGCTCTCGATGCCCGTCTTCTCCTCGATCTGGCCGGCCACGTGCTGGGCGATGCCGCCCAGCCGCACGGGATCGGGGCTCCTCGGATCGTGGCGGGCCACGACCTGCTCGCCGCCCGCCGGCTTGGCCCCCTCGGCGCAGGCGATGATCGAGAACCCGCGCTGGCGGTCCATCCGGCTCATCACGAAGGCGCAGACCTTCTCGATGTCGTAGGGGATCTCGGGAATCAGGATGACATCGGCGCCAGAGGCGATCGCCGCGTGCAGCGTCAGCCAGCCGGCGTTGCGGCCCATCAGCTCGCAGACCATCACACGATGGTGGCTCGCCGCGGTGGAATGCAGCCGGTCCAGCGCTTCCGTGGCCGTGCTGACGGCGGTGGTGAATCCGAAGGTGATATCGCTGCCCACGATGTCGTTGTCGATCGTCTTGGGCACGCCGATGCAGTTCACGCCCTTCTCGACCAGCGGGGCGGCGCAGCTCATCGTCCCGTCCCCGCCGATCACGATCAGCGCATCGAGCTGGTTGACGCGGATGGTCATCAGGCAGTGCTCGGTGGCGTCGATGAACTTCGGGTTGCCCTCATCATCGTTGCCGACGTAGTAGTGGCTGGGGTTGGCGCGGTTGTTGGTGCCGAGAATGGTCCCGCCTCGGGTGAGGATGCCCGAGACATGCAGGCTGGTCAACTCGCCGATGCGGTTCTCGACGAGGCCCTGGAAGCCGTCCTCGATGCCGAAGACGCGCACGCCGTACTTGTAGACGGCGGTCTTGGTGACAGCGCGGATGACCGCATTAAGGCCGGGGCAGTCGCCGCCGCCCGTGAGGAGGCCGATGCGTTTGATGGTGCTGGGCATGAGTGGTCTGCTCGCCTTTCTATGCTCAATGCGTTCCGGCCCCGGCCGGTTGGGGCACCGGGGGCGCGGCCGGGGCCATCCGGGGGCTCCGGGGCTCTTCATCGTCATCGGTCAGGACGGCCGCGATGATGCAGGAACGCCTCCCGCGACCTGCCCGGGCAGCTTGCTGCCGGTCATCAGGCGGGTGCTGTCGCCTTCACCGGCGCTTCCATCTTGATGAAGAATCGCCGTATCCGCGCCAGGCACGCCGCTCGGATGTCCGGGTCGGTCAGATCGTGATCGGCCAGGGCGATCAGCTCCTGCTCGAAGCGCCGGCCGGCCCGCTCCGCCGCCTCCAGGAACGGCCGCGCGCAGCTCGGGGGGATGATCCGGTCCGCCGCACCGTGCAGCAGCAGCGTCGGCCGGTCATGCGCTGCCAGGTCCTCCGCCGGCGTGAGCTTCGCCAGCGACTCGATGAACGGCTCGCCGACCGCATGGGCATCGAGCAGGGACGCGGCCGCACCGGCCTTGGCGATCCGACTGAGCAGGTCCCCGCTCGTGATCGGCGACCACAGGCAGATGCGGTTGATCTGATCGGTCCGCCCGGCCAGGCAGGCGGCGATGATGCTCCCCAGCCGCCAGCCGAGCAGACCGAGCCGCCCGCCATCCAGGTCATCATCCAGCAGCAGGTGGCGGAAGACGGCCGAGGCGTCATCGACGAGATCGGTGGCGGTGGGCTTCGACTCCCCGCCTTCGCGCCCCCGGAATTGCGCGACGGCGAGCCCGCCGGCGGCCAGTGCTGCCGCCATCTCATCCATCAGGGTCGCCGACCCGCCCACCGAGCCGGACGGCTCGGAGCAGATGAGCACGATCGGCGCGGGGCCGTCCTCGCCGGCCGTCTCCGGCCGTTGAAGCGTGCCCCGCACGCGCCCCTCACCGACGCTGATCTCGAATTCCTGCTGCTCGGCCATGGTTCATCATGATACCGGCAATCGCCGTGCAGTTGCGCGCTGCCGGGGCGCGACGATCACTCAAGCTCGCCCGGTAGTCGACCGGACGAAGAAAAAAGGGGATGAGTACATTTATTGGGGAGGGGCGGCGATGCGTCCGCGCACTCGCCCGCATCATGCACCACCGCATCGAGGTCGGCCCGCACGCAACACGATGACCCTTGGCAGCCGTGCCCACTCCGGCCGTCGAGCGCGACCGCCTGGTAAGCAAGCCAATTAATGTACTCATCCCCTTTTCCGCTCTTTTCCGCTCCCGAGCCCGGCCGCTCGCGGAGTGAGCCAATGATTACCCATCCGCTTTTCTCCCCGTGGCGCGCAGGGTTGAGCCAGCGAGTCAGATCGCCTCGTGGACTTGAACCTGCCAGAGGCCGTAGACGAAGAAGGGCGCGTGCTCCTTGATCCACCTGTCAGAGAAGAGCTTATACTCCCACGCCGATCTGGGATCCTCGAACAAGTTGTAGCAGTTCAGATGCCGGCTCCATTCCCTTCTGATTCGCGGTATCTCGTGTCTGTCGCCTCCCATGGTTGTCATCGAGCTAAACAAACCGTCATCTGCCACATCATAGCCGAGACAGGACCAGGATGGATCGAGCTTCGTCGGGACAACCTCTGAGAAGTAGTAGACCCAGTGAGGATGAGCCCACGCAGCACGTTCAGGTTCACCCCAGTTCGCGGTCAGCACGTTGACGGCAACGATCCAGCACGGCGGCGGCCGCTCGCGACACCAGATGCTCGTCAGACCCTCCCGTAGCTTCTCGAGATTCGGACAGAGATCCTGCAGCTCCAAGTCCCCCGGTGAAGCGACGATGACCTGCTGCTCGTCGGAGAGGACCGAGGGCCAACTCGTAACATCGACTGACAGGATCAGATCAGCGTCGGATCTGACGAGCCCCAACGCTCGACGTTCTTCATCCCACGCCGCACGCGCTGCGTCCGTAACATCCCTGGCTGCGTACCCAAGCACCGGATTCATCCATCGATCAATTGGAGGGGGAACTGGGCGAGACACGGTCATCACATCTCCATTCAAGGTTCGCAGTAGCCGGTCGGGCACTGGAAGTAGCCCACGACTTGCCCTTGCTCATTCAGGCTGCAACTGTACATCGAAGCCTGCCCGTAGGCGCATTGCGGCCCCTCGATCACGGTCACCTCATACTGGCACTGCCCCGGGCATTGCGCGGTCGATCCCAAGCCTAGCAACAGAGCAGTCGTCAGTTCGACCCACCGTCCCACAGACCCCTGGTGCGCGTGCACAGCGCACCCCCTTTCGAGGTGACTTTGCCTACTCGTAGAGTAACCGAGATCGCGGGGATGGGAAAGCTGAAGGCCTTTTTCTCCGCGAGAAGTGGCCAGCCCAGCCCTGGCGGGGCAGGGGTGGCTCCTGCAACCGGGAACGGCTCGGGACGGACGAACGGGCGGGACGCCCGTCCCACCAGAGCCGGACGCCCGTTCCACCTTCTTGCCGTTCCACCGGCGCCGCTGCGAGCCTCTTGCGAACGTCAACCGCGCGGGTCGTAGGCGCTGTCATCATCGGAGAGGAAGCCGTTGTCGGGATAGCCGAGCATGTTGAGCAGTTCCTCGGTTGCGTGCTCGCCCTTGCATGGCTGGGAAACGGCGCCGACGTGGCCGTCGATGTACGCCACGTTCGTCGCGCCGTTGTAATGAAACGCCTGGCCCCCGGCGTAGATCTGCGCCAGCGGCCAGCCGTTGGGGCTGAGCGGAGCGCGCATGAACTTGTTGGCGCCCCCGGAATAGCCACCACAGCCGAAGATGGCGCAGCGGTCGGCCCGTCGACACGCGTGGGGCGGGACGCCTTTGCGCAGCGCCTCCCAACCGATCTGGTTGACCGCCTCGCCTCCGATATAAGAAGTGTTGTAGTTGTACCCGGTGAAGGGATCGCCATCGTAATTCGACGGGCCGAAGTAGCCGGGGCACTGCATGGCGCGATCCGGGTTGTCGGTCATGTCCCACAGCGGGCCGGGCGAAACAAGTTCGCCATCGGCGAACTTCGTCACCCAGTCCCAGGCGACGGCGTGGATTTCTCCCTCGACCTGCTCGTAGCGGATCGCCGCAGGATAGGTGTCCCAGAGCATTGCATACCTCTGCGCGGCGAGCCCCATCTGCCTCAGATTGCTCTGGCAGAGAAGCTGCCGCGAGGCGACCTTGACGCCGGCCAACGCCGGCAGGAGCAGGCCGAAGAGGACGGAGATGATCCCCATCACCACGATAAGCTCAATGATGGTAAAGGCGCGGCGGCGCATGGCGATGCTCCTCAGCCCCAGTGGGCCAGGAGGATGAGCAGGTCGGTGGTGTCGACGGCGCCGTCGCCGTTGAAGTCCGCATCCCAGCCGGCGGGCCGGGCCGGACCCCAGTGGGTCAGCAGGTCCAGCAGGTCCTGCACATCGACCTGCCCGTCCTGGTTGACATCACCGGGACGGCGAGGCGCCACGTCGGCGACCGCATCGATCTCCGGCGTGTCGAACGAGCCGGGCGGATTGGTGATGCGCACGTAGCGGATGGCGGACAGGCCCAAGGCGCCGATGTCGATTCCCGCACCGCCGCCGGAACCGCGATAGAGCTCCAGCACCTCCTCGTAGTGCAGGCCGTCGAAGTCACTGAGCTGGAGCGCGGGATCGACGGGTTTGGTGAAATCGGACTCGATCATGCCCGGCTCGAGGTCATAGGGATCGGTCTTGTCGAGGTAGCCCTCGGTGGAGAAGAGGCCATCGGCCTCGACGTCGGGTGCGAGGAACCAGTTCTGGCCGTCCAGGCTCACCTCGACGGTTCCGCCCTCGCTGAAGAGCTGGGCCGGGTCGGTGCAGTAATGATCCAGCTCGCCGCCTTCGAGATCCACGAGCAGGGCGTTGCCGAACACGAGCAGGTCGATGCCGTAGGGGTTGAGCGGATCGTCGGTGACGGGGGTGTCGAATCGGAGGACGAGCCGGCCGCCGGCTCCGATCGAGACAAGCTCGTCCTGCAGCCAGGGCGGGTTCATGACGCTGACGATCATGGGGTCCCAGCCCTCGCCGGTGTAGCGCTCCGGCGGCCCGAGGGCGGTGAAGGGGTCGGTATAGCCCCAGACGGGGTTGTCGCCCTCCTCGTAGAGAATGACCTCATCGGCGAAGGGGTCATCGTCGGCCGCAGCGACGGGGGCGAGGACCAGGGCAGTGCCGAGCAGAAGGCAGCGGCAGGGAAGATGCGATGGCATGATGGTTGGTCCCTGTGGTTCGTTCCGAAACGCGCGGAACGGCTCCCACCATTGGAAGAACGCCGGTCCTCGCGGGCCTGAATCGTCACGGTGGAAGCCGGCGGGAGCGAGCCGGGCCGCAGCGTTCAGGCCCCTTTGCGCGAGGGCCACGCCAGGCGACTTCGGCAGGTCTTCCGGCTTCGGGTCGCCTCCGCTCGCCTTCCCGCCGGCCGCCCATTGCGGGCCCGGCAGTGGCGTCCGTGAGCGGAGGGGCAGCCGATCGGGGTTCATCGATACGATCCGATCGGCCGGCCCGTCACGGCGGCGCGTCCGCGGCGGATTTTCACCGCCTTCCCTTTTCAGTCCCGGGGGGCTGGCCCCCCCTGCGGGCACCAAAGTCGAATGTCAGTGTAGCGGGAACCGCCCGCCGGGCCAACACGGATGGAGGCCTGAACGCGCCGCGGAAGCGCCCGTTCGTTGACACTCTCGCAAGGCTCGGCTACTTTCAACGTTTCTGACGTTTTCCAGGCCCCCAGGCACCATTCGCGGGCCGCCGGCCCCCGGTGAGGCAGTTCCCTGACGCGGTGCCCCCGCGAGGTCTGAGCAGGAGTTCATCCAGATGACTATCACCGCGCGTTTGAGAGGTTCGACGCGTTTGGCCGGGGCACTGGCCATCGCGGCGCTGGCCCTGGCCCTGGCTGCGCCGGCGTCGGCCCAGGACGAGACTCCAGCCCAGTTGCTGGAGGATTTCGTGCACTACTCGAACATCGCCAAGCCCGATCTGGCCGCGGCCTACGGGCAGAGGCTGCTGGATTCGGGCATCACCTGCGCGGAGCTGGCCGCACTCCTGGATGAAGGCGACATGTCCCTGGACCGGTTCGACAACGCGGTCCGGCGAATGATGCTCGTGCCGGAGATGGAGGACCTCGTCGCCGAAATCGGACGCTGCGTCGAGCAGGGCCGGCTGGATCTGGCCCGCGACAGCGCGCGCATTGACCGGGCGATCGGCATGCTCGGCGGGACGCAGCGGGAGAAGCTGCTGGCCCAGGGACGGCTCAAGGCGGCCGGCGAGTATGCCGTGCCCGCCCTCCTCAGGCAGATCACCGAGGGGCGCGATGAGAAGCGCAAACAGGCCTCCAAGAACATGATCGTCACCATCGGGCGGCAGGCTGTCACCCCCCTCTGCGAGGCGCTGGGGCAGGTCGATCCCCAGAGCCAGCGCGTCATCTGCGAAATCCTCGGTGACATCCGCTATCCGCACGCCGCGCCCTATCTTCGCGAGCTGAGCGTCAACGAGTCGGCCGATGCGCCGGTCCGCCAGGCGGCGGAGCGCGCCTTCCGGGTCGTGGGCGGGGCCCAGGCCGATCCCTCCATCCTCTACAGCAACCTCGGCTACCTGTATTACGATCGCCTCGGTTCGCTCATCGCCTATCCCTATGAAGAGACGAACAACATCTGGGACTACGACTGGGCCGTGGGCCTGGTGGCGCAGCCCGTTCCCACCGTGATCTATTGTGAACTGATGTCCATGCGGCTGGCCCGGAAGGCGCTTCAGTTCGATCCGGCGAATCGCCCGGCCCTGAGCCTCTTCGTGGCGGCCAATCTGAGGCGCGAGAACAGCCTCCCCCAGGGCGAAAGCGATCCCATCGAGGGCGAGGGCCGGTACAGCCCCTCGTTCTACGCGACGGTCTTCGGCACGCAGGTCTGCCTGGATGTGCTCGCCCTGGGAATCGGCACCACCGACACGCCGCTCGTGCGCGATGCCATCGCCGCCCTGTCCCAGACCACCGGCGGTTCCAATCTCTTCGGCAGCGGGCAGGGGCGCCGGCCCCTGATCGAAGCGCTGTCGTATCCGGATCGTCGCGTGCAGTACGAATCGTCGCTGACGCTGGCGCGGGCCCTGCCTGATCAAGCCTTCGCCGGCGCTGACCTCGTGGTTCCGTTGCTGGCCTCGGCGGTGCGGACGAGCAACCAGTCCTTCGGGCTCGTGGTCGCCGATGAAGACGAAAACCGACGTCAAGCGGTCATCGCCCTGGAAAACCTCGGCTACACGATCGCCGGCGCCGAAGAGAGCGTGGAGGCTTTGCGGGGGGCGATTGCCGAGGCCGTCGGCGTGGATGTGGTCATCGTCTGGATGGACAAGGCCGAAACGGCCAAGCAGGCCGTTTCCAACCTCCGTAACGTCGCCAAGACCGTCGCCGCGCCCGTGGCGATCCTCGCCCCGGGTGTGGATGTGCCGGATCTGCGCCGGGAGTACCACGGCGATGGACGGGTCAAGGTTTCCCGACCCGGGCTGAGCAGCGACGCCTTCGCCGCCCTCATCGACGAGTTGCTCCGGCACGCCGCCGGCGGCCGCATGACCGACGCGGAAGCCGAGGCCTACGCCATCGAGTCCCTGCAGGCGCTGGAGGACATCGCCATCTCCAACAGCGCGGCCTATCCCATCGCCGAAGCCGAGTCGGCCCTGCTGGATGCGCTGGAGAGCCGCACCGGCGGGACGCGACTGCTTGTCGCCGACATCCTTGCCCTCATCGACACCCAGCGCAGCCAGCGGAAACTGTTCGACATGGCCCTGGCGGCCGCCGGAGAGGAACAGATCGATCTGCTCGATCGCGTGGCGGCCTCGGTCAAGCGCTTCGGCAGCTACGCCGAACGCCGCCATATCATCGCCCTGCTCGACTTGGTGACCAGCAGCAGCGGCCTGACGGCGGAAGCGGCCGCGCGCCTTCACGGCGCCCTGAACCTGCCCTCGACCGATGCCGTGAGGCTCGTCCAGCCCTGACCCGGCCGACCTTCACGAACCGGTCGTGCCAATTCTGCGCCCAGACACGCGGACGGCGCTGCCTTCCGCGTGCTTTTCATAACGGCCGGCAAGGGCGAGCGAGGCCAGCGCGATGCTGATGCAGATTTCTCCGGCCTATCGCATTGTCACGGAGCGCCTCGTGCTTCGGTGCTATCAGCCGGAGGATGCACCGCTTCTGGCCGCCGCCATCGAGGCCAGCCTGGACCATCTGAAACCCTGGATGCCCTGGGCGCGTCAGGAACCGCAGAGCATCGAGCGCAGGGCGATGCGCCTGCGTCGATTCCGCGGGCTCTTCGATCTCGGCACCGACTTCATCTACGGCATCTTCGATGCGGAGAAGCGTCGCGTGATCGGAGGGACTGGCCTGCATCCGACCGTCGGCACCGGCGCGCGGGAGATCGGCTACTGGCTGCACGTGGATCACACCGGGCAGGGGTACGCCACCGAGGCGGTGGCGGCTCTTGTCCGCGTCGGCTTCGAGCACCTGTCGCTGGGGCGGATCGAGATCCACTGCGACCCGGAGAACAGCGCCAGCGCCGCGGTGCCCCCGCGCCTGGGCTTTGCCCTCCGCACCACGGTCCGCAACCGGGTCACGGGCCCCCGCGGCATGCAGCGCGACACGATGATCTGGTGCCTCACGTCGGCGGAATACGCCTCGTCCCCGGCGCGGGCCGCGGCGGCGGAGGCGTTTGACGCCGCCGGCCGGCGAATCCTCTGAAAGCCGACGGCCCGTATTGCCGCCGCCGGGCGGGGCTGCTACTGTGCTGCTTTCCCGGCCACCCTAGCTCAGTCGGTAGAGCGGAGCTTTCGTAAAGCTCAGGTCGGGGGTTCGAGTCCCCCGGGTGGCTGTCGCCCAAACCCCGTTGGCGCTAGCGCCAGTGGGGTTTTTGCGAGGGCCCCTTCCGACCCGCATACGAACACGCGCCGAACATCAGCAAACGCGCGCCCTGTGCGCGCCCTGTTTTGCGCCCTGAACCGAAAGTACTCCGTCGTTCAGCGCTCTATGGAACAACCCACGCTAACCAGTCAGTCACAGGTTCGAGTCCGTCTCGGGGAGCCTTCAGACGACGGTGCTGGGGAACGACCCCGGCCTGCGCCTCGCCGGGCGGGACGATGCGACTTGGCAGAACCCTGCCCACCACTTGTGCGTTGCCGCCAAGGCGATACGCTGCGTGCTCAGGAGGCGCGCAGAACGTCCGCGTCAAATCCGGCGTGGCACGAGCCTCGCGGGGGAAATCCCTCTGGTCCGGCAATCTGCGGTTTCAGCAGCGGAGTGAGCGGCAGTGAGCTGGGGAATCCGCCTCTTGGTCTATGGCCTGTTCCTGCTCTCCGGTGCCACAGCGCTGGTGTACCAAGTTTCCTGGACCCGGAGCCTTTCGCTCATCTTCGGTGCCAGCTTCGAGGCCGTCAGCATTGTTCTCGGGTCGTTCATGGCGGGTCTGGCTCTGGGCGGCGTCTATTTCGGGCGAAGAACCAATCGCCTTCGGCGGCCGCTACGTCTCTACGGCCTTCTGGAAATCGGCGTCGCCGTCTTCGCCCTCGCGCTTCCCCTGCTGCTGTCACTGATGAACAGCATCTATGTCGGGCTTGCCCTGCGCAGCGAGGGAGTGAACTGGGGGATTACCCTGGCTCGAGTGGTGATGGCCTTCGGTGTGCTGGTCCTGCCGACGTTTTTCATGGGTGGAACGCTGCCGGTTCTGGTCCGCTTTCTCGTTCATCGGTATGGTGAACTCGGTGGACGGCTTTCGTGGCTGTACGCGATCAACACGTTGGGGGCGGTGGTCGGCGCGGTAACCGCGGGGTTCCTTCTTCTGCCTGAGCTCGGGGTCTGGCGGGCTCAGCTTGTGGCCATCATCGGCAACGTGGTCGTTGGCCTGCTCGCCATTCTGGCCGACCGCAGAATCGGCGTGATCGATGAGGTTGGCGCCGCTCCGTCTCCACCTCCGGCTCCTCCCGTCGCCGCGCCGGGCGAAACGGCCGTCGCCGCTCGCCCGGCGTACCTCTGGGCCCTTCGCCTGGCCTTCTGGGGCACCGCGGTCAGCGGGATGTGCGCGCTGGCGCTGGAGGTCATGTGGTCGAGGGGCATCTCCATCGCCACCGGCTCCACGACCTACAGCTTCACGATCATGCTCGCGGCGTTCCTGATGGGCATCGCTCTGGGCAGTTGGATCCACGCATTGGCGCCCCTGCGCCGAGTGCACGAGAGCGTGCAGTTCGGAGTGGTACTGGTGCTGATTGGAACATCGAGTCTCATCGTTTCGCAGTGGATACCGCGGCTCCCGGAATACGCCGTCAGATTGAACATGAAGTTCTACGGCGGGCTGGTCGGCGTTCGAGCGGGAACCACTCTTCTCCTCAGCTTCCTCGTGATGCTCGTTCCCTGCGTGTTCATGGGGATCGCCTTTCCCCTCGCAGGACAAGCCCGGGCGAAGATCAAGGAACGCTTCGGCGAGTCGATTGGCGACCTTGTCGGCTTCAACACGGTGGGGGCCATCGCCGGCTCGCTGCTGGCCGGATTCGTGGTGATTCCGTTCATCGGGCTGCAGCGCGGCATGGTCATGGCCTCGGCAGTCTATACCGGTTACGGCCTGCTCGTGCTCTGTGTGATGGTCGGTTCGCATCGACGGTCATGGCGCCTCCCGGGCGCGGTCGCGGCCGTCGCATCCGTCGCGCTGGCCTGCGTCATGCCTCTGCTCGTTCCGCAGTGGAACATGCGCCTGTTTGCCGCCTTTCAGAACAACAACATGAGCTTCTTTGTTGATCCCGACGGTCGAATCGATATGGACCGGCTGCTGGACAGGACAAGCGTGTTGTACTACCGCGAAGGGCGCGGATCGACGGTCTCCGTTATCGAGACCGCGGGTCAGAGGGCGCTGCTCATCAACGGCAAGAGTGTGGCCTCGGAGGGCATCTCCGACATGCAGCATGAATACCTGTTGGGTCATCTTCCGACGCTGCTGCATCCGGATCCGAAGACGGCCGTAGTCATCGGACTGGGCGCGGGGCTGACGTTGGGAGGTGTTGCCGCGGAGGAATCCCTGGAGCGCATCGTGGTTGTCGAGATCGAGCCCGCCGTCATCGATGCAGCCGCGGAGTTCGCCGATCTCCACGATGACGCCCTTCATGATCGGCGCGTGGAGATCGTGTATCAGGATGGGCGCAACTACCTGCTCACCACGCGCGACAGGTTCGATGTCATCACCGCCGATCCCATTCACCCCTGGGCGCAGGGGGCGGCCTATCTCTATACCACCGAGTATTATCGCATGATCAGCGATCACCTGGCTGAAGGCGGGGTGATGTGCCAGTGGCTGCCCTTGTATGAGCTTAGCGAAGCGCACCTTAAATGTGTGGTCGCGTCCTTCGCCGAAAACTTCGCCCACACCACGCTCTGGCAGGCCACCGGCGATGCCATCCTCATCGGAAGCAACTCGCCCCTCAGCGTTGATCTTGCCAATCTGGCCGCGCGAATGGAGCGGCCGGTGGTTGCCCGACAGCTCGCCCGCATCGGCCTGGCGGATCCACTGTCCTTCCTTGCCGAATTCACGATGGATCAGGCGGGAATCGAGCGCTTCGCGCAGGATGCCGTCATCAACACGGATGACAACCTCTATCTGGAATTCTCCAGCCCGCTGACAATCGGCACGGGTGTCAGCGGTGAGAACGCCCTGGTGATCGATTCGTATCGCGCCAATCCAGCCGCGATGGTCGGGAACGTGCAGCCGCTGTTCGGCACCCGCGCGGAAGCCGAGGCGAGGCTCGCTCAGTACAGCCGGGCCAAATCGGAGACGATCCGCGCCAGCCTGGATTGGAACAAGGCAGCCGGCACCACCTCGACCAAAGTCTGGACATCAGTGATCGATCGCTTCCGGAACATCGCCGAAGCGGCGCCCGAGTACGGCCGGGCCGCTCATCTGCTGTCGGAATGCCTCGCTCAGTTCGGCCTGATGCGGCTGCGCCTCAATGACCCGTGGCATGCAACGACGCTCTTCCGCCAGGCGCTTCAGGTCGATGCCGACAACGCGACCGCCAACTTCTACCTGGCCAATGACCTCATCCGCAGCGGCGAGACCGAGCAGGCCCTTGCCTACTACCGGCGGGCGCTTCGGCGCCGGCCGCATTTCCCAGAAGCGGCGCAGAACCTGGGCATGGTGCTGGCGCGTCTCACACGCTTCGAACAGGCGACGACCGCCCTGGCCGATGCGGCTCGGCAGCGTCCGGACAACCCCGAGGTCCACCACACGCTCGGCTTCTGCCTCATCAGGCTGGAGCGGGTGGACGAAGCCCTCGTGCACTACCAGGCGGCCCATGACCTTGATCCGGATGACCTCCGGGTACTTGAGGAATACGCGGACGCACTTTATACGGCCCAGCGCCACCGGGACGCGTTCCTCGCGCTGCGTGTGGGGCTTGAGCGGCATCCCGGCCACGCCGATCTATCCTTGCGGTTG
>Ga0272441_10003376_pt1 | contig 30374 bp, 17 predicted proteins | sample SSMProp6N_FD_193582 | JGI IMG/M metagenome (GOLD analysis project Ga0272441, IMG submission 193582) | Marine sediment archaeal communities from Little Sippewissett salt marsh, Falmouth, MA, United States - SSM-Prop-6N | ecosystem: Environmental > Aquatic > Marine > Wetlands > Sediment ... | reverse complement strand
GCCGCTGACAGTGATTTGTACAAATGGCTGGAAGGCGCATGCTACGTCTTCGCCCGGACCAAAGATCCGGCAATCAAGAAGGAGATTGATCGCATTGCCGGGTTGATCATCAAGTGCCAGGACGATGACGGATACATAAACACACAGCCCTCCAAGAAACGGTGGGACCCGACCGTGAAACATGATCTCTATATTGCCGGGCACTTCTTCGAAGCGGCGGTAGCCCACTATCGCACGACGGGTGAAAAGCGTCTGCTGGACACCGCCTGTCGTTGGGCCGATTACCTGGTTAGTGAATACAATAAAGGAAACCCGTACTACACGACAACGGCTTTGGCAGAGCACTCCGAGTACGAGCTGGGGCTTCTGAGACTGTATCGTGCAACAGGGAATAGAAGGTACCTCGACTTCTCCATCACACTGACGAAGGAGTTGTGCACCGTCGGCCCGAAGGTGGCGGATATCAAGGCCGGCGGCGGTCTTCACGCCGTGCGTGTCGGCTATCTGCTGGCCGGTATGGCAGACCTTTACCTGGAAACCGGAAGCGACGAGATGCTCCAGTATCTCGCGGGTCTTTGGGATGAGATGGTCAATACGCGTATGTATGTGACCGGCGCGATCGGTTCCCACGGCGAGCAAATTTCGCGGGAACCCTATGATCTTCCGCATACCAGGGAACACCCATCGCGCATCATGGGGGAAACCTGTGCCTCGGTCGCCATGATCATGTTTTCGTGGCGTATGCACGGCATCACCGGCGAAAGCCGCTTTTTCGACGTGATCGAGAACACGCTCTATAATCACTATTTCGGCGCCATTGCACTGAACGGCAAGGGAACATTCTACTACAACCCCATGCGCATGGTAGGAGACCAGAGCCAGAGGACTGACCACGGACATCGCCCGGCTACCGCTCGATGCATGTTGCCAGAGATTAACAGGACCGCATGCTGCCCCAGCAACCTGTGGCGTTTCTTCGGCGCCCTGCCGGAGTATCTTTTTTCCCACGATCAGGATGGCCTGTTCGTTAACCTCTATTCAACGGCTGCAGTGAACCACACCTTGACAGACGGTAGGAAAATTACCCTGTCCATTGAGACAGAGTACCCGCACCAGGGAGACGTCAAGGTTCGTTTTGACGGCAAGGATTCGACGCCGTTCAAGCTTCGCCTTCGGATTCCCGGCTGTTGTAAATTGGCAACGGCCCAATGGCCGGGGCAGAAGAGTAGGCGTGTTGAAGGCGGCGACACCCTGGTGATCGATCGAACGTGGAAGAAAGACGACGCCGTCCGACTGCAGTTTGATATGCCGGTCCGGATGATTCTTCCCCATCCGAAGGTCAAGGCCAACGCCGGGCAGGTTGCATTTGCCCGCGGGCCGGTTCTATTCTGCCTGGAAAAAGAGGACGTAGAGTTCCCCGTAGAAAAGGCCCGTGTTGGCATTCGGCCCGAGGAGGTCACGCAACGCGTTGGTGTCACGTGGCATCCGGGTCTCCTGGACGGTATCCACATGCTTCACGTGCCCGGTTGGGTTGAAGGCAAGGCGGTCGACCTGAGGCTTGTGCCGTGGTCGGTGCGAGCCAATCGAAGCAACCATAGCCGCTGGCTCATTTATCTGCCCCTGGTCAACACAGACCGATATGTGAAGTAGATGGACTCGCGAGTCCAAAAAACGGCGACGTGATGTCAATTGATAAAACGAAAGGATATGGAGACCGTGACTGACTGAGATGAAGGAAAGGTGACCAAGGTGAAAACAACCAGAAGCGTTATTACTGCAATAGCTATCCTGCTGTCAACCGTTGCAATCTCTCAGACACAGGACAAAGCGGTTTCTGAATCACCGTTGACGTTGGAAAATCTGCAGCAGCTTCGCAAAGAGTGGGGTCCGTTTGTCGGCCCGTGGAACCGATACAACAAGAATCCCATCATCCGGCTGGAGGGCAGGGAGACTTACTCTATTCAGAATGGTCCACAGTCGGTCATCCAATGGAAAGGAAAGTGGTACATGTTTCTGATGACCAGCCAGCCAATGCAGTGTTACGAAGATCGGCGACTGGTACTTTATGCTTTACTCGGGCGGCACCAACAATCACGGGCGCAAATACTCGGGCAAGAACAGGATGGCCTTTGGCCTGGCCCGCGCCAGGCATCCGGAAGGTCCATGGGAAAAATATCCCTATAACCCGGTTTTCAAGCCGACGGGTAATGAGGCAGATTTCGACGGGATCTATCTCCAACACGCCTGCCCGATCCTGGTTGATGGGTAGTGGCGTTTGTACTACAATGGATGGACATTAAATCCCAAAGCAAAAAATGAAATCGGCGCCGAATACGCCATTGGGGTGGCGGTTACGAAATAATATGACCTGCCAAAAGGAGAGAAGTGAATACATGAGATTGAAAGGATTGCCAAAATGGTTTGTATTGGCTGCGCTTGCTCTTAGCAGTGCACTCTGTCATGCTAGTGGAAATGGGGACGGGCTCCCTTGGCTGGAACAGTACAACGTTGCCTGGGCAAGCCAAAGCAAGGAAGCCGGCGCTTCCATGCCGGTGTCCGGCGGAGACATCGGCCTGAATGTCTGGGTGGAGAACAATGAACTGCTGATTTACATGGGGCGCGCAGGGTATCGGGACGAAAATGGCGCGATCCTCAAGCCGGGCCGCATCCGGGTCAAGCTGGCGCCGAACCTTTTTGTGGGAGCCGAATTTCGGCAGGAGCTGAAGCTGCGCGAGGGACATGTGCTGGTTGCGGCAAGACAACCCGGCGGACAGGACCTGGCGATAAAAATCTGGGTTGAGGTCAAACGGCCGATTGTCCACTTGGATATGACGTCAGACACTCCGGTCACCGCAGAAGTGACCTATGAATCATGGCGCACAGAGACCGTCGAACTGCCCAACGACAGGAGCAAACATGATCGCCGCGCCATGTGTATGATCAACTACGACGCCTATCCGGGAAAGGTGTATCTCTATCAGGACGAAATTCGTCCCGGTGCCAGCCTCGTTCGCTTCCATCACCGGGTGGACAATTCTAAAGACTGTTTCGACTTCCAGGTCAAGCAGCAGGAACTGGAACCGGTTCGCGATAAGATGGTGAATCCACTGGAAAATCTCGTCTGGGGTGGGGCGCTTGTGGGCGAGAACTTCTCCCTAGCGGGCCAAACCAGCGGAACGTATGCCGGATGCCCGTACAAAGGCTGGACGTACGTCAGCAAGACGCCGGCGACCTCTCATCGTGTTCGTATGTGTCTGCACATCGATCAGGTTGAGACACAAGATGACTGGGATGCGGGACTGCAGAAGCTGATTGATCTGCCGCCACAAGGTGATACGAAGGCCTGGAACGAGAATCAAAGGTGGTGGTGCGAGTTCTGGAACCGGAGCCACCTGGTCATCAACTCCGGCCGCGGCGAACAGGATGTTGGATGGCGTCTGGGCCGCAATTACCAGCTCTTCCGCTACATGCTGGCAAGCAATGTGAACGGCCGTGAACCCACCCTGTTCAACGGGGGCCTGTTCACATTCGATCCGCTCTATGTGAACGGCAAGAGAGGCCCTGGCTATACTCCAGACCATCGTCAATGGGGCGCGGCGTTCACCGCCCAGAACCAGCGACTGGTCTATCGTCCCATGCTGAAAACCGGCGACTTCGATCTAATGCCGTCGGGTTTCAGTTTCTATCTGAACGGGCTGCCCAACGCCGTGGCCCGGGTGCGTCATTACTGGCATCACGATGGCTGTTGCTTTGAGGAACAATCCGCCATCACCGCCCTGCCGGGCGCCTGCCAGTATGGATTCTTTGAAGGGGGGGGTCGGGGTCGGTCGAGGGGCTTTGAGGTCGGCGTCCAGGTCAACCACGCAGGCGGCAAGGTCTACGAGGAGCAATTGGACTGGTCCTGGCTCATACTACAGTATCATCAGTTCTCGGGAGCTGAGATTGCCAGGTACCTGCCGCTGATCGAGCAATCGGTCATTTTCTATGATGAACATTACCGTTATCGCTGCAAGAAGCTTACCGGCAGGGAACTGGATGAGAACGGCAAACTGGTGATTTTTCCGGCAAATACACTCGAGGGACATTGGGATGCACGCAATCCCACCAGCGTGATCGCCGGACTGCAGCGCGTTTTGACGGAACTCATCAATCTGCCGGAGAGGTACACCCCTGTAGAAAAGAGGGAACGCTGGCGGGGCATACTTGAGCGCCTGCCGGAGATGCCAACGGCCGGCAGCGACAGGTTCGGCGGCAGATACTTGAAGCCCGCCGAGAACTACGAGCATAATAGCTGGCACTGCCCGGAGATGTTCCCACTCTTTCCTTATGAGTTGTATGGTCTCGGTCTGCCCGATCTGGATCTCATGAAGCGGACCTCCCTGGCCACCGGAAAGGACCGATACAAAACCATTTCCTGGGAGCAGGCCAATATCCATGCACCAAGGCTCGGTGAGACAGCCCTTGCGCAGAAGCTGAACTCCCAGAAGATGGACAATGGCCCCTATCGCTTCCCCGCGTTCTGGCCCGATACCATCGACTGGGCTCCGGACCACAACTGGGGCGGCAGCGGCATGATCGGCATGCAGGAAATGCTGATGCAAACGCATGCAGGAAGAATACGCCTCCTACCAGCATGGCCCAAGCACTGGGATGTGGACTTCAAGCTCCATGCCCCGCGTACGACGACCCTCGAATGTAGCGTACGGAACCGTCAAATCGTGAACATGAAGGTCTCTCCCGCATCCCGCAGAAGGGATGTCGTGACGGACTGGGACACAAGAACTCACAGCGCAGACCTGCCCGATGCCATGACCTTTCTGGATGGCAGGAAGGTCAAAACGGCGCATGACTGGGAGGCGCGCAAGGCAGAGATCAAGAGACTCTGGTGCGACACCTTCATCGGTCACGCCCCCAAAGAGATCCCTGCATTGCTCTCGGCAGAGGTGGTCAAGACAAAGGAGCCCGGAGACGGCTCCACGCGACAGCGGATTGTGTTGACCTTTGATACGCCGAACAAAAAGTCGTTCGAGATCGAGATGTGGGAGCCGAAGACACAGACCGCCACGGCTAGACCGCTGTTAATGACCCAACCGCGCAATTATCAAAGGGAGATGTGGGGTGAGGAGGCGCTGAAAAGAGGCTATGTGGTGTGTATCTATCCGGGCCTGGATGCACACCACAGTGAGAATGACTATCCCGGCTACCAGAATGTCTGGAAGCAATTCAAGAATGAATACCCGGACGCCACCTGGAGTTCATCTTTGGGGATTCAGGCGTGGCTGGCCAGCCGGACGCTCGACTATCTGCTGGACCCAAAGTACGGGCGCAAGATCGACCGTGAGGCAGTCGGCATCACTGGATTTTCCAGATACGGCAAGCAGTCGATCTATGCCGCGGCCTTTGATGAACGCTTCACCTGTGTGGTGGCCAGGAGTTCAGGAACACCCACTGCATGCTCGTACCGGTTCGCCGCGCGTCAGACCTTCATGGAATCTGTGTCTCTGGAAGACTGTCCCAAGGTGTGGTTGATCGACAAAGCCAGAAGCTTCCATGGCCGGGAAAACGAACTGCCGGTCGAAGGCAATGCGCTGATGGCCTGTATTGCGCCGCGCCACCTGCTGCTCGACACGGCCTACAACGACGGCAGTGATCCCACCTTCGGCGTGGAGCGCAGTTACCTGAATGCCAAGAAGGCATGGACCTTCCTGGGCAGGGAAAAGAACATCTGCCTGAGCTACCGCAAGGGCAATCACGGCCCGGTCACGGATGAACAGGTCAAACACAATCTCGACTTTTTTGATATGGCCTTTGGCAGAGGAAGAGCGACGACCTCGGATTTTCCGGAATTGCTGATCCATGCCTTTGACTGGCAGGCATGGAAGACAAAGCAGCGTGTATCTGATCTGGCCATGCCTGAGCAGGCATCGGTGCGCGGGAAGATCGAGTGGATGCTGGGCGAGCAGCCCATGTCCATAGTGAATGCCGACACCTATCACATCAAGACCGGTGATGAACTGGGGGTGCCCGACTGGTCCCGAGACCGCTGGAATCCGGGCGGTATCAAGAGAGTCCCATTCAGCTTCGGCGCGAACATGCACGGCAATATCTTCTTTGATCCCGAACGTGAAACGTACAAGGCCACGGTGATCTGGCTGCATCCGTGGAACTACTCCCACGGCAGCAACGAGGGATACGGTGTGCAGGGCGCCACGATCTACTACCGGCTTGCCAAAGAGGGCTACAAGGTCGTGATGTATGATCAATTCGGCTTTGGGGACCATCTGAACGATGCCGTTGGTTTTTACGACAGATATCCCCACTGGTCCAGGATGGGCCGGGCAGTCTACGACGTGCAGAACGTGATCGACTTCCTGGTCGATGGCAAGGGGATCACTGCACAGCCGGTGCCGCCAACCGATCCAGACAAGATCTACGTCTGCGGCTTTGCCTACGGCGGCATGGTCGGGCTATACGCCACAGCGCTCGACGAGCGCATCGCCGGCCTGGCCTGCTTCAGCGGCTTCACGCCCATGCGCACAGACACCGATGCCAAACCCACCGGCGGCATACGCCGGTACTGGCAGTGGCATGCCCTGATGCCCAAGTTGGGCCTATATCATGGAAAGGAATCGACCATTCCCTTTGACTACGATGACGTCCTCGCTCTGATCGCCCCGCGCAAATGCCTGATCTATACCCCCACACGCGACCGCTTCGCTGACAGTGAGGACGTGAAGGCGTGCATCATGAAGACCAAGGCATTATGGCAGGATGAGGATGCGTTGACGTTCCTTAGCTCTGACGATATTTGCAGGTTTCAACGTGAACAGCAGGATGCATTAGTGCGATGGTTCGAGGCCACGGTGGCCAAAAGAGATCACGCCGTGATTATTAGCAAAGACGAATCATGATTACATTGATGCAATACAGGAAGCAGGGGACATGCGAAGAATAATGGCATACTCCCTCTATACTCCGTTATGGACTATTCACACCAGCAAAACTGATGGTTCAGTGCTGGAATTAAGCAAGGGGATTTGTAAAAAATGATGCAAAATATCAGCAAGTTCATATCTACAACGCTTATTATCTTTACTTCGATTGTGTTTTGCGGTCTTTCTGTGGTTGTCCAGGCGGCCGGGGCAATGAAAGTACAAGCCAACCGCGTTGCGGAAGTGGCCCTGATTTCCGGAAAGACGTATAGGAATCCGTTTGTGGAAATAGAACTCAATGCTGTGATTACGCAGCCGGATGGCAACAAACTGCGCATCCCGATGTTCTGGGCCGGCGGCAAGCGCTGGTGTTTGCGTTATGCTTCGAGTGTTGCCGGCGTACACACTTTCCGTACGGAGTGCTCGGATAAAACCAACGCAAAGCTCCACGGTGTGGAAGGAAAGATTGAGGTGATGACCTACACGGGTGAGAATCCTTTGTACCGTCACGGTCCTATTCGGGTGGCCGAGGACAAACGTCGCTTTGAGCATGCCGATGGTACTCCGTTTTTATGGCTGGGGGATACGTGGTGGAAGAATCTGTGTAAACGCATGACCTGGGAAGGCTTTCAAGAGCTGACTGCGGACCGCAAGGCCAAGGGATTTAACGTGGTTCAGATTGTCTGCGGGCCGTATCCTGATGAAGATATGATGGAAGCACGGTGGGAGAATGAAGGTGGCAAGCCATACGAAACTAAGGATTTCAGCAGAGTGAATCCCACGTACTTCGAATACGCAGACCGTCGCATTAAACATCTGGTGGATGCGGGAATCGTGCCGGTGATCGTTGGCGGCTGGGGGCGCCCGCAACATGGCGGCAAGAGCACGCTTGTTCAAGTGGGACTCGATGGATTCAAGCGACATTGGCGGAATCTGGTTGCCCGCTACGGCGCCTACCCCACGGTATGGATGGTCGGCGGTGAAGCTAAGGATGCGTACGGACCGTGGTCAGCGTTGGCGGAATATCTGAAAGGCATTGATCCTTATCACCATCTTCTGTGCTACCATGCCCCAGGACACCCACGTGAGATGTTGCGAGACAATCCCATGTTTGACTTCGACATAGTGGCATTTGGCCATGACGGCATGAAGACCGTGAACCGTACGGCCCAGTTGATGCAGTCTTGTCTTGAGATGTCTCCAAAGAGACCGGTTTTATGTGGTGAGGCCTGCTACGAAGGTCACATGCAAACGAATTTTCAAGATCATCAACGTTATATGTTCTGGCGTTTTTTGCTGAGCGGCGCAGCGGGCCACACTTATGGGGCCGCAGGGATCTGGCACGGCAGCGTGGAAGGCGATCCCGGCATCAGTCCGGTATATGATTGGACGACGTGGCGGCAGGGTATGAACTACCCCGGAGCAATCCAACTCGGGATCGGTAAAAGGCTACTGGAAACGTATCCCTGGTGGCGGTTCGAGCCACATCCGGAGTGGGCCGAAAAGGATTGTTTTGCCGCCGGGATTCCGCGCGAAGTACGGTTCATCTACCAGCCCAAGCGCGGCATCTACAATTGGAATGGGACCATTGTCAAACGCCTTGAACCTGACGTGTCATATACGGTATTCTACTTTGATCCGGTCACCGGGAGACGATTTAGCCAAGGTACCGTGATTAACAAGAGCCTAATGACATCGTCCTGCGAATACAAGGCGCCCCGACTACCCTCGCCCCAGGATTGGGTATTGGTTTTGGAACGAGCGAAAAGTAAACAGAAGGAAGACCAATGAATGAAAGCCCATTAGGAAGACGACAATTCATGCGGCATTCTGCCGCCAGTGTGGCGCTGGCCGCCTCATCCAAAGGGATATCGCAAACCAATGCTATGCCTCAGCCCGGATCCGCACACACGGGGGAATCTGTTACGACACAGTGCGACGTCCTGGTCATAGGCGCTGGAACGGCGGGCACCGTTGCGGCGATTCAGGCCGGGCGCATGGGGGCTAAGACCTTCCTCCTGGAACGGAATAGCCAGTTGGGCGGTACCACGACTACCGGCGGAGTCTCCTTTCCGGGTTTGTTTGACGCCTGGGGCAAGCAGATCATTGCCGGTATCGGCTGGGAACTCGTGCGCGAGTGCGTGGAGTTGGATGGCGCAACGCTGCCCGATTTCTCCCAGGTACCCGACCGTCACTGGAAGAACCAAATCCGGATCAACCAGTTCCTTTATGCCCTGCTCGCCGAGGAGAAGTGCGAGCAGGCAGGCGTGCGCATTGCCTACTACGAATTTCCACGGGCCGTTACCCAAACCGCATATGGCTGGCAGATCGATTGCGCCGGATTTGGAACCCGGCGTCGTGTGCTTTGCAAACAGATCATCGACTGCACGGGCGGAGCAGAGGTGGTCGGCATGCTGAACCTGCCGCGATTCCGTGGTGAGGAAATGCAGCCCGGATCGATCCTGTTCAAGCTGGATACGGCAAATAACCCCGGGCGTCCCAATGGCCCCGGTTCCGGCTTGCTGGATAGTTTATATGTTCACGGAGCCGATTCATCGAACTCGCGCACGGTCACGGCGGCCAACCTGGAGGGACGCAAGGCCGTACTCAATAAAGTCCGTAAAATGAGAAAACGTCTGATGCATTTGCAGCCCGAGGCCGGCTTCCGGGAAAGCTACCGCATCCAGGGCGAAACCGTAATCACCGTAGACGACTATGCCTCCGGCCGCGTGTTCGACGATGCGATCTGCTATGCCTTCTATCCGGTAGATCTACACACGCGCAGCGGCGTCAAACCCAAACCCCTGGCCAGGGGAACAGTGCCAACGGTTCCTTTGAGCGCACTGGTCCCCAAGGGAAGCCGCAACATCATGGTAGCGGGCCGCTGTGTCTCCAGTGACCGGTTGGCCAACTCGGGACTGCGTGTGCAGGCCTCCTGCATGGCAATGGGGCAGGCAGCCGGTGTGGCTGCGGCCCTGGCAGCAGAGTGCGGCACTACGCCTCTCGAAGTGCCGCTCAGTGACATTCACACGCTTCTTCGTAAACACACCGCGATCGTCCCGACGTCAGGAAAAGTATAGACATAGGAAACCGATGAACACACATCTGCAATCCACTTTGGCAATCAGCATTATTACGGCCAGCCTCCTCCCCCTTGAAACGCGGGCTGTTGACTATCCCTTAACAACAGACACCAAGGTGGATTATGCCCACTTGCAGTCCGGCTTTTCCAATCCCCCGGAGGAAAGCAAACTGCGGTGTTTCTGGTTCTGGCAATACGGCGTGGCCACGAAAGAGTCCATTACCCAGGATCTTGAAGCCATGAAGGCCAAGGGGTATGGCGGCGTGCTCCTCGGTGACAATGGTGGCCCGGAAGGCCAGGTTGGGCCTGTGTTTATGTCGCAGGAGTGGAAGGAGAATTTTGCCCATGCGGTCAAGGAGGCCGACCGACTGGGCCTGGAATTGAGTCTCAATATCCAAAGCGGATGGGGCGATCCGGGCAATCCGAACATACAGCCCGACAATGGCATGAAGAAAATCGTTTTCAGTGAAGTTCATGTGACCGGGCCGAAGAAACTCCAGCAGAGGCTCCCGAAACCGAAGTTCGAGATCTATTACAAAGACATCGCCGTGCAGGCGTTCAAACGCGTTGACGTGGAGGAGGACACTCGCAGGAGGACGCTTGTCAATTGGGCCAACAAATCATTCAATTCACAGAGCAGGTTGCCCGAGATTCGCAACATATTGCCGAACAGTGATGACGATGTAGCGATCAAGCAAGATGACATCGTCGACCTGACCGGCCAGTTTTCCGATGAGACCCTCATCTGGGACGTCCCGGAGGGTGAATGGACGATCATCCGATACGGCATGGCGGCCACCGGCAAGCGAAATATGTATGCCGCTGACGGGTACAAAGGCGGGCTCTGCTACGATCAGATCCATGCCAATGGCATCAAAGCGCAGTGGGATAGCGTCGCACAGCCCTTGATCGATATTGCCAAGAAGAACGGCGACAGCCTGAAGTACGTGCACACGGATAGCTGGGAAATGGGGCTGACGAACTGGACGCATGGCTTTAGGGAAACCTTCAAGCGGCTGCGCGGATACGACATGTCGCCCTTCCTGCCGGTGCTGACGAACAAGATCGTCGACAGCCGCGAGTTCTCGAACCGGTTCCTGGAGGATTTTCGGCTGACCGTCTCAGATCTGGTCGCCGAGGAAAACTATCAGGTCCTCAAAAATCTGGCCCATGCCAACGGGCTGCTGCTTCATTCGGAGTCCGGCGGCCCTCACCGGGCACCGCTGGAGGCGTTGCAGACGCTGGGGAAGAACGATATCCCTATGAGCGAATTCTGGGCGAGGGCCAATACCCATCGCGTTTCCGAGGGAGCGCGCATCCATGTCAAGCAAGGTTCCAGCGCCGCCCACATTTACGGAAAGCGCTACCTGGCGGCCGAAGGCCCCACGTCGGTAGGCCCGCAGTGGCAGCGGGCGCCGCGTGAGCTGAAGGGTAACCTCGACAAGGTATTCTGTATCGGGGTCAACCGCCTGTTCTGGCACACTTATACAAGCGCGCCTGACGAATACGGGATCCCGGGTTTCGAGTACTTTGCCGGCACGCATATGAACCGGCATGTCACCTGGTGGGATCAGTGCGACACCTTTGTCCGGTACCTCAACCGCTGCCAGTACATGCTTGCCCGGGGCCTCTACGGCGCCGACGTTTTGGCCTATTATGGCAGTGCCTCGCCCAATTTCGTGTATCTTGAAAGCGATATCAACCTGCCGTGCGGACATGAGTGGGATATGTGCAATACCGAGGCTCTGCTCTCACGCGCGACAGCCAGGAACGGGCGGATCTATCTGCCGGACGGCATGAACTACGCTCTGCTTTATCTGAAACCGGGCATCAATTGCATCTCGCTGCCCACGCTCCAGAAGATAGAACGCATGGTCAAGGACGGGATCGTCCTGGTTGGCAATCCCCCGGAAAGAGCGGCCGGGCTTACGGGTTATCCTGCGTCGGACAAGGAAGTGCAGGCGATTGCCAAAAGACTCTGGGGAAAGATTGATGAGAAGAATGTCTTCATAAACACCTACGGCGAAGGCCGGGTCTATGCCGGCAAGAGCATTGCCGAGGTGCTTGAGCTGGAGGCGATAAGGCCCGACTTCTCCTATACCGCCAATGAGGATGTGGATCTGAGCTATATCCACCGCTCCGCTGAGGATATGGATATCTACTACATCGCCAACAAATGGGCCTACAAGGACGTGAACCACCTGAAGTACGGCTACCGGTCCGACCTGCCCAATCGCTACATTGAGGCCCTCTGCTCCTTCCGCGTGGACGGGGACCGGCGGATCGAGCGCTTTGATCCGGTGACGGGCGCGATCACACCGGTGCTCGTGTATAAGCGCAAAGGTGGCCGCTATGAAGTGCCGGTGTCGCTGGCACCGGAAGGGTCGGCGTTCTTCGTGTTCAGGAAGGGACCGGAATGCAGGCATGTCACCGGGATCACCAAGGATGGAAACGCTGTTGCCCAGGGTAATGCCCAGTTGCAACTGAACGCATCCGGAGTCTTCGTGCGGGATGGCGGTGTCGAAGTCATACGTGAGGGCGCGTATGAGCTCATTTGGTCTGACGGCAAAACGGAAAAGTTCGACAGCACCGCACTGCCGCCGGATCAGACCATTGACGGTAGGTGGAAGATTACTTTCATGGAGAGACCATCGCTCGGCAAACCGATCACCGCTGAGACGAACGCATTGAAGTCGTGGACGGAGTTTTCGCAGCGTCGGATCAAATATTTCTCCGGCACGGCCCGGTATACACAGCTCTTCGACCTCGCCGGGGAGGCGAAAAACAAGCGGGTTTATCTCGATCTGGGCAACGTCCTGGACCTTGTGACGGTGTGTCTGAATGGCACGGTGGTCGATACCTGCTGGATCGCTCCTTTCCGCGTCGACGTCACCGCCCACCTTGTAGAGGGGCGTAATCTTCTTGAACTGGATGTCACCAACTGCTGGGTCAACCGATTGATCGGTGACGGAAAACTCCCGAAAGAGCAGAGAAAAACACGGTCGAATGTCAACGGCAAGTTCCAGAAGCCCGGCTCAGAAAAACTGTTGAGGGCCTCTGGCTTGCTGGGCCCCGTTCGACTACAGTTTGCGGAAATCGTATCACCATCTGTCTCAAAAGGAGAACCAAGAAATAGAGGCACTTCCGACGGCAAGGTGTTCCGCGACAAGGATCACTGGGTCAATTTCTTCTTCGGCGTGGGCAAGGGTGGCGCGCACGTGATAGCCGCGTTTTCACGCGATCTGCATCACTGGACCGTCGACCCCGAGCCACTCTACAAGGCGGGCGGCAATCCGTCCGGACTGGACAAAAAATACGCACATAAAACCTCGCTCGTCTGGAACTCGCTCAACGAAACTTTCTATATGTACTACAACGCCGTTGGTAACAAGGGCAGAGGCATCGGACTGATAACAAGTAAACCGCTTGCTGATGTGTCAACAGAACCACGGGGACTTTCGGATCAGTGAGTATGCTTTTTGTAACGGTGAATAAGAGATGATAGATTAGAAGAGGATATTATGACTAAGGATAAGATATCGAGACGCGAGTTTTTAGGACGGAGCATTTATGCTGGGACTGCCCTATCATTGGCTGTCTCCGGCTGTGCTGTGGGAAGGCGAACTGCCGGGCCGAAAGTGAAACCGAATATTGTCTTCGTCCTTGTTGACCAGTGGCGGGCCCAGGCTACCGGGTATGCGGGTGACCCCAATGTCAAGACCCCTAATCTGGATACGTTGGCATCTAAGAGCATCCATTTTGAGAATGCTGTCTCAGTCTGCCCGGTCTGTACGCCTTATCGTGCCTCCTTGATGACTGGTGAATATCCGCTCAGCACGGGCATGTTCATGAACGATCTGTATCTGCCCAGCGAAGAGCTGTGTATGGCCGAGATAGTTAAAAAAGCCGGCTACGATACGGGCTATATCGGCAAATGGCATCTTGATGGACACGGACGCGATGTCTACATTCCCCCAGACCGGCGCCAGGGCTTCGATTACTGGAAAGTCCTTGAGTGCACTCATGAGTACAACGAATCCTACTACTACGCCGGCGATAACCCGAAAATATGCAAATGGAAGGGCTATGACGCCTATGCCCAAACGGAGGATGCTCAGCATTACATCCGGGAACATGCAAAAAAAGACAACCCCTTCCTTCTGGTCATGGCTTACGGCGGCCCTCATTTCCCCCATCACACAGCCCCCAAGGAATTGCAGTCGATGTATCCGCCGGATGCCATCAAACTGCGCCCCAATGTGCCTGAACAATGGAAGAAAAGTGCCCGCAAAGAGGCACAAGGGTACTATGCGCATTGCACGGCTCTGGACCGTTGTGTTGGTGATCTGCTCAAGACCCTGGAAGAGACCGGCCAGGCGGAGAATACCATCTTTGTTTTTACCTCCGATCACGGTGAGATGCTCGGTTCACAGGGGCAACCCCCCAAGCAGAAGCAACGTCCCTGGGACGAATCCATTCTTGTCCCTTTCCTGCTGCGATATCCAACCGCCTGCGACAATCAAGGGCGCAAGGTGACCGCTCCGATCAATACGCCTGACATTTTGCCCACCCTGCTATCCCTGGCAGGGATCGCCATTCCAAATACAATTGAGGGAGAGGACCTTTCGCGCTTTGTCCTTGGAAGAAAACAGAAAGAAGATCACACCGCCCTTGTCATGTCTGTGGCTCCTTTTGCCGGATACCACGGCGGAAAGACATTCAGAGGTATACGAACGTCACGCTATACCTATATACGCGACTTGGATGGTCCGTGGCTGATGTATGACAACCAGGTCGATCCCTACCAGATGGAGAATCTGGTCGGCGACGCCGCGCATGTCGGATTGCAGAAAGAACTGGAGAGCAAGCTGCAATCGAAGCTCAAGCAAACAGGCGATAGATTCCTCCGACCGCAAGAGTATCACAAAGAATGGGGTTATGCTGTGGATCGCAGAGGCTGTATTCCGTACTTCTTCCAGCACTATAGGCAAGACAAGCCTGCCGCTTTCAAGGTGCAGAGTCCCGCAAATAAGTTGAAGTGATGATATCGGAAAAGTACGGATACGAATCTAAGACGTATTTTGACAGCCTGCATTCTTATAACCAGCCTTCACTGCGCTGGAACCAGGGCTGTCGACTACTCTCTGAGAACAGAAACCAGGGTAGATTATACCCGCTTGAAATCCGGGTTCGACAATGACCCGGCCCGGTTCACTACACGAGGAGAGAAATGTAAGATGATTGAGATCTGGCTCTCGGTCTCTCTTTCGGCATAGCATGTTGCACCAGTTGGAATATTGCATTTGAGATGAAATACGGTATTATGAGTCTTGAAGTTTGCAGGAGTAGTTCAGTGACGTGTATATGGAAAATCTTGGATCAAGCTTCTCGGGAACACAACTTGAGAAACTATACTGACGAGGAGGTTGGCGGCGATGTTTAACCGAGGCTCAAATCACAAATTGTCTTTGTGCAAGGTGGCATTTGTTTTTTTGCTGGTGGCAAGTCAGGGGACAGCGTCGACCCGAATCTGGGATACCATGTCGCCATCGTCCAATGAAGAAGTTCTTGTGGACAGAAGCGGCTGGAAAGCCGTCCCCACTGAAACGGACAAGTGGAACGGGCCGGATTATTACAGCCCGGAGCACTACGGCATGCAGCACTCTTTCAGCGGCGATGCTGTCGTGGAGAACGAGCATCTGCTGGCGCTGTTCTCATCGGAAAAGGCCAAGGCGACCCTATACTCCAAAGCGGATCAAGCGGTCGGAAAAGTCGAGATTGTCCCTCTTGAGCTTAAAGCAAAACCGGCAACAATTACCCACTTCGGTGTGCTGCAAAATTCCGGTGACGAGGTCGCTTTGGAAGTGGTTTTTTCCGGCGAAGGAACGGGCAAGGCCTTATCGCTTGTATTCTCCTTCGGCAAGAAACGCATTGTCGAGATTGCTCCTTCCGAGAACGTCAACGGGATAAGCCTGCTTAGTCCGATCCGGTACGGCGTGGTGCCGGATTTTATCAGTGACGACCTCATTCTTGATCCGCGAGACTACCCGTTGCTCGATGCGCTTCACATTCCCTCGGGAAATCTTTTCGTGGGATTGCTGGAGGGAGAGAACGACATGCTGACTGTCACTTGGCCGGTGGGAATGCAGCGAGTGCGGCTCGTTCCGGATAGCAGCCAGCGAGAGCCTCTGCTGATCGAATCGATTGATATTGAAAATGACGGCAAAAGTGTGTTCTTGGCCCTATTGAGCGCCCCCGGCATTTGGCACGAAGAAGCGTTGAAGGCTTCTTACCTGGAGAGGGACATCACCAGTGATTGGAACAGGCCTTTTCCCGCGAAATGGATAACGCAATTGCCTGAGGACAGGGTCAAAACCACTTTCACTTTCAGAGAATCCAGGCCGGAGAGGTTTTGGCGCGGCGGAGTCGGTTCTTATCCTTATCCTGTCTGGTTTAAAGATGGGACTACTTTTTATCGTCTTGGCAAGAAGATACCGCCCAAAGGAAAATCTCTTGTCTATTTTCTGGAAAGAAATGGCACGCCCGCTTCGGTTTCGGCCCCGGTTGATATTATGAAGGACACGTTGGGCCGGCAGGTCTGCAACGCCGCGCTCGATCTCGAAGGTCGTCGGTTGCGCTCGCACAGAAGGAAGGACGCCGTTATCGGCGCCGCGACCTGCGGCGTGACAAATGGGATGCAGCCCGTCTTCGATGCAGGAAAAGAGGTCGAGAAGAAAGAGTACATTCACGGGGGGATCGAGGACATGGTATATTTCATAACTCGACAGCGGCATAGAATCAACGAGTACCAGGCCTTTGCCGACAGGATGATGAAGTATCTCGACCAGACAAGTAGAGCCCGGCCTGACCTAAAGGCGTTCATAGACGACATGAGGGCCATCACCCAGGAGATCATTGAGGAACATGAGAGGCAAAAAGAGAATATGAAGACGCTGGCATACGCCGACGAACTGGCCCGCCAGACAAAAGCTCTTACCCAGAGGAAAGACCCCGGAAATCTGGCGCGCTTTAGAGATCTCAAAATGAAGTGGAGGGGCGTGGGTGGAACGCAGGACTCCCTTGTCCGCACGTTTCACACGACAACCCGAAAACTGTTCCAGCAGGCCGGTTACGGCTGTGCGGGCCGACCCGAGGCGATTGCCGTTGCCGACGAGATCAGGAGCCTTTGCAGGCAATGTCTGCGAAATCCCGATGGTTACGAAATATGGCCGAATTACTGAGCACGCAAGGCCAAGATCTTGCCCGCGAGATGTTGTGCTTGTCAATCTAACATCAGGCTACCGTGAAACAGCCAAATTTCCAATACAGATATCCTTAAAAACGGGCAGGCATTTGTGACAGTTGACCCGTTTACTTGTGAAGAGTTCAAAGTCAAATACAAAAATACCTAAACAAAGTGATGCACCAAAACGGTTTTGAAAAACAGGACTCTTGATCGTTATGAAACATTATGTACAATTATTCATGATAATCGGGAAAGGTCGTTCAAATACTTGAGTCGGGATATCGGGTGCAGTTAGTCTGGTATGGACCAATAGATATAATCAGGCAAAGAGAAGAGAGATGGGATCATGACAAGAAGCAGATGTCTTATCGTTTTAGCCGTCGTTGGGTTGGCGATTGTGGCCGGGGCGGCCGGAGGTAAATCGAAAGAAAATGAAGAGGGATTCGTTCGGCTCTTTCCGAAAGACGGTTCGCCGGAAGGCTGGCTGGTGCGGAGCTGGAGTGATGTGAGCAAGCCCGTCGAACCGTCGCTCAAATGGATCGTGAAGGACGGAATTCTGAACGGGAGCACGCGAGGAACATGGCTGATCAGTAGGCGCCAGTACGGCGATTTCATCCTGAAATTTGACTTCAAGCTGGGGCCGAGAGGCAATAGCGGCTGTGCGTTGCGGGCGCCGCTATTCGGCGATCCGGCGTTCGATGGGATGGAATTGCAAATGGCCGACTACCGTTATAACACCAGCGCCAAGGATTCGGAATTGACCGGAGGCATCTATAGGGCCATCGCACCGAGCAAACAGGTTTATAAGCCCACGAAATGGAACAGCTATGTGATAACCCTCAAGGGATCTCGATTGCACGTTGTCCTGAATGGTGTGGTGATTCACGCCTTGGACTTAAACGAGCAGGACCAGGAAGTGCTGCGGCATAACGGCCAGCCTGCTCCGTCCGTCAAGGACCGACCGCGAAAAGGGCATATCGGTTTTCAAGAACTCAGCCGGGATGAGGGCCGCGTCCAAATTCGCAATGCCCGGATCCACGTGTTGGATAAGCCCAAACAATCCAAATCAAACTAATACTTAATGGGACTGCCGGCCCCGTCAGTAGCCACGAGGATCCACTAAAAAATTCCGTTCAAATGCGACAGGTAGTCCTGTCGTTCTTAATGTAACATCGCTTGAAGATGTAGAGACAGGAACGGACTGTTGGAAACAGTGGTTTTACAAGTATTTAGGCCCGAATGAACAATGCGTAGAAATATCTTTATGTACTGTTTTTTGGAAATAGGATGATCCTGAATCCCTGCCAAAATGCACTCAAAAACGGTAATGGATCGCTCCAGGAAAGAATTGCATAGGCCTTCTTGCCACGGATGGATTTCCACCATTGTTTAAAGGTGAGCTCACCTTCACGCCAATAGTAAAAGGCCGACTGCACATCCCGCAAAATGTGAATCCATTTGACTCCGACATATTTCTGTATCGAACCGTCAGGAATGGGTTCATCGATAGAATCACAATACATGGTGTAAAGCAATTCGACCCCCCCTGCTTCAGCAATCGCCGATCTTCCGGTCGGGCGACCGATATTAGGTTCGATGATATAGTACTTTTGAGATTTCTTATCATATTTCATTTCAAGATAACCCAATCCCTGAAACTTGACTTCTCTGAACACATCCAGCGAAACATTCAAAACAACGTCATTTCTGCATTCTTCACCGAGACAGCTTTGCCCCGTTCGCGGGGGCCATTGTCGGATCTTCCGCGCGATGAATGTGGCTTTCGGGATTGAGTTTCTGTCAAAATAGCAATTGCAGGAATATAATGTCGTGTCATCCCCTTCGATCAATTGCTGAACGACAAAGGCCTCCGCCCATTCTTGGTACCGATCGAAAACGGACAATAATTCCTCTTCGTCGGGGATAATAAACGCTTTTGAGGCCGTGTGTTCGATCCACTCCGGCGTACGCATCGTAGGTTTTAAAAGACAGGGAAACACTAACGAGGGAATGACCTCTTCCAATTGTTCGCGATTGCTGATGACGCGGGTCTTGGGAATCGGAAACGAGTGTTCTTCTGCAAAAGCGTAGAAACGTATTTTATCCATCAGCATTTCCACGACGTCCGGTTCCGGCAGAACGATGTGATACCACTCTTCAAGTTTCTTGCGGCGCCTTGAAACCAATAATACATCGGTGTCCTGGCACGGAAAGAGGACCGGCTTATGATTGAAAGTCGGCCCAATCTCCGCCAATGTTGTTATTAGTTGTTCCGATTCGGTGTCCGTGGTAATGATTTCTTCGCATACGTTTGTCCGGCAACTATGATGCTTCGGATCTTTGGCTAACGCAATCACCGGGATTTCCTTTTTGGCCAAAATCCGCGCCGCCTGCAAGCCCGGCATGCTATCGATGCTGATCACAATCGCACAAGGTATCGGGTGATTTCTCGATGTAGACGCTTTCAAAGATATTTACCTCCGATCGACAGTTACTCTTGTAAACAATGGGGCGATTAGAGCACGCCTGCAGAAACAACTTGCGGCTCGATCGGAGTAGATTCCGTCGGCAAGTATTTCTCTTCGGCTTCCTTCAACTCGGCCATATCCTGAAGCCGAAAGACTTCCTTGAGGGAAGCAACGTTCTGTTCAACCGAGACAAGGGAATTTTCCTGGTAGATTGTCTCGGCTGTTTGTTGCATGCCTCTTATACTCGACCGCATCAGATGATTGGCCCATATCACCAGGCTCACTCCCGCATCAGCAAATACTTCTGTCGGTGTCGTATAATACATCGTCGGAACAATAACCACCGGACAGGTCTCTTTCCACTCCTTCATAAAGGATAGCACTTCATCGGGAGTCGAACGTTTGCTGTGAATGAGCACGGCATCGGCGCCGGCTTGAGAGTACGCGTGCGCCCGTTTAAGCGCTTCCGGCAGACCCCACCCCGCGATAAAGGCTTCAACCCGCGCCACAACGCAAAAGTCCGGATACTGCTGGGTATCTTTGGCCGCTCTAATCTTGCCGCAAAACTCGTCGATTTCCGCCAGTTGTTGTTTTCCCCCTTCCAAAAGGGAGTTTGTCTTGGGAAATAACTTATCTTCCATGCACATTGCGGCGATGCCGCGCTGCTCTAATTTTTCAACCAGGCGCCGGACATTGTTAAAATTTCCATATCCGGTATCCGCATCCAATAGCATCGGAATGCTCGTGGCATCACTCATGAATTCAATGACTTCCAGAACTTGTGTCCAACTGGCCTCATTACTATCGCGAACGCCCAAGGCCGCCGAAATCGACAGACCGCTTCCCCAAATACCTTCAAAACCGGTCTCTTGAACAATTCTGGCACTCAGGCCATTATGCGCCTCCATAATGAACTCGATGTGATCCGACTGTAACATTTGCTTGAACTGCTTTGTTTTCTTGGTCATGATGTTATCCTCGCTGTTGTTGTATCCGCTTCTCTTTTACGCTCGATGATTTCGTTCGATGCGAGTTCTTCTACGATATTCAATACCCTTTCGCCGATTTCGCGCTGTGAATCAATCGTCTGGGATCCGATATGAGGTGACAGAATGACATTGGGCAAATCGGCAAGGGGTGAAATATTCCCCTCTCCTTCCTTCTCATGAACATCCAGGGCGGCGCCTTTTAGGATTTGATCCTCCGTCAAAGCACGATAAAGAGCCTTTTCATCAACAACACCACCCCGGGCGATATTGACTAAAAAGCCCCCTCGTTTCATACGGGAAAACACGTCTTTATCAAACATATATCGGGTTGAGTCATCAAGAGGAACATGCAGGCTGATATAATCCGCATTGGCAAGGACCTCGTCAAAATCAGTTAATCGTATTCTATATTGATCCCATAACTCAGCGGCTCTGGCCGAACCGATATCCTTATCATATCCCAGGACCTTCATTCCCCACGCCGAACCCATTTGGCCGACCAGGCTGCCAATATTACCTACGCCTATAACGCCTAATGTTTTCCCGGTTAAAAGAAATCCGCTCAATTGGTGTTTGACCCATTTTCCCTGGCGCCACAGACGGTCTGCCTGAAGAAGATTTCGCGACAAAGCCAAAAAATGTGCAAACGTCATCTCTGCGACCGCCTTCGCTCCCGGCTCTGGAATTCTGTAAAACTTGAGTCCATGTTGATGGACGTATTCCAAATCGACATTATCGATTCCCGAACCGGCCCGAATCAGCGCTTTCAATCCAGAGGAACAACGCATCACATCAGAATTGATATCCACCCCGCTGCGAAAGATCAGCACGTGACGATCTTCAATCAGAGCTTTCAATTCTTCCTGCGAAGCTCCAAAAGCACAAATCACATCGTGTTTCTCGCACAGTGTTTGTATCGTCGCGGGATCAATGGAACTGGCAATCAAAAAATTCATCACAATCTCCTCTCGATGTCTATGTTGAAAATCTTCTCACTGTGTTTTGATGGATCCGGAAGACATGTCAAACCACTGAACACACATTAGACTTTGCATTCTCTGACTCATACGAACATTCCCAAGAGTCTTTATCCCGCCTCAAGAATAGAAAATTAAATCCAAACAAAGTTCTTACCCGTCCTCGATGTCGCCCAATTATATGAAATACCTTCATCAGATTGATCGGGTCCACTGGGCAATGATGGCTACACTGAGACTCCTGTTTTGGTGAACCCATCACGAAATACATCCAGAAACCTGCATGTGCTCTTCCTTGCGACAAGTCGCGGCCTTTTCCGCCATCGGCCCATGATTATGATAAATACAGTTGTGATTGAACACTTCAATCAAATCAAAACCGAGCGCTTCAAGATACGCGTGGGCCTTCCCTTCCTGGCCATGCATCTCCATCACAATCCATTCGACGCGGTTGCTCAGCACATCGCCTTCATTGGCGAGCAGGTCCATCTCAGCGCCTTCGATATCACAAATGAGACTGACTCTTGAAAATCCTTCTTGCTGTAAAATGGCTTCAAGCGTGGTGGTGGGAACTGTAATAGATTGTGATGTTGTGCTGCCCGTGCTGCCCGTGCTGCCCTCATTGATATCGGGAGCAAGATAGAATGATATTTCCTCCGTCCCGTAAGCAACGGCGGCATTTACAATTTTGAATCGGCACCCATTGTTTTCCCTATTCCTTTCGAGAATGGGAATGATATTCTTGTTGGCCTCAACGACTACGTGCGCCTTACGTGTGGTTAATAATTTGTTGGATATACATGAAACCACGCCCATGTTACTGCCAAACTCAATGAGCGGCAAATCATTCGGGAGATACTTGTTCATTAAATAACGTGCTTCGACTTCCCAGGTTTGAAGTAAGAAGCGACTTTTTAACCTGGTGGTGATGTAGGGACTATCCAGAAAAAAGGAAGAACCCTCCAGGCTTCCCGTATTACCCCGGAGTTCAATCAACTTACCAAAGAGCCATTTGTCTTCAAGAATACGAAATAGAAAATATTTAAATCCCGAAAACATTCCCTGTTGGTGTAAGATCTGTAAAGCTTTGGATAATTTCTTTTTCATCAACATTGAAACCCTTCCCACAACTTCAGCGCTGCAAATTGAAACTCTTTTGAATTAGAACGTGCCATTTCAAGCAACCGGAAACGATTATAAACGATATATATCGACTATCTCTTAACCGGGCTTCACAACTTTCAGGAACCGCCTGTAAATACACGAATCACCTCGTGCTTCTCACGTCGTTTTTCTATCGGTCCGGGATCAACGGTACTGGCAATCAAACGTTCGTTTTTCTGCTCAGTGCCCAATCGATGCGGCGGCGTCGATCTTCTCCAACCACTCCTTCCGCCAAAAGTAGAAGCACGAACGGTCACAGGGACCGAAATGTTTTGTTCCTTCACAGATCAAGCCTTCCAGGAGCACAATTCCCTTGCAGTGTTTCGTGATGTAATCACGTTCGTCCAGAAATCGCTCCACGCGTTTGAACACGCGCTGCTGGGTTCCGCAATAGGCCCACATTTCGTCGAGAAACGCGCACCCCCGCCGTTGGTTCCAGTGATCGAGCGTGGCGCGGATTTCTTCCCTGGACCGAACTCTCACCAAGTCTCCGGGGCGAAGAGTCTCCGCTTTTGAAGTTTGAGTTCCGCAACAAGCGGTCTCAAGTGCCGTGGACGTCTTTGCATGGAGGAAATTGCAGAGGTATCTCCAGCGACGCGAAAAAGCACTTCTGACGCGTTTTGTCCGTTGAAGTAAAATATGTCCCCGGCCAAGAGGCTTATGGATGGTTTGCAGGCATTGTATCTGACATTGTTTATGGCTCATTTCCACTATTCTCTCCAAAGGAAATTCTGGGAACGATTACTTTGTTTCATGTCACTTCGGTATTTCTTCTATTTCGTTTCGACCTCACGATCAGCCCAGATGCCGGTAGCAAAACCGCCCGATATGTTCATAGGCCCGCTCGGGCGCCCTCTGGCATAAGGCGCGAACGAGCCGATGGCGCATCGATGTGTCCGGACTCACTTTTTTCTCATCCGTGCAGGCAGGATACTGATATTCCGGAAGATCAATAACCTGCGTTCCCCAATGCTTCTTGAATGTCATGAGACCCTGATTGTTCGGCGACGTCCGGCCGAAGTCAAAAATGTGGCACCCATTCTCACGAGCGTACTTGATCGCCTCCCAGTACAGATAATGATTGGGACACACTTTCTGGTGCGCCTCATCCCAACCCGCCACTTCCAGCGAGGCACGACGTCCAAACACGAATAGGACGATACCCGCAATCACCTGACCATTTTTCTCTGCCATGAAGACAACCGCGTTGCCCGTCTGTGCGAATGCGTCCCAAAGAGCCAGGAAAAATGCATAGGGCAGAGGGGGAAGGCCGAGACGCTTCTGCGTCATGCAGAAAACTCGATAGAACTCGAACAGGTCCGACTTGCCGTCGGCGCGCCTCAACGTTAAATCGCTCTTGTTCGCCCGTGAAATCTTTTGTCGGACGCAGGTGCGGTTAAAAGTCTTCAACAGTTTATCCGGTTCGGGCTTCAGCGACAAATAATGATGCTGGTAGAAACGCGTGCTGCTGAGTCGCTTGTCCTGAATGAGCGCATCGCTCGCACGGGCTCTTATCTGGATACGGGAGATCTTCAATGTCGCGGCGAGCTCCAGTGTTGCGTCCATAAGAGTCTCGAAATCCTCACTCGACGAGATCAACGGATCACACAGAGTGGCAAAAGGGATACTCACCAAGCGGTCCCCGGTGAGCCAACTTCGCACTTCGAAGAGAGGAAGAGCACTGCGAATGCGCATCCCTTCCTCATCCAAAACGGCCAGATAATGCCCCTTGATATGTTTAAAGCTTCGCTCCAGCGCCTGCCCCCAACCCGACAGGTGGCATATCCATCCGAAGGGATGATCGCTAACAAACTCATCCCAGCGATGATCAGTGGTCGGATCGATAATCATATCTGCCTTTCCAATATCTTAATGCACCGACTCGGATACCGGTACTTGAACGCTTTCTGTCTGGAATTCGGGATCGGGGGCTGAATGCTCCTTGCACGCGTAAATCAACGTCGGATCCTTGAGCAACTTCTTAAAGATCCGGGCACCCAGGGCGCGCAGTTTCAAGGTAAGCGTCTTAAATCGGATCATCCCCTTGATGAAGAGGGTATGTTTCTCGTTGAATGCGATCACAGCCGGGCACAAAAGCCAATCCAGCATGCTTCTGGGCACAAGCCCCAGCCTTCTCCGCGTGCTCTTGCCGGCCATCAGATACAGCAATCCGTTGAGGTATAGATGCTTTCTCTTCCAGGAGTGCTTTCGATAATCGAGTCCAGCCAAAAAGTCTGCTTCACAAGCGCTGTCCTGTGTGCCGCTGATGATGCCGTCCCGGACAGCCCGCTCATACAGAAGCGTACCCGGCAGAAAGACCAAGCTATAGGTTCGCAGATAATAAGGATAAGGCAAATCTCTGATAAACCGGGCAGTGGATAATAAGTCCTTCTCCGTCTCATACGGATTTCCAATGATGAAAAAGTAATAGGGGACAACGTGCGGATACTTGTTAATGGCCCGCGCGGCACGCATCACTTCATCATTGGGCATAGGTCGATTGTAAACCTCGGTTTTTGTGCGATCGCTTCCACTTTCCATGCCCATGTTGATGCGCCACAATCCCGCCTCCGCTAACCGTTGCATTTTCTCCTCGTTGAGCAGCATGGGAGAGACCATACACTCAAAGGGCAGTCCGATGCGCCGGGTATATTCCTCTGCAAAATGCTCGATGTCAGAGAATTTTCGTGCACAAAAATCTTCATCAAAGAAATTGAAACACTTGGCTTTGGGAAAACGCCGTCTAAGGCTATCGACATGCTCCATCAGCCGGGGAATGCTCAGTTTCCTTACATAACGTTGCCCGGGCCCCACAAGTTCCTTGAGCTTGGCGTTCGAGCAGTACGTGCAATGGAAAGCGCAGCCGCGTGTGCCGTTGAAGGCGATGGGAGTGGATTCGTCATATATATCGACAGTCCGAACGAACCGATCGCCCTTGAGGAGGTACTCATCCTCGCCACTGATATCAAGTAAGGGCAGTTCGTCCAAATCGCCGATCAGGGGCCTTGCGTCGCTTCTTACTATCCGGCCGTTCTCCTCGTAGGCCGCATTGGCGATCTCTTTCCAATTTTCGCCTTTCTCGGCCTTCTCCACCAATTCGAGCATAAATCGCTCACCTTCCCCGAGACACACAACATCCGCGTACTCCACGCAAGCTTCGGGATTGAGGGTTGCATGAATTCCCCCCCAGACCCGGATCTTGTCCAGAGGCCGGAGGCATTCGAGGACCTGGATCGCTTTGGCCGAGGCCCTGGAGAAGCAACTGATGCCGATGACATCGGCAAACCCAGAGAGTTGCCGGGCCTCATCCAGTACGCGTTCGGTAAAGCACGGCGCTTCTGATTTCATGAGGATCAACCGGGTTTGATGTCCGGCTTCCTTCAAACTCGCGGACAAGCATCGGATGCCAAAGGCTTCAACGTGAGCATCCACATCGATTAAGGCTACTTTCATCGTACTCTCTCCTTCTTCAATGAGACTCTCAGGACGCACGGTGCCCGCAATCCTGCTCTACCTTCGTTTCCGATGTGATTGTAGATCGAGAGAAAGGCATTGTGAATTCCTCCGAATGATCGGGCTGTTTGAGCCAGAATCCGGCAGCTTCTCGAGGTAAGGCATGCCAGTACTGACCTTCGTACTTGTCCTTGATATAGCGTAGGAGTTCGGCATAGCGCTCCACCGGGTAGGTTTCCCGTTCCGTTCGGCCGTCGAAAGCCATATAATCCGGATGGGTGATGAGCAGGGCCATGCCACCGCATTGAGCAATCCAGTCCAGTTTTTTCCGCCACACCCCGATTCCCTTTTCCTTCATCAGGTTGAAGAGCGTGGAATCCTGGGGCATCGTATAGGGCAGCTCAATATAGCCCTCTGTGCCTTCTTTGCGAGGGACCCAAAAGGGAAAAATTGTCTGTACACCGTCCGGCTGCGGCTCGAACGGATCGGTATCGAAGGTGGACGCGTCATATTCGATGTCAAGGAGGCCGAGCCAGTCGAGGTTGTGGTGCATGGCCGGGGAACGAAAGCCGCTGCATTGCCACTGTTCGAGATACTGGTTAATTCGGGCAGCGCGTTTTTGAAATTTCCCCTTCGATTCATACAGTTTCCCGTCATGATTCAAACCATGCACGCCGACTTCAAAACCGCGTGACGTTAAGTCCCGACGCAAGTCGGTCCAAACGGAGTACCGTTCCGGAACAAAGTATATGGCGGATCGAAAACCCAACCGTTCTTCGATCTCGACCAATTTAGAACACCTCTCTTGTCCGCGGGCGGTATCCACGTCGTGTGTGAGGACCAGGGCAAATTGCCTGCCTTGGGGCCATCCAGTCCAGCCTTCGGGGGCGTTGCCGGCCTGTTGACAAATTGGCCAAACGTCCTTGCACGACGGTAACATGCTGCGAATCATCAGCCTCCTCAACATGAGCTGAATCTTTCTCGGAATCAGCGGCTTGATCGCATAATACAGCTCCAGGGATGACATGTTTCTATTTCCTTAATAATATGGATTCGCACCGGCAAAGCTCTAACCGATATATTTGTACGCCAGGGAACCGACGACTTTCAGCACGGGGATCGGCATTTTCCTGAAAATGCGTTGATGCGAATCCTTGACCAGGGATTCTTCCGTCGTAAAGGTGTCTTGCCGAAGATCGTATTTGAAATAATCGATGACCTGTTCGTCGGCACCCCAACGGGACTTGAACTGTCGCAGGCCGGTATTGTCCATCGCCGTTCGGCCGAAGCAGAAGTGGCGATACCCATTTTGGGCATACCACTTGATCCCCTCCCACATCACCAGGTCCGCAGGCCTGAGATGCTGGCTCGCAATATCCGAAGCGCCGAATTTGTATATCGCCTCGTCTTTGAATCCGAAGAATACGGAACCGGCGATGTTCGTTTTCTCACGGCTTGCAAGCACCACAAAACCCATTTTTTTTGCGATGATGTGTTCGTACATCTTGCGAAAGAAGGACTGGGGCTGTGGCGGTACCCCATGTCTTTTCCGCGTCATACAATGCAAACGATAGTATTCCTCCACGGCCTCGGCCGACGTGGATCTCTCCACCCGGACCCCTTCTCGAACGGCCTTTCGGATATTCCTCCGTGTGTTGCTCTTGAGTCGGCTGAAGAGTTGCTCAACGTCCGGATCGATATCCAGCGTATGCCGATAAAATGACGTGGACTTGGTTGTGATATCCGGGAATCCTCCTCCCCTGATCTCGATGGATTCCCAACCACATTCACGTCCATAGTCTTTGATCATTTCAACGATATCCTGAACTTCCAGCCCGTCGGGGACAACGGGATCACAGTAGTCGGTAAACGGCAGGGAGACACCCCGGCGCGTTCCCAATAGACTTCGGACCTCCATCATCGGGATCAATCCGAGCAATCTGTCGCCATCCAGAAGGGTAAAATAGACGGGACGGTAATTATACGTCTCTGAAAGAACCTTTGCCCAAACGGCAGTATGAAAGAAGGTATATTCCTCATTTGAAGTCAACTTCTCGTCCCATCCAGGATCGTCTATCGGATCGAGTGTCTCTATATGGCTCTTCATATCATAATCCCTGAAAGAAGTTTTTTGAGGCCGGCCCTTCGTTAAACGGCCACTTCCTCAAAAGCCTTGATTTGTTCGCAGACGGTCTCGATCTGCGCCCGGCTAAGCTCGGCAAACATCGGCAGCGAAAGCTGCTCATTCACACACCGCTCAACAACGGGCAGACGGTTTTTCTCGTAACCCAGAGAACGGTAGGCTTCCTGCAAATGAAGTGGAATGGGATAATGTATCCCGCAATGAATGTCCTTTTCCAGCAGGGCCTTCATTAAGGCTTCGCGATCCCGGACGCGTATGGCGTAGATATGATACACATGCTTTGCTGCTTCGGCCTCGATAGGCGTGACGATACAATCCACATTGGATAACAGTGTTTTGTAGAATTGTGCGTTGTTCCGGCGCGCCTCGTTCCATGCGGGAAGATGTTTCAACTTCACACTCAGTATGGCACCCTGGAGACCATCCATGCGATCGTTCCAGCCGATCATTGAGTGATAGTATTTTTTCTCCTGGCCGTGATCGCGATACCGTCGCATGACGCCGGCAAGCTCGGCGTTATGGGTGACAACCGCGCCGGCTTCACCGTAAGCGCCCAGATTCTTGCCCGGGTAAAAACTAAAGCATCCGGCATCGCCGATGGACCCTGCTCGCCGTCCTTTATATTCCGCTCCGTGGGCTTGGCAGGCGTCTTCAATGACATACAAATCACGAGCCCGTGCGATCTCTATGATCGAATCCATCTCGGCCATTTGGCCGTACAGGTGGACGGGAATTACCGCTTTGGTTTTCGGCGTAATCGCCTCTTCGAAAAGCGCCGGATTCATGGTGTACGTCTGCTCGTCAATGTCCACGAACACTGGTGTCGCCCCGCAGGCGCTGATCGCTTCGGCGGTGGCGATGAAGGTATTGGCCGCGGTAATGACCTCATCGCCCCGGCCGATTCCCAAGCCGTAGAGGGCCAAAAACAACGCCGACGTCCCGCTGCCGCACCCGACGGCAAAGGACGATTGACAGAACGAAGCGAATTCCGATTCGAAACGTTCCACGAAAGGCCCGCCGGCGAAGGCGGTTCGGTCCATCACCTCCTGTATTGCTTCATGAATTTCGACTTGGATCGATTTGTACTGCGCCTGCAAATCCAGAAACGGTACTTTCATTGTCTTTCCTCCTGGCGAAAGGTTATATCTTCGGATTAAGCCTGTATCACACAAGGCGCCAACGGGTGAGGCCACGTGGACAACATCTATTCTACGAATCCAAGAAGTAGGTATCCTCCCAGGATGCGAATTGCCATATCATTGTTCATCTCAAAATCGCCTTTATTTGACGCTCAAGCAGCCTGTTTTTTTGACGTTCTGTTGGACATATTGACATCCGGCGGGGTATATATCTAATGGTCTGCATCATAATTAATAGAACATATAGTAAGATTGTTCGTATGGTATTACATGCGACATGCAATAACTATCCAATTGACCGACGAAGCCCGAACCCAGCTAAAAAAACTCATTCGCAGCAAACGAGCAAGTGTACGTTTGGTTGAACGTAGCCGTATTGTTTTGTTGGCGGCTCAAGGCAAGCAAGATATTGAGATTGCTGGCGAATTGGGAATCACACGTCAGAAAGCTGCACGTTGGAGAAAACGCTATGCCGAACAGGGCCTCTCTGGTATTGAAAAAGATGCTTATCGTAGTGGGCGTATTCCCAAGATCAGTTCGCGTAAGAAAAGCCAAATAATCCGTAAAACAACCACCGAGACACCTGCTGGTGCGACCCACTGGAGCACGCGGTCGATGGCTAAAGCGACCGGTGTTAGTCCCGCCACTGTGGCACGAATTTGGCGTGCCAATGGACTCAAGCCGCATCTGGTTAAAACGTTTAAAGTATCCAATGATCCAAAGTTCGAAGAAAAGTTAGAGGATATTGTAGGGCTATACCTCAATCCTCCTGAGCATGCGA
>Ga0272441_10003375_pt1 | contig 30396 bp, 38 predicted proteins | sample SSMProp6N_FD_193582 | JGI IMG/M metagenome (GOLD analysis project Ga0272441, IMG submission 193582) | Marine sediment archaeal communities from Little Sippewissett salt marsh, Falmouth, MA, United States - SSM-Prop-6N | ecosystem: Environmental > Aquatic > Marine > Wetlands > Sediment ... | reverse complement strand
CAGTAGCGATATTTTTCGGGCCGAAACTGTAACGATAAATTTTCATTCGTTCCCGACAATGACTGTTCACGAAGCTCTGAGAAAATCCATGTCCATTCCCTTCTATTTCATTCCGCAATACCGCAGCGTAGCGCAGAAAGAACGATGCTTTGTTGATGGTGGAGTCACCAACAATTATGCTATCGACATCTTCAATGACAACGAGCGGCCTACCCTTGGCGTCCTATTAATCGGTCAGAAAAAACCCTGTCCGAAACCAGGGAAGATGGGCCTATTCGAATTCGCAGGGAAGATACTGGATTCGATGATGAGTGCTGTTGAGCATGAACACATCGAAGATGCAAAATGGGCCAGAACAATTGATATCAATACTGGATACATCAGTTCATTTGATTTCAGCATTGACATGGCGCAGCGTCAACATCTATACGATGAAGGATTGAAGCAGACCAATGCCTGGATCAAACGACACCCAGAAATCTAAGCGAGATCTGCATATCAGCAGATCCTATCATGATGTACTGTGTTCCAAATGCCAAAGGGTATTCCCTATTGTGCCGGTATGCCCTGACTGCAAACCAAGCATCTGGAGGATCATATGGGAGCATCTCTTGGCGGTTCGCTCTTTGTTCGAAACGCAATAAAATACGACTACTGCGTAACAGAAGCTATTGCCAGTCTCGCAGCGCTATGTGATGATGTCTTTGTGCTTGATTGCCAATCAGATGACGGAACCACAGAAGGCTTAGAAAATTTTTGCTTTGGTTTTAGCAACGTTCGATATCAATCCAACGGTAACTGGAACTGCGCACAGGATTTCAATCGGCTAAGAATCCTGGCGAATACATGTATCGACCAGCTTGATACAGATTGGCATTTCATGCTGCAAGCCGATGAAGTGCTGCACGAAGATTCATTTGGCCCGATTAGAATGTTCATCAACAGCAACCATGGATTCAGAACATGCATGGTCAGACGATTCAATTTATTTGGCGATGTTGATCACTACATAAATCCAGAATTGCCACAAAAACCTTGTGGTGATGTACCTATCCGTTTAGGTAAAAAAGGAATTCATTCTCTTGGCGATGCCGAAAACCTGGATCGCATCTACACCTGTCAAGATTGGATTCAGCGTATCAAAATTTTCCACTACGGATTTGTGAGAAAGAATGTGGTAGAAAAAGCAATCGACATGCAATCCTGGTTCTGGCAAGATCCAAGCAGAGTGGACAGCCGCCTGATAGAAATGGATAAGCGTGGAGTATGGGAACCTCATGAGCTAATCCAAAAAGAAAATCTTCTCCCAATACCGTGCTCACACCCAAAATTCTCAAAGGAATGGGCTGATGCAAGAAGAAGCTAAGACCATCATCGTACTTGGTGTGGCGCGCAGCGGCACATCAATGACTGCAGGAATAATCGAACATCTTGGCATTCATGTATCAAAAACTGAAGCAGCAGATAACCGCATGCTTAAATTCAATGCGAAAGGAAGCTTTGAGTCCAAGCACATGCGGATAATGCACGACATTCAGCGTGAATTAGGAAATGATTTCTTTGAAAAAAAAGTAATAAAGGCCAGGGAGAAATATCGCCAGCAGATTGAAACAGCAATGCAAAAAGGATCAAGTGGAAATGCGATATGGGGATACAAAGCATTAGGGATAGAAGCAGTCGATGTGATGCTACCAATGATTAAGAATCCACACATCATTTTGGTCACAAGATCATCTACAGAACACGCAAAATCATACTACTCTCTTCAAGTCGAAACACTAAAAGACAAAACAGCCAAACACCCACATATCACGAACTCACTCGTTGACGCAGCAAGCGGAATTCTCAGATGCTGCCGTGTTGTGGCGCGCAACAAACAATACCCACACTATTTGACAAGCTACGAATCGATCAGAGAAAACCCTGTTCAGCAGGCAAAGAACATCGCCCAATTCATTGGAATTAAGATAACTGAACAAATGATTGTCAAGATTCAAGACTTCATTGACCCCAGGCTAAGATCGTGGCGCAATGATGGTCTAAATAAAAGCACCTACAAAAATCCAGGCTCTTAAATGGAAGAACTACTAAGAGAATTACTGCCAAAAGAAGCAGCCTTTCATCTTGATATAGGGTGTGGTGAAAACTGCTACCGGTGGAATAGATTCACGAAGGCAGAACACACTCTATACAACGATGCGTTTGACTATGACAAGCTGCCCCAGCCTTGTTTCTTTGGCGATGCGCTAAGCCTGCCGATATTCTTGAAGCCAAACCTATTTGATTTAGTTACCTGTTTCGATGTCATAGAGCACTTCGAAAAAAATGATGGGCGCAAACTAATAAACACAGCCGAAGAACTCTGTAACAAACGAATTATATTCTTCACTCCTCTTGGAGAAGTCAGCTTAGGAGGAGATAAAAGGAAGTACCAGACGCATCTATCTGGATGGATGCCAGAAAATTTTAATGCTCAAGGATATACGTGCTGGGTATTCCCAAAATTTCATAGAGACTTTGGAGCATTCTATGCAATCAAAGACAAAAAAGAAAAAATAAAAACACTGAAATGCCCAATCACCAATCCAAATTGCAAAGGAAATTACTGGACATAAAAAGGAGCCACTGATGACAAAACCGTGGGATGAACATGTATTCAGAAAAGAATTTGATAAAATCTCTCCCTTCACATTAGTAGACCATCACAGATGCTATGTACTGTTGCAATTATTAAATCAAGCACTTCATTTTACTGGCGACATAGCTGAGGTAGGCGTCTACAAAGGCGGCACAGCCAAACTTATCAACAACTTCATGAAAACCCATCGAGCATCATGGAAATTATTGCATCTATTCGACACATTTGAAGGCATGCCAGAAGTGGATCCCACTAAAGATTGCCATCGCAAAGGCGACTTCAATGATACATCTCTTGATGCCGTAGCACAGCTTATAGGTTCATGGCAAACACAGTTTCACCAGGGCTTGTTTCCTGAGAGCGCATGGGAAGTTAAGGACCAAAAATTCTGCTTCGTCCATGTTGACTGCGATATCTACAGTTCAGTCAAAGCGTGCTGCGAATTCTTTTACCCAAAAATAGAAAAAGGAATCCTGGTATTTGATGACTACGGATCTGCAAGTTGCCCAGGCGCTAAAGCCGCTGTAGATGAATTCTTCAGCGACCCATCAAGAATTGAAGAGCCGATTAGAATTACCACCGAACAAGCGATTGTATTCAAGGCCTGAAAAAATGTTTGACCGCACTGACCACTTGCTCAGGGGTAATCTGATCTAAACAGGCGTTGTCATTTCGCTCACAAATTATGTGACTTGTTGCCTTATCAGATCTGTGCAGACATCCATAACATTGAATATTTGGCTTAATACAAATACAATTCCCACCATATAGACCATGCCTATACGGCAGTCTGAACTCACCCTTAGCACAGGTAAAAATCCCAACTATTGGTGTATTGGTTGTGCCAGCCACATGAAGCATCCCAGAATCATTTGAAAGGTAGCACCCACACCTATGTACCAGATAAGCCACTTCATGGATTGTGAGGCATCCAAAGAGGCTGTAGACCCCTTCCATACGAAAGGTGAAGTCGGTCCTGGCCCCAATAATAATAGGGGTCAATTGTTGTGCAACTAAACTACCCAGCACTTCCTTCCAGCAATCCAAATGCCATGTTCTATTCTCCCATGTGCGCGCCATATGAACAACGACACATCTATCTAAATCCAATTCAAGCCCAGAAATAAACCGATCTACCTTATTCCTGTCTTTCTCAACCCAAAACAAATCTGTTTTCTTATCAAAGTTCAAATTATCAACGCCAAGTACCTTGCTTGCATAAGCATCTATGATATGTCGATTGGCATCCTGCTCATAGCACATGTTCAAATCAATAATCTCGTCATATTTATCAGTTGCTTCACTTGGCCCCAGAACATTATTGACGTACGGATTGTTTTCAAAAACCATCTTACAAGAAGTAGCAATATCAATAGTTACGCCATTGCCTTTCACCTCACGCAGCCTACGAATCACGCCGGTAGTTAAAATCACATCGCCAATTGCAGCATTCCTTTTTACAAGAATACTGCCCGAAGTGTATTTATCTCCTGCCTCATGGGCGATCCTATTCATCTTCCTGACCATTGCGCCAATCTTCCTGAGATCATAGCTATTTAGGTCTGAATCAAACTTACCAATTGTTTCTATCTCTTTTTCATACCACTCAAGACCCTTCTGCCTTTTGGCAATAGGATTGTTGCCGCGCGTATGCCCCTCAAAATGAATTGCTTCTATTCTGTGGCTATAATAGACATGCCAATCTTTTATCCAACACCTTAACGAATAGTCGGTATCTTCACAGGATAGAAAATAATTCTCATTCCAATCGCCAACATCTTCCCATGTCTCTCTTCTAACTGCATATAAAGCACCAGTAACCGTAATGAAATACTTGCTGATATTTGCATCAATACAACTACGGATACGATGCTTATTTGCATGCACGAACATTTTACTGCCAGGGATATGAACAAGACCAGCGTGCTGAATCTTATCTCCTGGCGGATACAGAAGCTTCGCGCCTATGACGCCCATCCTCTCATCTTTCCCATATGCTTCTTCATAAAAACGCAAAAAAGGCTTCATGATCTGGATATCGTTATTCATGATCACAAGATTATCGCCTATCGCTTGCTTCAGCCCAAGATTCACAGAATGAGCATAGCCCATATTCTTGGGGCTGTAAACAACGCTAACATCCTCATCCCTACCGAAAGTCTTTTCAGTCCACTTGCGAACTGATTCTTCAGATCCATCATCAACGATGATGATCTCATAATCACTCTCTCGCTCATACTTCCTAAATGCAATAATGCAATCCAGAAGAAGGCGCGTCTGATTGATCGTAGGGATAATAATACTGTGCTTCATCCAACAACCTCACTTGGTCTACGCCCAATATTGATCAGCTTCTTGAAGTTATCGGATGGAATAACTTTCAACACCTTTCTTGGGGGAATCTTGTGAACAATGTCAGTGCGCGCATCACGCTTTGCTTCTGATCCTGCAAAAACTTTTATCTTAAGCTTACCAATACCTTCCATGGTAAGCTCACCTTCTTGAAGCAAAAACTTTCTGGTGACATCAAAGAAAGAATCAACCAACTCTTCAGCAACTTCAGGAGTATCTATTCCTGGATGATGCTCAAACAGCATCTTGGCAAGCTTCTTATTTTTTTCTCTCATTTTAACCCAATAGCTTTCTTATGAAGAACAGCGTACAAGGCATAAAGAAGTGCCGAACAAAAAGACAAAATCACCCAATTAATTACATGCTCAATCGCAGTCCATGCTTTGTACGGAAGTACATCAATAAACATAATTGGCCTATAATATAGTAACAAAATGAAAGATGCTTTTCTGATCACAGCAGATGGCTCAAAGAAAAACCTATACCACCACGGACGCCACATAAATCTGCGCTCAGCTTCAAAAATTATGTGAAGAGAGAGATAAAAATAGACTGCCCCTGAAACGCCCAAGACGCACAATATAAAGCAGCCCCAATCTACCTTAAGCATCAATCACTCCGAGAAATTCCAATGCCCTACTGAAATAGGTATGGTGCTTTAAAAAATAATCCTGAACAGATGCCATCCACCCTTCTTTATGGGATTCAATAGTCTTAACGAATGTCGGCAGAAATTCTATTGATCCATCTGCCGGCAAACAAAACAAAACCTCTTCCCTCAAATTTTCTGGAGTTACCTCCTCCAAAAGCTTCTGGCACTCAAACCTGTCAACATCATTTAGTGGGTAGGCACCACAGCACAGAGCATCAAAGAACCTGGGATTAGGACTATACGCCGACTCCATAATTGCAGGGCATATCTTACCAGGAACCGAGAAATCATACCTGCCTGTAACATGAGGAGGACGATGTGGATTTAAGACAACCACAGATTTGCTATAAATCTCAAGTTCCTTATGTCTCGGCATCAAGCCAACAGCTTGGCTCAGACCAGTCAGATCCATGCTCATTCCTTTATCGGCAATGTAGGCAATGTTACCAGAAATGAATTTTTTTATTGGCATAGCCCGAAGATGCTCATAGACAGGAATCCGATTCTCATAAAAAGAACAGATCATGGAAGCATCGTATTCCTTCTCTCCTGGCTTATACTGTTGCCAGTGATCATGTGCAACAGGCAAATAATAAAACCTCTGATTCTCGTACTGCTTAGCACATGTGATTTCGTTTGTGAACAGCATGTCAAACAGGCCTGCCATCTGCAGCATCGGTGCCACAGAATACGGATCCTCTGTATGGATCGAAAAGAATTTCGTTTTGGTTTGCTTCTTCAGCCCCATTAGGAACATGTAGGTATCTGCGTAAAGATAGGTGGGCTGAATAAATACAATATGCGTATATGGAGTCGTTGCGAGATGAGCCTTGATGGTCATATTGATCGTATCATTATGCATCTTGGGAAATGAACGCCAATCCAAGAACGTAAAGTTCAGGCCCAAGTTCTCAAAGGCCTTGGCATATGCCCTGCCGATGCATGAGATGCCAATATGATTTCCGTTATTGATAAGACAAAACTTAGTCGCCATAAAGCTCCTCACGCTTGATCTGAGCGACCTCAATGTATGTCTTTAATTCACTGATAATGATTTCACGATTCTCTATTGTCGGAACAAGATTGCCAATCACAACAGAAGGAGCAATCAATTCAATTTCAGCATAGGTCAAATCTTCATCTGCATCACAACGAATGTTGATCGCCCTTAGGTTCTTAACCGGCTTTCCTTCGTAATCGATTCCCGAAGAAAGGGGGCTGCGTCCAATCTTTATTTTCCAAGGTGTCTCTACTTCCTGCATCGGATTCTTCTGCGGCATTCTCTTCCTCCAGTTCTTCAATTATTGTTTCAATTCTGCTAACAGGCAAATTCAATCTCTTTGCAATTTCTCCCTCTGATACATTATCAATGAAGTGCGCACGTTTGATGTAATTCTTTGCTTCTCGATATATGGCTTCATTCATTTTTTCCCCAACGCAATTTTGGCAGAAATAGCGTCCATGCCAGAACTCTGATGCCTTTGAATTGCCTTGGCAATATCTTTCAAAGCACTGTCAACGTACTGGCTCTTGGTCAGGTAGTGCAAAAAGTTTGGGTCAAAGATGAAAATGTCAGACAACCTGATCCCTGCATATCTGCCGTTCTTAATGACCGCATCCTGGCATTCTACCAAAGGTTCGCCAGCAACACGATAACATTTCACCACAGGAATATACTGGATCCTGTCGATCCTCTTTCTCTTTTGATAATTGGCAATGTAATCTTCAGTGTTCATTTTTTCGGATATGTGAAATATCGGTTACTCAAATGAATTCTCTTTATTCTTTCTGCCTGCAGAACACCATCCAACTCTCTTGATACCAATGAAGGAAAGCAATACACATGAATCTTTATACCATTTATCCTATTTAGTGCTTCCACAATCGGTATCAGGTAATCATCTGCAGTCAAAAAAACAAAATTCGAATCACCATGTTGCTGAAGAGCAAACTTGATGGCATCAATTGCCATTGCTGCGCCAACAAGCTGAGTTTTGGAGGCCCACCTGAACTCAAGAACAGCATTGTAGTCAACCCCACTACGACAAAGAAAATCACAGACGCCCCTCTTCTTATCCTTATCCCCAACATGATAGGCAATTATCTCAGACTTGGGGAACTCTTGATTAAACATGTCAATCAGGTTTTTGTAATTCGGAATCTGCCCTTCCCTGGCACTACAGGTGTATGCGTATTCTGCGTCTAAGAATATATAGTTCATGTCATTCTTCCAATCTTCGCAAGCAACATACCCAACTTTATTCTATAATTGTGCCGTGTTTTCAAATTCATTTCATCAATCGTTTTATGAATAGGAATACCGTACGCATGCCGGTCAAGCAAATCATTCTCCTCTGCAGTCAGCTGATTCCGAATCTCATTAATAAGGAGTCTGTCATCTTCAGAGATGTCAACATCTTCAACCTGATCAATTGCAATAGACGATTCTTCACGCCTGCGCATCTTATCTCGAATCTTTGTTCTGAAATATGCATTCGCCCAGGCCCAGCAATAACATTCCGAATACACTTCGAGCTTACCCCTATCAGGCCGATAGGCTTTAACTGCTCGATAAAATCCTTCCAATACGATGGAATAGATATCCTCTTTTTCAAAAGACATATAACGTTTCATCAGCCGGCCCGTTATATTCCACACAATCTTTTTGTTGTGGCGCATCAGGTAGGCAATATTGTCTCTTGACATTCTCTCTGGAGGAACATCCCATCGTGACCTAACCTTTTTCTCACTCATCAATCTGTGCTGCAAGTTCTTTATTCTTTTTATTTGTTGACTTTTTTCGTTTCTTTTTGCTCAGACTCAAAAAAGATTCTATTGCTTCGTTCTCATAAATTGCGCCCTTGAAATGACCCTTCACATATTCATCAGCACACTTAAGGAGAAACGCACAGCCTATGGCATCAGCAGCATCACCACCAATAGGCTCAAACCCAAAACGCTTTGATATCCACATTGGCATAAGATTCTTTGGGGCATTACCCTTCTTCGCAACAAACTTTTTCAAGGTAGTTGGAGGAACCTCAAGCCACGGTATATTTTTAACATTAAGAAAAAGCTTCAGGACACCGCCAAGCTCGCCAAGTTCATGAGAGCGATTCATCCTGTCGAAAGCATAGCCCTCCATACAAACAAAAGGATTCTTAACTGAAACACAATGTTTGATTACCTTCTGGCAGATCTCTTTTATCCTGTCAACACCAAATCCTTTTGAACCGATCTCATCCTGCAAAATAGAACCATCTGCATAAATGATGCAGATGCCGGTAGAAGTAAGAGACTTGTCAATGCCAATATAGGTAGTACAGCCAGGAAGACGTTTCTTCAGGCCTTCAATAATCGCCCTCTTCTCGACAAGCCTTTTCTCTTCTATCGTCATTTCTTGGAATATTCCTTCTTCGCCTTACGGATTGCTTTTTCTGGCTTCACGTTCTGCTCTAAGAGTCGCTCGTACAATTTCATCAATGGTTTGTTTCGTTTGTCTGCCAGAGTCAGCAGCCGCATTCTTCCTCCTCTTGAATAACAAAAAGAAACCAGTAAGCGCAGTGATAAGTGCAGTCAGCCCACCACCTGTAAACCATGCGTACAAATCATTTTGCTTTTGGTTTTGTTTCTCATTTTGGTCAAGAACAATATTTGCTACCTCTTGAAGCTGATCAAGCTCCTGGTTGACAATTTTAAGAGATACCCTAAACTCACTAGTCAAGCTGTCAACCAGACTATTAAGATCTTTCTTTGTGACATAGCGACCATCATTGCTATAACTGTATGACACAACCTTTCTTGGTTTATCAAATAAGACTTCTGGTGGCACCAAGACAGGCTTTGGTTCAGCCTTGGCAACAGGTTTAGGATCTGAAACCAACGACTGAACCACACTTTGATCTATATTCCTGGTAATTCTCTGTGCATTCTGCTTCAATTTTTTTACACGATGAAATCGATCTGCAATTGAAGCAGAATCCAGTTTGATATTAACCCCAGCAAAAGAGCAGGCCACAAAAAAGATGATTGCTAATGAGACACTAACCAATCTCATACGCCAATCCTTCTTTCACCAGAGAATCATTTAAATTCCGCCATAAACCGCCTGACCCAAGATACCACACTTCGGCAAGAATTCTGCCAAAACTCCCTCTTAATTTTTCAATCGATGTTTCAATAACCATATCACGACTTGTATTAAGAATATCATGAGTAAAATTCTTTGCCCTAATACCAACCTCTGCATAATCTTTTCGATAAACGCCAAGAGCTTGATACTTCTTTGTGGCGCGCGATGACTTATTTTTTTCATAGGCGTCTATCCTGGACAATCGAATTGTTTGCTTTTTTAAAAAAGCATTAAAACCAAGATCAATCGACTCGGCAATGAAAGTGTCACCATCAATCGTCCTACCTGGAGTAAATCTGTAATGATATAAAAACTGTGCTGGATCGAACTGCTTTATCTTCAACATTAGTTTTGCTCCACGCTTGAATACCCGTTTTCTTTTACAACTGTCCATACCTTGTCAAACCTACTTTGGTGGATCGGATGATGCGAAGTAAGCAAAATAGTCGCGCCATCGCTTAAATATTTTTCCCTTAGGATTGTAATTAATGTGCTTATCCATGAATTACTAAGCCCATTCGTAATTTCATCAAGCCAAAGGAAATTGAATTCCTTAGCTGCTTTCATGGAAGCAAGGCGCATGATGCCAGCATTCAAAGAAAGATCAATACAGCCACCTTCTCCATTACTCCAAGCACCTGGGAATTGTTTTGTCTTTCCATTTTCAAGAACATCAATATCTATTTTGTCAACAGCCTTGCCGCTGGCAAGAGTTGTCTTAGTCTTTATCATAACTTCTCCTTGCCCATTTGTAAAGCTTTTATAGAAGAAGTTAGCGCAATCAGAAAGAATTGGCGCATAATGCTCCATGACAAGCGGGCGAAAGCCGGCAGGAGAATAAAACTCTGACAGATGCTCGTATGTGTCTATGTTGCGCTGTAATACATGGATCCTGAAAAAGTTCTCCTGTATCTTAATAGCCCTACTGTCGTGGTTGTGTTTCAGCTTTTTCATTTTATCCATGGCATCAGCGCGGGCTTCAGACATACGCTTTTCGATATCTGGAATCGTAGCCTCAAGCTTCTTTGCTTTCAGACGATCATGATCTATCTGCTCAAGAATTCCTCTAACCTTTGACAGCTGAAAGGAAGTGTCTTCCCCAATCATAGCCCTGTATTCTGAATGCTTGCGATCAAGATCTGCCGCTACTGCCCTAATCCTATCGGCCTCCTTCTGCTTCTTAATGAGACTTGAATTCATGTCGTTGAATTGCTTAGTCCGCTCTTCCATCAGGCGCTCAATACTTTCCTGAGTAATCGTGTTGCCACATTTATCACAGATACTTTCCTCAGGAACAATTTTCATTTTCTTCTCGAAGACCTGAAGCTCTGTTTTACGCGCAACTATCTCCCCCTCAAGGCGATTAAGAGCCTGCTCTTTCTGCCGGCCAGTCATGCTAACTTCATCGGCCTTCTTTGCAATCTCAGCTTCCTTCCTATCACGATCAATAAGGACAGCAAGCTCCTGCTCATATGGAACAGTATCTTTTGATGTCAAGTCCGCAATTTGATTTCTAATGCCATTGATCTCATTCTGGATACCGTCTTTCTTGATATTGAGGTTTTCCCTTTGCACTTTGATCATGGCAATAATCGATTGCATCTCAATATTTAGCGTATCGTTCTTATGTCGCAATTCAATCAATTCTGCTTCAGCTTCACGAATCATTTTATTAATCAAAGCATAACGCTTTGGAACATCGGCTTCACTTGCCCCAACAATCTCATCCAGAATACGCGCACGATCCGTTGCCTTCAGCCGAGAAAAATGTTTATTCGGATCACCATACTGAAAACAAGCCAGACGAAACAGGCCAAAGGAACACCCCATAATCTGCTCCAGGCGCTCCTGCGTTATCTTCTTTGTTCTATGTGATGCATCGGCAGTGCCCTGTATCACCAGATCATTACCATGCTTAGGGTCTTTACGATACCGGCTAACAACAAATACCTTACCATTTGATTCAATCTCTGCCGACACACTGCATGATTTACCTGCCAAACCTATCACGCCATCGGCATAAATATCTCTACTCGTTGTTCCGCTCAACAGCCATGCAACAGAATCGCCAAGAAGGGTCTTACCGCACGCATTCTCTCCCTTCCATGGCTCATCCATGTTCTTTCCTTTTACCAGAACAAGCCCCTGACCGGACAAATCAAGTTCCTGGTTCTTAAAAGTCACAAAATTGTGAATGCATAGCTTTCGAATAGTGAAGCTCATTTATTCTTCCTGAACAGACCTTTCACCCAGCGCCACACAATACTGAGAAAATTCTTCACAAAGTAATCAACAAACTGATAAATGAATTTGTCACGATGCTTCTCCATTTCAATCTTCATGGATTCTCGCATCTCAGCAGCCACTTCATCCAAATACTTGCGCCCGTTCGATATGGCTTCATCAATACTTTCCACTTTGCTTACTGCCTCACCAACCAAACCTTCCGCCTCATTGCGGATAGCATCAAGCTCTTCCGACACCTTTATTATTTTATCCTTAACAGATCCTTCTGCCAAACGAATATCATTGATAACACGTTCTTTCTCTTCATGAAAGAATTGATCAGCGCCCTTCAAAGCTTCCTCAACATTCTGCTTAACATAATCAGCCCTGTCAAGGGCGCTCTCGCATTTTACAAGAGCCTGCCCTCCAAGATTTTTCACAGTATCAGAAAAATCATGCTGCTTCTTTTCTATTCGCTCAATGCTTTCATCAACCCTTCTCAAAAAAGCAGCGCGCTGATCCTTAACAAAAGAATGATAGTCTGCCATAATTGCATTGGACATTTTATTGGCAATCTCAGCGACTTCACTGCCGGTTTTTGGAATATTCTTTTTCCTGATGCTGTCAAGCTTGATCAAACCTTCTTCAGCATATTTGCGCAGATCTTGCAATCCTGCCATGACTTTCTCCTTTTACCTTAGCGACCCATTCCTTAACAGGCCTCAAATCAAAACAGTTCAATGGGAAATAACCAATCAAATCGAGCGTTCCATGCTGCTCAAAATAATGAAATGTTGCCACACCCTGATCGTCTTTCTGATCAGGATGAATAACATATCTAAGACCTTTAATGAGATGATGTGGGCATGGCGTTGCCAGACAGACAACGTTAAAAGAAGGAACCTTCAGTTTATTAGACTTCGGGTTTGAAGATCTTCTTATTGGTTTCAATGGCTTTACTGATCTCTGAATCATTGCAACCCTTTTTCTTCATGTACTGCACCAGCCAATCATCTATGCCCATGCTGACAGGACGCTCAAAACCCTGCGGCTGTCGAGATATCCTTGCCTTTATCCACTTCGGCTGCACACCAATAGCGCCAAAAGAAAGAGCCTTCTTTTCAAACAGTTTCAATTCATCATTCTTGCTAATCGGCGCGCTTATGCGAAAGAATCTTTTGTCAAATTCGATGCCACGGTTAATGACATCATCAAGGTCCATTGATCTGAATACAATCTGCCCCTCAATGTCAACCGTCTTTATATCCTTGATATTGTACTTCTTGTCAAACTCAAGAACATTGAAAGATTTGGTGGAACCCTCATCCCTGAAATCCATTGATATCGTGGACCCAGGAATAATGAGAGGTACACCATATCTTTCGCTCACCATCCTATGATGGATATGGCCGCACACAACAAATTTAAACTTATCTTTAACCAAATTACAAATCTCATCCTCACCCATGCCGTCCTGCAGAACTGCATTGCCCACCTGTATGCCTTTGATATTCTGATGGATACATAGGGCCGCAGGCTGCTTTACCCCACCTGCGACCAGCTTTTTCAAAGCATCATTAAAAACAGATTCCTTGTAATACGGAACAAGATAAATGTTCAACAGGCGATCTGGAGCGTGCTGCCAAGGCTTGACAGTCCACTCCTCTTTGATCCCTGGCGTCCACACTCTTGGAAATGCGTAACTCAACGATTGACTGACAGAAGGAATTGGATTCTGGAATGAGATTTCATGGTTGCCTGGGTCAAAGAATATGGTGCCACCCGCATGCGTCACCCTTCTGAAAAACTGAACTGCAGCAAACAGTTCTGGCGCGCCAATCTCATCTGAATGAAACAGATCACCTGCATGCATGATATCACAGTCATTATCAAAAGCGTATTTGTGCGCCTGATTCAGTGCCTTGATCGCAGCCACAAAAAATGGATCAGCGAAAGGGAATGGATCTGTTGATAGCGGATATTTAGTGGCCAGATGAGTATCCGCTATCACCAATAATCTATTTCGCAACACGCCCCTCCATAAGCCGGCAGTAAGCCTTATGAAGTTTAGCAGCTATTGCAGGATTCTCGTCAAAGAATTCATCTGCATCCGACTCATGAACGGAATGGTCCACCCCATTCAAAGAGAATGAGTAGATATTACCATTGCGCATAACAGCTTTTCTCTCAACAAGCCGATCAAGAACCGACAGATGTGAAAAGAAACCTCTGTCATGAAGAAGTTTGATAGTTGTTTCCATAAATGGAGGAACCCCCATCTGATTCTTCACTATCTTAAATTTGAATAACGCTCCAATTACATATGCAATCTTATTGCGCGTACGCTTAAGACTGCCGATACGACTAATCTGAATTCGTCCATCAGAAAAATGCTTAACTGCATTACCGCCAGGAGTTTTAATCTTGCTGGCAAATCGCGCAAGATATTGATTGGTTTGAATATTGTCACGAACCTGATTCAGGAAAAGGAGTAGAGTGTCTGTGTACCCAAGGTAAAAACGAATGTGCTTTAAAACACGATTGAAAAGATTGGCAAGCTCAGCGACACGCGCTTCACTTTCTTCTTCTCCCTCTTTCTCTGCCTTGGTGTAGATAGATGCGATGGAATCAACAACCACCACAAACGGAATTGAAAGAATCTCATTAAGCCTCTTAATCTGTTCATCATGATCTGCCGCCTTATTTTTCTTTCCTTCCAGTTTCTTCAGGTCATCACGCGCACCCTTCTTGGCTGCAATCACTTTCTTCATGAATTGCAGCAACCATTTGATGAACCCTTCCATATGCTGTGGATCAACATAGCGAAACCGGCGCTTCAGCATTTCTTCTGAAATGCCATTCTGTTTCGCAATTACCCGCAACCATGCTGGATCGAATTTGTGCTCAAAATCTACGAAGTACGCAAGACCGCCCTGTTTAATGATCTGAACACACAGATAAAGCGCCATTGTCGTTTTACCTGACTGCTCAGTACCAAACAATTCGATAATTTTGTTAAGAGGTGTTCCATAAATGTTAGTATCCCTCTTAATTGCAAGGCATCGATCAAGAGTCGGCAGACCGGAATAAAACACTTTGGTAACACCAAGCGAATGACGGACACTTCCGTACATTCCATAAATCATATCTGGCTCATGGTTATCCATATCCTCTGCAAAAGTATCAACAAAGGATTTCTGAACGACTCTTTGAACGGTCTTACGCTTCGTAGATTTACGCGGCACGATTCCCCCTATTGTGTCAATTCATCCAACGTGTTTTCGAGATCAGCAGTATCTTCCTGCTGTGCAGGCGCAGAAGATTGTGCCTGTCTGCTAACCTTGGTCACAGGGGCGGGAGCATCGCCTGTCAGTCCATCCAGATCATCAAGAGCATTGTTCGAATCTCCATCAACCGCAGGAGTTGGTCCATCATCGATCACAGAATTATTCGATTCAACTTCGAACTGTGATTCGTAGATATTGGCAAACTCCTCAGGTGAAAGACGCTTCACACAAAGCTCAGGATAAGCATATGTTGGCTTAATTTTTGCCGCATCACTGTTGGTTAGCTGAAATTTTTGGTGACACAACCCAGAAAACTGGTAACGTGTATTGATACCAGACCCCTTGCGATTAATATGGAGGCAAGTGTTATTCTTGAGAATCGTGAGGTCAAGAAAGTCACCGCCCTGATCCCTGAATTGACCAATGATCAAATCATTGGCCTGACCGGATTGTTCAAGAATCTCACAGCCCTGACGCTTGTTGAGATCATAAACAACCCATACAACACGATTCTGGGCGCGCTGGCTTTTTGCTCGGTCAATGTCTTCCGTAGAATATCTGCCGTCTTCACTATTGAGAATCTTACGAATTCTCTTACAGGCAGGACACTGACGCTTGTTCGATTTGAATTCCTCCCGATCCGTATTTAAGCAAACCAAAGCCTGGGCAGCATCAGGTCCGCAATTACGATGAACCCAAAATTCGTAGAACGGACCTTTGGTTTTGTCTTTAGGCGTAGGCGGAATTCGAGGCAACAACTTAACATAATAGTTCTGCTCGGTTTTGTCGCCATCCTGGGTATTGAATTTCTTTCCAATGATATATTGGCTCGTCCTTTCCTTGTTTTTTGCATGCTGCTGAAAAAAGTCTCGCGTATCCATGAAACCTCCTAACGCGAAATGTTGGTGTATACTCCAGGGGTCATCCCTGTTCTGTAATTTGCTGATTTCGTTTGAGCAATGCTCATGCGCATTTCCATAGCATCTTCAAGCGTTCTACAATCGCGCTTCATTCTCGCATAATAAATTTTCCTGGCAACCAGATTCTTATACTCTTTGCTATTTTTTATGCGACCCTTCTGTGCCGTGATTTTTTCTTTGCTGCTGCTTTGAACACCTCCCTCCAACATGATTTTAATTTGTTCTGAAACTGCATCGTACTTCTCTTCGTACTTATTTCCACACATGCCAAAAAAGGTTTTCATTGGAACACAGTCTTCCAGCGCCATGTCAACATTAGATCCAAGAATATAGCGCGACACATCCTGGGCTTTGCGCGGCTCAAACCGAAATTCCTTCAGCATGCTTGCAATGAGATCATACATGCTTTTTGGCAAAGCATTTACAGCAATACGATCCTCAAAAGCTTTTTGCATATTGAACCCAGTATTAGGCCTTACTTCTCTTTCTCCCATGCTACACCTTGCCCGAAAAGATTTCTTCTATCCTGTTAAAATTATCCTGCTGCAGGTACTGCTTAAATTCAAGAAACAGAAACAACTTCTTCAACCGAACCGCATCAAATTTGTGAAACTCAACAACCGGCTTCAGGTCTTTACGAAGGCGCACCAACTTTTCCATCACTTCTGGCTTCCATGTTTTGTAGCCTTTCTCAAATGCATTGTCGGTCCTGGTATTCGGGCAAATCAGATCAATATCGTTCATAAGAATCTTATCCCACGAATTGGCCTTCACAATTTCAAAAGCAGTCTTTTCTGAAATGCCTTTCATGCCAGGAACCTTATCGGTCGTACACCCTCCCAATGTCTGTACCTTCCAATAATCATCTGGCATAATTCCATGCTGATCCACGAACATTTGTTCAGTGTATTCGTGAACCCCTTCCTGCTCATGAATCAACAGCGAAACATTTTTATCAAGGCACTGATACATGTCATGATCACGGCTGACAAGCCAGACCTTCTTTCCTTTCTTTGACAGCAGGGCACACAGGCTGGCACAAACATCGTCTGATTCCATATCGTCATGATAAGCCTGATTAATGCCCATGTATTTCAAACAGCGCTGAGTGATTTTAATCTGGACTGGCACCGACATGGCTTCGGGCAGGTCGAGTTGTTTCCTCTTTGCTTTGTAGTCAGGAAACAATTCGTATTTCCACTTGGGTTTTCTATCCCAAGCAAGGATGACGCCACTGGAATGCCAGCGGTATTTTGTAAACAGATATAAAAGCTGTTTCACTGTACCGTAGCACATGCCAGTGCCATATCCAGATTGGTTCTTAAGCTCGGTCAGAGCATGAAATTCTCGGAACATCACGCTCAATCCGTCTATGACTATCACTCTGCTCATTTTCCTCCTTCAGATTGGGAAGCTCTTCCTCCCACTTTATGTAACCATTTTTGATATCTTCTGGATCCTTACTGCACCTGACCACCTTTTGACCATGCTTTGGATCATCCCAAAATTTACAGATGAATTTGTCTGGATTAAATTCACACAAGTATCTAATACGAGACATGTTCTGCCTGAAAATTGCATATCTGAATTCACCACCGATTTCAGACATATTAACACGAATCTCGAATTTGATTCGATCACCAAATAGCTCATCAACCGAAACATCTCTCGTAACAACTGCTGGAAGCTCTGACATAATCACCTATTCGTTTGGGTAACAGCAGGCGTTGGCCCACCTGTCTTGCGTGACGCCGGCACCTTCTTGGGCTGCTTGAGTTTCAACTGCGGCTCATCAAAACCAGAACTTTCTACAGGCTTACCGTCCTTTAACTCGCGCGGCTGCACAGTATAAACATTGCAGTTATGAAGCCATTGCGTCCTGGCTTTGACAATGCCCTCAAATCCAGTGATAGTGTCAACAACCTCATCCCCAAGATCGAACTTAAAGTCTGCCGATTTTTTTCTTGATCCAAACATTTTTCCTCCTCAGTCAATTATTTCAAATTTGTCATTATTGACATTACCCAGCTGGACCTGATCATTATTACGATCATCAATATCTCGGTCACCAAAAACAAAAACGAACCTGCCAATAAGATCATTCGGCTCCATGCCATCCAATACAGAGTTTTTGTAAAAGCTATTCCAGGCAACTATCTTAATTTCCTGAAGCTCAACCTCTATGCTGAAAATCGCCATCATGCCACGCTTACTTTCAAGCGAACGATAATTGGTAATGTATCCAGCGAGCTTTGTGCCCATGCCACATTCCAAATCCTTGAACTCATCAAGAGTATCGAGTTTGCCGTATTCAGCCAATTCATTGGCATAAATATCCAACGGGTCTTCCCGATAATAACCGGTGAACTCATGGAATCTTCTGTTCCAATACTTTTTATCATCCGACAAAAAATGAGCCGGCACCGGTTCTTCCCGATATTTGTAATACTCATTTGCTGCCTGCTTGGGGCTGTCACACCACGGAAAAGCATTGATACAGATGAGCGGATCAATGCTGCGCTTCGTTACTTTGTTCCCCTTCGTTTTCTCAACGAAATCTTTCATTGATGAATAAGGCGCATTATCAGCAATAGCCTGGGCAACAGGCTCACCAACATATTTGATTCCCTTCAGCGCCCAAACAATTTCACTCTTATCGCTGATATAAAAACGAGTTTTGCTCTGGTTAACATTGGGAAATATCACAGGAATTTTATGTTTGATCATGTCTCGGTATATCATGATCAGCTGATCCTTGTTCTTTGGATTTTCAAGCCAACCGATGTAAAACTCAAGAGGAAATAGCTGCTTCATAACCATGGTCCACACTGAAAGCTGAGCATAAGCCGTTGCATGAGCCTTGCAGAATCCATATGAACTCCATGACACAATCTTTTCCCATATTTTCATCGCCTCTTCGCGATTCTTAACGCCACGTTCAATAGCCCCTGCCAAAAATCGCTCACGATATGAACCCATCTGGGCTACATCTTTTTTCTTCATCATCTTGCGAAACTTATCTGCTTCAACAAGACTCATTCCACCAAGAACATTCACCATCTGCATGATCTGTTCCTGAAAAATCGGAATCCCATAGGTATCCTTCAGAACAGGCTTGAGCAAAGGATGGTCATACTCGAACGGTTTACCTTTCTTGCGCTCACAATATTCTATATCGAGTCCTGGCCCTGCAGTTCCTGGTCTTGACAGAGATACAACTGCCACAACGTCATCGAAACAACGAATCGTAGTGTGATTCAAAAGATTGGACGTTGCCTTCGTATCCATCTGGAATACACCTTGCGTATCCTTATTCTGGAATCCCTTAAAGTATTTGGGATTATCGAGATCAATTTTATTGAAATCGATCATCTTACCACGCCGCTCATAAATCAATTCCTGGGTTCGTTTGAGATGCGCAAGAGTACGAACCCGTAGAACATCGAATTTTAACAAACCGATTTCCTCAATGGAATCACCTTCCAATTGAGTTGTAACCACGCGATCCTTATTTTGGCTCTTCTCACTTTCCTTTTTCTTTTCCTGAACCTGAACCGGTAAGTAGTCGATAATCTTTCCTGGTGCAATCACAATACCTGCAGCATGAATCGAATGATGCCCTGCAATACCGATCACAGAATCAACATAGGTATCAACCCACTTTTTATTACGACTTTGTTCGTACCACTCATGAAGACCTATACTTTCCCTAAGAGCATCTTCAAGCGTCTTGCTCGAATCAGGAATTGTTTTGGTAATTCTGTTCGCATCAGAAAACGACATAAACTGAGTGGCTTCAGCCATCGATTTAATCGACTGCCTTACCTGCATTCGATTACAAGTACCAATACGCGCCACACTATCTTCACCATATTTCTTCGCTGCATATTCAATCATCTCATCACGATTCGGATAATCCACATCAATATCTGGCGGACTTTGGTACGATTTGTCAACAAGCCCTGCGCGCAATGGCGAAACGAATCTTTCGAAAAGCAAATTGTTCTTAATTGGATCAACGCTTGTCATCTTGAGACAGTAACACAACAAACTACCTGCAGCAGACCCACGAACAACAACCAGCCTTCCCATGCTTTTGGCATAATCAATCATGTCCAGAACAATGAGCGTATAGTTTACATAGCCCGCATCAATAAACGTTTTCAATTCGTATTTCAAACGATTCATATAAGTAGCGTGCTGGTCCTTTGGAACCACTGAAGATATGCGCTCCCTGAACCCTTCTTTGGTTCTGCGAACGAGATATTGCACATCTGTTTCACCTGGGTTTGCAGGTACAACAGCTGAAGACAAATCGAATTGCGGCATTTTGAATTTGCCAAGTTCAATTTCAACATTGCACCTGTCAGCTATCTCCAATGTGGTTGAGAGAGCTTTCGCATATTTATCCCAACCATGCTTCGATTTCTTGAAAAACTTTTCATAGGTATCGCGCAGTTCGCCCCAACTCTTGATGTAGTTATGGCCACCACCATATTCATAGCCGGCGCCAATTCTCAAATAAAGCTGGTGTATATGATTCGGATCAGGATCAACGTAGTGCGCATCAACAGTACAAATCATTGGAATCCCTGTTTTCTTATGCACATCTATGACGAAATCATTTAGTTCCGGTTGTTTTTCATAATCATGCAGCATAATTTCCAGATAGAGATTATCCCTACCGAAAATTCCAATGAGCTTTTTCAAAAAATGCGCGCGATATTTTGGCGATTCCTTTTCACCCAAATATCCTGCAGCACATGCAGTCGTAACAATCAACCCTTCTTTATATTTTTTGAGGAGCGCCCAGTCGATGCGCGGACGGAAGTAAAAGCCTTCGATATAGCCCAAGGAAGAAAGACGATACAGATTACGTAAGCCCTCATACGATTTAGCAAGAAGAACCAAATGCCTCCTCTGGTTGACTCGATGTTCTCTCTCCCACATTCTATTAAGGGCTTTTCCATCACCTGCTTTTTTGTGAGCCTTCTTGACATCATCTGGAACTCCCTTTTGAAAACGATCATCATCAACGTAAAATTCCTGCCCAATGATTGGCTTAACACCATATTTTTTGCAGTTTTTGTAAAACTCAATAACACCCGACATCGTTCCATGATCAGTGAGTGCAACAGCAGGCATCCCAAGTTGCTTACATCTCCTGGCAATTGCTTCTGTTTTAGCCATACCATCAAGAGATGAATATTCCGAGTGCAAGTGGGTGTGAATAAATTTCCCTGCTTCCGAATACGGCAAAACATCTTCAATCTTTTTGAACTGATCAATCGGTATGAGATAATTACCTTCGATCAATTCAGAGCCGATATATTTTTTCAGTTCAGGAATTGTCTGAACATAGATCTCGCCATCCGCATGAGACACACCATAGTAAACCGATTGCTGATCAATCTTTTGAACAACATCAGCACGCACTGGCAGCTTGGATGGAAACAAGCTGGCCTTATTATGCGGCACTATCGTGATATCTTTGACAACGAAATAATTTGGGGTAATTTTTACTGCAGGAGCTACAACCTGCAAATAGCGCATGATATCGCGATACGAATTGCTTCTCATCCTAAAATCCTTTTAAAATCCTGGGCCTGTTTAAGCGATTCAGATTTGTCTAAACCGTCTGGGTGCGGCCCAAATCACACCCACTTGCCACCGAAACGCATATCGGCTGCTTTTCCAACGGTCAAATGACCTCGGTTTTCTTTCTCGTAACCCGATACCGGACCATTGGTATGGGCCACAACCTTCGCAGCCATTCTGACCATAGGACAAGCACACTTCTCGCACTTCTCTGATGGCGCTTCTCTCACCATATGGGCATAGGTGGGGAAGTAAACTTCCCTCACCTCGCCACACGAACTACATATGAAGTCAGCCAAAGGCATGGCTATTTCTTCTTTTTCCCTGGCTTTGGTCCTGGTTTACGCCTACCTTTTGCAACTGCCTTTTTAGCAACCTTCTTTTTAGCTCCTGCTTTTGGCCCAGGTTTTCCTTTGCGCACCACAGGCTCTTCATCTGGATCAGCCATAATCTTTGGCTTCGCAACTGCAGACTTGCAGTTGGGATGCATTACGGACATCAGCATGCCTTCCAGCTTTTCGAAAAAGTGGTCAATGAGAAACAATGCAACTTCCATATCACCAGTTAATTCTGGCGCAGGAGCTTTCTTTCTCTCGACCTTTTCCGCAGCGCTTGTTACAGTCTCAACAGGATCAGGTTCTTTTTCTTCCTCTGGCTCTGATTCCTTTTCTTCAGGCTCTGTAATTTCATCGCCACCAAGATCATCAAGGCTTGCATCTTCAGTGGTTTCAGAAGACTCGGAGCCGCCATCACTGGCCAAACCATCGATCTCACTGAGAATGTCATCAACTTCCCCTGCAGGAGATTCAGGCTCAGAAGAAGTTTCTTTTATCTCTTCTTTCTTGACTGCCTCGCGTGCAGGTTTAGCAGTAGGCTGAGCTTCACGCGCAGGCTTAGCAGCAGGCGCTGATTTTTCCTTAAGCTTGGCAACAACCTTTTCCACTTCAATCCGCTTATTGATATCATCAGCAGGGTAGATATAACTGGCTTCGTTCTGCCCCTCAACTTCTGGCTTTTGTGGATCATAGCCTTTGTTGAGAGTAGGAGTAACAATCAGACAGTCTGCGTAACTTTGACAAATTCCGCAAACATCTTTGGCGTGAACGTTGCATGCACCAAAGCATTTAGATCTTTGCGCTGCAAGTTCCTTCAGTTTCTTTGTTGCTGCACTGATACGTGGCATACAACCTCCTAAATTTGTTTTAAAAAGTTTATCGCGTTATCAAGACGCGACATTCCTACTCTACTTTCAATGGACGATTTCAGAAGATCAAACGGTGCATCATCTGGATCGTAATACGTTTTTTCTCCCTCTACATTCACCCCTTTCTGCGGCAAGAAGGCAATAGATGCTTTCAGCCGGTATGCTAATTTTTCAAATGCTCCTCTATTTTCTTTAACAGCATCACCATCGAACAAAGCTACAACTTCTTTCGGCTCTTTCCTCACAAGCATGTCAATCTGCTCGCTACTAATCTTTTTACCAGACGTTCCAACGACCTGATACCCATAATCAAAAAGCCGGCACACATCAGTGCATCCCTCAACAACAAAAACCATTGATGCACCAGTATAGACCTGATCGTAATTATATAGCAATTGAGAATGCTTTGACCCTGGAGGATTTTTGAATTTAGGATGCTGATATTCAAAAATCTTCCTGGCAAAGAACGATTCTTTTCCATCACATCGCAATGGAAAAATTATTCTACCTGCATAATCACCTATTTTGCAAAAACCAAGGCCGAGATTCGCAATCGTATTCAAAGTGTAGCCTCTTTTGGCAAACACTTTTGGAACCACAGAAATCGGCCTACGCAAAGGTTCATACATCGGAATGAATTCTTTTGGCAATGGAGAATCAATGTGCCTATCCTCAACCTTTGAAGACCGATCCTCTTTTTTATCACGACTAAGAATAACAGCAGCAGCTTGTGCCCTGCTGGCTTCAGGATTTCCTGTTTCAACCCATATCTCTGCTCTCATTTTCGAAATACCTTTTACCTTTGCAACCAGTGCTTCGATACTGCCCACACGATAATCACATTTGAAACAAGCGCCCATCCCTTTAATGGTATTAAACCTGAAATGACCGTCACCTTTACCGCACTCAGGACAATCCATTGTAACTTCGTGTGGACTACCTTTCACACGAACCCCATCACATTCGTTGATAAGAAAATCAGCTATGTGCTGGAAATTCACTTGCGCTCCTTATGCCATGTTTCAAGCATGTCTCGCGGGCCTCTGTTTTTAGCTGGAAGATTTATTACGCTCGAAAGTTCACAAAGGTATGCCTCCTCCAACCTATCAAACTGCTCAAGTGCATTAATACGCCACCACAATTCTGCCATTGGCACGCTCACATCCTTAACGCAGTCATGCCATGCGATGCAGTGTTCGCACTCCTCACGCATGCCGCCAGCATTCTCGTTAAGCACCTGCGCCTCACACATGCCGCCAGCATTCTCGTTAAGCACCTGCGTCCACCTCGTTATCTCCTTTTCCAGCACATCCCGTATAATCATTTGCGTTCCCTTAAATATGCCAAACAAAGGGGTATTATAACTACAGACTGCACAGAATCAATTACCGCCTGCAAGTTCATTTCTTTTTCGCTTTTTTATTTTTCCTGTTTTTCCAGGTTGGGCATTCTTCTTTTTCACAATCGCCAGAATTATTTTCTGGATGTTCACAATGAACGCCAACAGGACATTCTGGACAATCACAATAATTCTTTTCAGAACATTGCGCAGACCATTTTTGAAAAGTCCATCTTTTTTTCATCCTTCACTCCTTCTTTCGATCATTTGAAATCTCGACTTTGCAAAATTGGGGCGGATCAAATACGATTTATGTTTCGTACGATCCTTCATTTTGGCTGTAAACAATTCGATAATCCCATCCTTGCGCTGAATCTTACTCTGGTTCATTGTAATGAATCCATCCACAATCCTGGCCTTATCGTATGATTCAGACGCTGCAGATGTATCGGCAACCTTCCCCTTTACTTCCTGTTTGCTCTGGTCATAAGCAATCACAGCTACATTCTCACGCTGGGCAAAATCACGAATCTCTTTATAGAGCCGGCGCTGACCAAGACGAAAATTCTCCTGCCTCATAACCGGATCCATATCATGCGGAGAATCAATCAGAACAACCTTTGGAAAAAAATCCTCTTTGGCTTGTAGGCGCTTTAATTCAGCCCAAAGCTCATTGATCGTTGACCCTTCCTCCACTTTTGAAACACGCAGGAAATTAGCACGCTGCTTCAGCAATAGATTCACAACCTTTTCAACACGTTCCTTTTCATCATCATTCAAATCTGCTGCAGTCAATCTGTCGTGCGTAATATTTGTAAGGGCTGCATCGTATCTCTGCAAAGTAACTTCAAGCAAATCTTCAATTGGGAAATGAAGAACAGGAAATCCTGTTAGCATATTTCTAATACCTGCAGCCACAGCACCATGGGATTTACCCAGATTTGTATCTCCAAAAATAACCCAAAACTGTCCTGGCTTTGGACCCTTGATATCCATATCAATGCTTTTGAATCCACACGATGTATAAACCAATTCTCCATTCTTCGCAATTTTCTCACGTTCCGTAAACCGAATCATTATTGTTTCAATTGGATTTATCGTAACGTTCTTTGTTGAACGCGCACTGAATACCGCTTTATGAAGAATTTCCCTTACTTGTTTTGCTCTTCCGCCATCTGCAGCTATTTTCGCTGCATCCCGCAATGATTCATGAACATCCTGAGACTCAACAAATTCCCTAAGATTTTCAATCGCATACCTGGATTCATCTTCATTGAATGGCTTGAGAAAACCTTTTAATTCCTGACCGATAGCTTTACGCAAGGATTCATTCATCAAATCCTTTTCATGTTTCAATTCACTGGCAAGAATACGCACTGTTGTGAAGCCACCCAGCATCTTCCTGACACACCACTTGAATGGCTCCGTATCAAAAACATCTTCTCTGATAAGGCCAAATGCCTGGGATGCAAACTTCGAATCCTTAAAACAGCGATGCAACAGCATGCGCTGATAATGGATACTAAAGTCGTAACTTCTACTCGTTGCCAGATTTATCTCCCAATTTTTTCAATACCAATGGCGATTCTTTCAAATCAAAATTACCGCTGTTGGAAGTTCCGATCATATAAATCCTTTCCTCATCATCCTTTTTCTCTCGCGTTACCAAAACAAATGGCTTTTGATCACCGAGACTTAGAACCCAATCCCTGAGTTCTATTGCCGAAATTGCAAAAACAGATTTTTCCATTATTATAACTTCCCTTCTATCGTAGCAAAATTTTGTTTTGCTTTTTTAAATTCTGTAATCGAAATCTTTACGCAATTCTGCATTACAGAATCACACAGCGGGCCAAACCATGTTTCGAGATATTTCCAATCCCTATGGCTCAGGAATATTGTCGGAACTTTATTCAAAACACGACAGGATATTACGCTCTCAAATTGAGAACCCATGTAATCAGTCATGCTGATATTGCCAATATTGTCAATGCAAAGGAAATCAACGCTATTGATCTCATGAATCAAATCAGTTTTAGTATCATCTCTTGCAGCTTTTCTGAACAACTCGATATAGTCATTAATGTCAATGAAATGCACTGAATATTTTTTGGATAATGCTGTTAACAAAACTTTGATTGCCGCCATCTGTCTGGCAAGATTACCATTTGGCAAAGGCAAAGGACCGGATTTGCAGAACAACAAACCCAGCCCCTGGCCATATGCCTTATCGAGCTTCGCAATATATTCAAGAACAACAGTGAGCGAATTTTTATCAATCGGAAGCTTGATTGCATCTGCCGATACAAATTGTTTTGGAATTCCAGAATAGATTAATTTACTGACCCATTCTGCTCGACCTCTACACTCACATTCTTTTGCGATGTGGGCAGCAAAGCTTTCCAAATTTTGGATATTTGGATTCGGGGTAATATCAATAAAGCCATCAGTACATTTATTGCACTTACGGATTATCATATCGCGCGTCTTCTCCATTACGCCCCATACTGCCTGCTCACGCGCAGACATCTCTGCTGCCGACCCGAAAAGAATTTCTTCACTCATGCCTTCTGAGCTTCCCTCTCAACTCTTTTCTTTTTTGCTTTCGTTGACCAGAACCCTGCATTAGATGCTTCAATACGTTCCTTGTCGAACTCATGAATCTCAGGAAGTTTTTCATCCACAAGAAAAATCTGCAACATCTTCACAATCTTCTCTGCATAAATATCGAATGATGCCTGGGCCTTTGGGTGTTGGCGAACCAGGAAGGAAGTGTTCTTTGCTTCGTTGCGGATGAACACCGACATGATCTCCAAAGCCTTCTCTGCAGCTTTCCTGTCTTCTTCCTGCATTTTTTCCAGTTCATTGTTTTGTGGTTTTACCACACCATGCGTTTGACCTTCTGCCATTATGTCCTCACAGTGATTTGAGTCTACGAAGCGCAGGATCTTCCTGCTTTATTTTTTGAATTGGCTGTGATAATGTGTATCCAATCTCTTCCGCTAATTTCCTCCCATTTGGTTTTGAAAAAAGAAATCTCATGACCTCATGCCAATCAAACAAGTAAGAGCCAACTGAATTCTCATAATCCTCCATCGAATGATAATAAGTCCACACCATCGAATCAAAAAGCTTTCTGACAGGATGGTGCAAACGCCAGAAGCAGAAGATAATGAATTTCTGAGCGTCATACAAAATCGAAAATTCCTTAGCGATTGAATCCATACGCTTGCGTTTCGAATACATGTATTCAAGGACACTACGTTTGGAAGAATTCTTGATTGTATCTTCGTAAAGATTGAAGAATAACAAAGATACAATTCGATGAAATTGCATGTAGCGATACCTTTTGCTTTCACAAGAATTAATAACCATTTCCTGCCACTTTGACTTGACAAAATTACATCTCGCTTTTTTATCAGCGATCTTCTGGTATTGGGATTCCATGAAAGTCATAGCTGTTTTCCTTGTGGCTGGCCGCAGGCCAGCCCAGGCGAACGCAGTGAGCCGTAAAGGTCAAAAAATTTTTCTGCGTATAAATAATTATATATAACGTTAACGTTACCGTTAACGTTAGGGCTTAGCATTGTCAAACATTGCTGAGCAATGTTTAGCGAAAGCACTGTCAAACAGTGTTTAGCATTGCTCAGCATTGTCAAATCAACCATTATTTGGAGCTTTCTTTTGTGGTGGATTAGGATATTTTGAAGCACCGCGAGTACGTTGCTTGAAATTATAAACCTGCAAATACCATTTGGAATTCACAGTATACATATCTAATAATCTCTGAGATGCGCATGCTTTCAAAAAATTTAAAATATCTGTTTTGTCAATATTGTAATGACAGGGGAAGCATTTTGCTTTGAGTAATTGAGTGCGGGCTTCAAATCTGCCATAATCATCAACAACCAGCAAAAGCCTGAAGAAGAAAAGTTCAGCGGTAGGCTTTTCTTTTGTTGACAGGTTGCAGACCCGTTCCGAATCAAGGATGCCTTCTCGAATGTATCGTCCTGGCATAATAAGCATAGTGGTAGAGGGCATGAGGACTTATCCTCAAACCAAGCGAAAAAGAATGGCATGGGAGATCATCCCATGCCCTCTACCGAAATCAAATTGTATTTGGAAATCTTTTGATTAGTGCCATTCTTTTTTCTTCTTCGCTTGCGGTATACAATATCAAAAAAAATTTAAGTTGTCAAGCAGAAAATAAATATTTCAATATGATGTGTGTGTTTTTCTGATTGACCCCAATATCTTGACATTGTTTCGCCATGCTTCTTCTTTCGTTATATATGAAAGAATCTTTTTACTATGACGAAGAAGAATTCTTGAATGGGAATCCCAAGGTATAAAAATGTCAACATGGGTCTTGCCCTTGGCTTTGCGAATCCCGCGACCAACACGCTGAAAAAAAGAGTTGTGAGCTTTTCCACCACCAGCCAGAATGACTGCTCTTACATCAGGCAGGTTAATGACCTCATCATATATTTTACTTCCAATGAGTACACTGAACTCCTTAGCAGCGAAATCCTTGAGAGCTTTCTCTCTATCGTATTCACCCGAATTTCCAAACATGAACCGTGAATCAGGAATGAGGCGCTGGAGGGTGATTCCATGTTCAACCCTAAATGGTGAAATAACCAGAACCTGGAGATTTTTTCTTTGATAAACTCCAGCAATCTTCGCAAGCCATTCATTACGCCTTTGATTCTCGATAATTCCACAGTGCAGGCAATTTGGCCATTGATCTGATTGTTCTCCCAATCGCGGGAGCTTTGGATCAGCAATAAAGAATCGGGCTTTGGTAATGTAACCCTTATTTTGCAGAAAGGTATAGCCCTTATCATCAAGGATTGCGCCCACGGCTCCAAAAACTTCCAAGAAAGATCCATCTTCTCGATACATAGTTCCTGAGAACCCAAATTTCCAATACGCATTCGTGGCATAATAAAAAATTCCTTTGTAAGTGATTGAACTGGCGTGATGAATTTCATCTCCAATCACACATTTAAATTTTTTTAAAAGATTTGCATACTCGCGCGCATTCTTTTTCTTCAAGGCTTCCAGAGCCTGGACATTGGCGACAACTACCTGACCGGACGAATCCTTACGCCCAGAACCATAAACAGTGACGCACCCGCCAACGTAGGCGTTCACATCTTTCGAAAGCTGACGAACATGCTCTTTGCCCCAGCAAAGAATCAAGGTCTTGGCATTGACACAGTAAGTGACCCCAGAAATTACGATTGTCTTGCCGGCTCCAGTAGCATGCTTGATCAGCCCCCTACCATGACGCAAACACCTTTTAATTGCATCGATTTGAAATTCCCTTTCTTCGATATCTGGGTCAACCTTATTTAAGCGTTTCAAAAAGCTCTCTACAGGCAGAGTCTGCGGTTTCGGACCTCTATCGTCCTTCAAAGCAACGCTGACGCCATGGGATTTGGCTATGCGCCAGAATTTAGGCAGCAATCCAGTGGGAAATTGGTAATATTTTGAAGGATTCTGCCGGTTTATTTCGATTGGATTTTTGTGGAGCAGGTAGACAGTCTCAGAAACCTTAAGACTGACCTTCTTTTGATAGGATAGCTGTTTTACGAAGGATATTTGGATTTTTTCAGGAAGGGCATTGAATTCTTTATGCAGGAAGCAATATGTATTCCTGACTGAAACATTAATTTGCATGTGGAATAGGATCTGGTTATTTTAAAATTGTGTGGACAACACACAGTTTCTTTTTCTTCTTTGCTGCGGGGGGTCGGCTATTCAGCCGGCCCTTTTGCTACCATCTTCTTACCAGAAAAAATCCTGGCCAGAACATCTTTCGCAATGCCTTCTCTACGCCCTTCTTTCCAATTGATGATATCAATCATGCGTTTCGCTCTACTTGCGTAGGTGTGATTCGCCAAAGCGTGGGATCGTGCATCCCGTACAATCTTCCTGCGCTCAGCCTCATGCTCTTTGTAGTAGAGGATTTTCTCCACCATGTCTTCCGGGCTTTTGTAGGTGACGCAGTGCTTCCCTGGCTCAAGGATACCTTTCTCAAAA
>Ga0272441_10003374_pt1 | contig 30397 bp, 27 predicted proteins | sample SSMProp6N_FD_193582 | JGI IMG/M metagenome (GOLD analysis project Ga0272441, IMG submission 193582) | Marine sediment archaeal communities from Little Sippewissett salt marsh, Falmouth, MA, United States - SSM-Prop-6N | ecosystem: Environmental > Aquatic > Marine > Wetlands > Sediment ... | reverse complement strand
GGGAAAACCACTCTTCTGCGCATGGTAGCCGGGCTGGAGGAACCCACCGAGGGAGATATTCTCATCAAAGGGGTTCGGATCAACGACACACCGATCCACAAGCGCAACCTGGGAATGATTTTTCAGAACTATGCCCTGTTTCCCCATAAAAACATATTTGAAAACGTGGCCTTCGGGTTGAAGTACCGAGACGTGTCTGCGGCGGACATCAAGGAGAAAGTGACCCGGGCCCTGGAGATGGTTCGCCTGCCAGGGGTGGAGAACCGCATGCCCAGCCAGCTGTCCGGCGGTCAGCAGCAGCGCATCGCCATGGCGCGGGCCATCGTCATCGAACCGGATGTGCTGCTGATGGACGAGCCCCTTTCCGCCCTGGATGAAAACCTGAGAGAAGAGATGCGCCGCGAGGTGGGCAACCTGCAGCAAATACTTGGCGTCACCACCATCTTTGTCACCCATGATCAGCGTGAAGCGTTGAGTATGTCGGACAAAATTCTGGTCATGAAGGCTGGCAGCAAGCAGCAGGAAGGCGACCCCGAGACGGTCTACAATGAGCCGGCCAACCATTTTGTGGCCGATTTTCTGGGCCACTCCAATTTCATACAGGGCGAAGTCGTGGGGGTCGACGACAATCAGGTAAATGTCAGGATTGAAACCGGTGACGTCCTCTTTGCGGAAAACAGGGGCGGCTTCTCTACAGGCGACCCGGTGGAGATGATCGTCCGCGCCCAGCGGTTCGATGCCTTTCCCAAGGATGAATTCACACCGGTAGAAGGGATTAACCACTTCGAGGGCAGCATCAAAGACCGCAGCTATATGGGCGGAGAGGTCAGCTATTTCATTGAATTGGGGACCGGCCGTGAAATTCATATCATCAGTATGATGCGCACACGACTCTACAACATCGGCGAAGCAGTCAGCGTGCAGGTGTCGCCCCACCACTGCCACCTGATTCCACTTGAATAACCCGACAGATTGTTTTTACCGTAATCCGTTCGACCAGAAACCTGAAAACCGTCCCTATCGTTTTCAGGTTTCGTTGTTTAGGGTTGGTAGTCCACCGGATGATGATTATGGTTTTTAAATTACCATCAAATTGACAGGAGTATGTATATGCTCAAACTGGATCTGATCGAAAAGGGATTTTTCCGTCGCCATCCCGATCCAATCGTCACCGTCGACTCCCATACCCAGGGGGAACCCACTCGCCTGCTGGTGGGTGGCGTGGGCAGCTTGCCCGGCAGCACGATGCAAGCCAAGAGGGACCATTTCGAATCCCACCACGACCACGTCCGCAAACTGCTGACCCGCGAACCCAGGGGGCACCGGGGCATCATGGCGGCCGTGGTGACCGAACCGGTCAGCCGAAAAGGCGCATTCGGGCTGTTTTACATGGACGCCCGGCGCTATCCCTACCTGTGCGGCCACGCCACCATCGGTGCCGTGGCCACCCTGATTGAATCCGGAGCTATCGTCGCCGAAAATGGCGACACGATGATCACGGTCGACACCCCGTCGGGACCGCTCGATGCCCACACCCGGATTCGAAGCGGCCGGGTAGAATCCGTGGCCATTGACATGGTACCCTCATTCGTTTTTGACACCGCCCGTGAGCTCGAGGTTCCCGGATTCGGGAAGATCCCCGTCGATCTGGTCTGCGTGGGCGGGTTTTTCGCCATGGTATCGGCCCAATCCGTCGGCATCGATCTGGTCCCGGCCAACAGCCACCGATTGATTTCCTTGGGGATGGCCGTCATCGAGGCGGCCAACCAGGCATTTACCGTTTTTCATCCCGGTCGACCGGAGGTGAAAACGGTAGACGTGACCGAATTCTATGATGAAGACCCGGTTGCGGGAACCGGCAGGAGCGTCGTGGTATACGGCGAGTCCCACATGGACCGTTCACCGTGCGGCACCGGCACCACGGCCAAGATGACGCTGCTCCACCACCAGGGCAAACTCGGTCCCGGCCAGGTTTACAAAAATGCCAGCCCCCTGGGTACGGTGTTCGAAGGACGGATGGTCAAAACCACGTCCATCGGTGAATTTGCCGGCATCGTGGGTCAGGTGCGGGGAAACGCCCAGATCACCGGTTATCATCAATTTGTCGTGGATGCCAATGACCCCTTCCCCGAAGGATTTTTATTGTGAGCCAATCAACATCGCCCGCACCCGACATCATCCTCTTCAACGCCAGCGTTGCCTCCCAAGATCCAGTAAATCCCTTCGCCCATGCCGTTGCCATCGGAAACGGGCACATTCTGGCCGTCGGCGGGAACGATGACATCTTGCATCTGGCCGGCACAGGCACCGAAAAAATCGACCTCGACGGTCGTCTGGTGGTGCCGGGATTTATCGATACCCATATCCACTTTTATGAATGGGCACTCAACCGTCAGGGCGTGCGGCTGGATGATCTCACTTGCCTGGAGGATCTGCTTGAACGCGTTCGCCAGGCAACTGGCGACCGGCCGCCGGGCCAATGGATCATGGGCCAGGGATGGAACGAGACCGACTGGACCGAACCACACATGCCCACCCGCGACGCGCTGGACCGGGCGGCGCCGGACCACCCGGTGCTGCTGTGGCGCTGCGACCTGCACCTGGCTGCCGCCAACTCCGCCGCCCTGAAACTGGCCGGGATCGACGTCGGGACCCCAGATCCACCGGAAGGCAGGATCGAACACGACCCGGTAGGAGAACCCACCGGTATTCTGCGGGAACTGGCCATCAATCTCGTGCGTCAGGCCGTTGCACCGCCGGATGCGGATCAGGTGATCAAAGCCTTTGAAGATGCGACGGGCGCCCTGCATCGCCGGGGTGTTACCGGTATTCACGACGTGCGGCTGATGGCGGACAAAGATGGTGCCAGTGCGTTTCAGACGTTCCAAAATCTGGACCGGGACGGCCGCCTGGCGCTTCGATCGTGGGTCACCCTGCCGGGAGACCGTCTCGACGACATCATCGGCCTGGGTCTGCGCACCGGGTTCGGCAACGACCGGCTGCGCGTCGGTCACGTTAAATTTTTTTCCGACGGCGGCATGGGCGCACGCACCGCCTGGATGATCGACCCGTATCTGGATGCCAAACGCGGCATGCCCCTCATGGACATGGCCGCCCTTGCCCATGACATCGGCAGGGCGGACAAAGCCGGCCTGTCGGTGATGGTTCATGCGGTGGGTGATCGGGCCAACCGGGAACTGATCACTATTTTTGAAGCCCTCGAGTCCCGCCGCGCCCGGTCCGGCGGATCAAAACCCGTGATCCCCCATCGCATCGAACATGTGCAGATGATCCGTCCCGAAGATGCCGACCGGCTGCGCAACCTTCACCTGGCGCTGTGCGTGACGCCGGCCAACATGGTCCTGGACATAAATCTCATCGATTCGGCAGTAGGGCAAAAAGGCCAGTGGACCTATGCCTTTCGCCAGTTGATGGACACCGGCGTACCAGTCATGTTCAGCTCGGATTGCCCGGTGTGCGACCCCGATCCGCTGGTGGGCATTCACGCGGCGGTGACTCGCCAGCGGGCTGATGGAACACCACAAGACGGCTGGCATCCGCAAAACCGAGTGACGGCGGCCGAAGCGATTCAAGCCTACACGGCCACCCCGGCGGCTGTCCACCAGGCCCTTGATCTGGGTGTGATCGCACCCGGAAAAAAAGCAGACCTGGCAGTGCTTAGCGAGAACCTGTTGACATCGCAGCCGTCTCGAATTCCCCATATCAGGGTCGACATGACCCTGTTTAACGGCCGGATTGTATTCAGGAAGTTTTAAGTGTTATGTAACAGCTGAAACCTAAAACTTTCTTTGATCGGAGTTTCCATGCCCAAAACCGCAGATCGCCTGACCTTTTTCACCGAGTCGGTCATTCGCGAAATGACCCGCGTCGCCAACCAGTACGGAGCCATCAACCTCTCCCAGGGCTTTCCCGATGCCGACCCGCCGCCCGAAGTCCTGGTTGCCGGCAAAAAGGCCATGGCCGAAGGCCCGCACCAATACGCCGTCACCTGGGGTGCCCCGCGTTTCCGGCAGGCACTGGTCGACAAGCAGCGCCACTGGATGGGTCTCGATCTGGATCCCGAAACCCATGTGGTGGTGACCTGCGGAAGCACCGAAGCCATGATGAGTGCCATGATGACCGCCTGCAACCCCGGTGAGAAGGTCATTATCTTCTCTCCCTATTATGAGAACTACGGCGCAGACACCATCCTCAGTGGCGCCCAACCCATTTACGTTCCCCTGCACCCTCCGGAATTCAACTTCGATCTGAGTGAGCTCCGGGCCGCCTTTGAACAAAAACCCAAGGCCATTGTGCTGTGCAATCCATCGAACCCTTCTGGTAAAGTGTTTTCCCTGGAAGAACTTGAAACGATCGCCGACCTTGCCACAGAGTTCGACGCCTTTGTCATCACCGACGAAGTCTACGAACATATCGTCTACGCTCCCCATCGCCACCACTACATGGCCTCCCTGCCGGGGATGTTCGACCGGACCATATCCTGCAGTTCCCTGTCCAAGACATACAACATGACCGGGTGGCGGTTAGGGTATGTATTAGGCCCGGAAGCGGTGATCGCCGGCGCCCGCAAGGTGCATGATTTTCTCACCGTGGGAGCCGCAGCCCCGTTGCAGGAGGCCGCCGTCACCGCACTGGAACTGCCATTGAGCTACTATGAGCAACTCACAGCGGACTATACGCGGAAAAGAGACCTGTTTCTGGGATACCTGGATGCCGCCGGGCTCTCTTATACCAAGCCCCAGGGAGCCTACTATGTGATGGTGGATTGTTCCGCGTTTGGCGTGACCGACGATAACGAATTTTGCCGCTGGATGGCCAAGGAGGTGGGGGTGGCTGCCGTGCCCGGATCCAGTTTTTTTCACGAACCGGTTAACCATCTCATCCGTCTGCACTTCTCACGTTCCGAGGAAATTCTAGCTGAAACCGGTAAGCGGTTGAAGCAGCTCAAAGCGCTCGTCAATGGATAAAGTCGAAAACATACAAGGTTCTATCATCCAGCACGGCCACCACAATGACCGAATCTACCTGATGCACCTGCATGGGACAGATAACGAAACCCTGCTTGCAAAGCTCGACAGGCTGGCCACCGAACATGGCTACGGAAAGATATTCGCCAAAATCCCCGCCACCTGCTGGCATGCCTTTAAATCATCCGGCTACCTCAAGGAAGCGCTCATTCCGGGATTTTTTGATGGTGAAACCGACGGCCTGTTTATCGCCAAGTTCTTTTCGGCTGATCGGCAGCAGCCACAAAACCGGACCGGCTTCTGCCCGCCGGAAGGCATTTCAACCAGCGCCAAGCAGAACGACATCCCCACCATGGCGATTGACGCCTGCACCTCAGAGGATGCAGCCGCTATGGCATCAATCTATCGCCAGGCGTTTGAATCCTATGCCTTCCCGATCCATCAAACGGAATATATCCAGCAGATGATGAGAAAGGACGTAGTCTATTTCTGTGTCCAGATCGAGAAAAAGATCGCCGCCCTTGCCGCGGCGGAAATCGATTTTGCCAACCGAGTCTGTGAGATGACCGATTTCGCCACCCTGCCCGAATACAGGGGCATAGGATTGGCCCAGAGGCTATTGGATCGCCTGGACGATGAAGCCCGTATTCGTGGGATCAAGACGGCCTATACGATTGCACGGGCCGATTCCCATGGCATGAACCGGGTCTTTTTAACAAGAGGCTATCGCTTCGCGGGCCGGTTAAATAAAAATACACAAATCGGTGGACGCATTCGCAGCATGACCGTCTGGTACAAGCGTTTGTGAGCCGATGACAATCCTCACTTACGCCACTCCAATTCACCCATCGCCATCATCTTCCGCATCAGCCTGCGCCCGTTTCTTTCTCAACACATACCCGGTGTCCGGCAGCAACTCCTGGAAGGCCTGTCCGTATATCTCCCAGACCGTCACGAAAAGTGCAGCGATGATGGGACCGATGATGACCCCCACCATGCCGAACATGAAAATACCCCCCATGGTGCCGAAAAAGATCATCAGCTCGTGCATCTGCGTATCCTTGCCGACCAGGATCGGTCTGAGCACGTTGTCCAGACTGCCGACGACGAGCCCACAAAACACGAACAGCCCGACCGCCTTGCCCACGGCGCCGCCAAAGCCCAGGATGAGCGCTACCGGCACCCAGACGAGGGCCGTACCCACGCTGGGAATGATAGACAGGACCACCATGATCACGCCCCAGAAGGCTGCGCTGGGAATACCCACCACCCAGAAGGCCAAACCGGCCAACCCGCCCTGGAGGATGCCGATGACTGCGGTTCCCTTCAGCGTGGCCCGCGTCACCGAGGTGAACCGCTCCAGCATCTGCTGTTCGTCATGATCCTGCAATGGCAGGTAATAAAGGATTTTCTCCAGCAGTTTATCCCCGTCCATCAGGAAAAAATACATGGTGTAAAGCCACACGAAGAGCGTGAACAATAAGTTGACCGCCCCCATGGCTGCCGATGAAAGGTTATTGACCAGAAACTGACTCATGCTGCCGACCAACTCGCCGGCCTTGCGCAGAATCAGTTCGCTGTGGGGGGCAATTTTGTCGTAGTACGGAATGGTCTCCAAAAACTCGGATAGGGCGCCCGGCTGGCTGAGCTGGGTTTTCACCCAGGGCACGGCGGTCTGGCTAACCTTGATGGCCTGGCCGGTCACCACCCCCGTGAGCACCCCCAAAGGCAGCACCACAACGATAATGATCAGCAGCAAGGTCAAAATCGATGCCAAGCTGCGCCGTCCTTTAAGTTTTTTATCCAGCCAATGGTAGATGGGACGCGATAGTGCCGAAAAGATGCCGGCTATAAAAATGGCCATCAAAAAGGATCGAATCATCGAGAGGAATACGGCCGAAATAAATACGACCAGCAGAACGACCACGAACTGATTCACTCTGTCATCACGCATGATAGCCTTGCTCCGTTATGATTCTCGGCCTGATGAATGGCCCTTGTAATGGTTGATGAAATCGTTGGGTATAGTCGGTTTAGCCTAAAAGGTATGGGATTTCAAACCATTGCTTTGATATTCGGCCATTTGGGGTATTGGTTGGGATTAAAAAACAGGTAGCGCGTCAACCTGATGAAGGGCGAAGAAACAGCTGCTCGATTGAGTGTGCGTATTGATCGGAATTCACCTATGGGACAGACCGCAGAAAAAAGCCGGTAGAGGTTTGCGCGAAACCTCTACCGGCTAAATTATTTACAGCGATTGAACCAACCCAATCACAGAATCGACAGCACCTACTGACCGGGAACGTAGGGTACATCTATTCCCCACCATTGTTGATCCATTGATTTTTCCACATCTTGGCTAGTTGCCTCATCCGGGCCGGACAAGCTGAATTTCATGTGATCCCAATTTTTGTACATGGTGTCGTGTTGCAAAAATTCAGACTTGCTGAATTGTTGGCTGCAGCTCGCCAAGAACAGAACCATAAAGATCAGAACAATTAGTTTTTTCATCCCCTCATCCTCCTTTTGAGTTCAAGTATTGAACAACCATCGCTCTCCTAAATCCTAAGATAATAGTCAGTTGCTGTGAAATGTCAAGATTGACATTTTTTTGTCACCGCAAGTGCCCAGAAATGGCAAATCCGATTTCAGCTTTCTGCAGCAAACATTTATCACACTGTAATTACATGCTATTTTAATTTTTTGCGTTGGTCTGGAATTTGCTTGATCCAGAGTTAGAGTGACCTGAAAAAGGAGTTTAGTCGCGAGCCGCTGATGCAAAATCTTCCTAAACCGATAATTTTCAGCCGATTCATCCTGATGGTGGGTTTGATCGGTCTTTATGTTACCGGCTGCACCTTTACCTCGGAGCGGCTTCATCCCCAATTCCCAAGCTATCGGCAGACCATGGGCGTGATGCTGGTGTTGGTGCCCGAAATCGGCATTTTTGAACAAATGCCCGATGGCAGCCGGCTTTTTCATGATATCCAGAGCCAAGAAGCTCAAAGTATAGCACAACAATCCATTGTCCGGCAACTTGAGGCGCGTCACTTTACGGTACAAACAGCCGACACCCGGATGATGCAATCATCCGAACTGCTGAGCGTGACGTCCCTTTTCAGATCCGTTAACCGTTCCATCCAATTGCACACTTTTGGACCTCAACTGTACCCATCCAAACTAAGCGCCTTTGAATACAATCTGGGGCCAGTGACCGAAATCCTGAAGGTCAACCGGGCCGACGGCCTGGTTCTTGCCATTGGGCATCAAACCACTTCCGGCCAGCCTACCAAAAACTGGCTCAGCATCGCCGTCGTCGAACCGGAAGGCCGTATTATTTGGTATGGCCTTCAGGGTGACCACCAGAAATTCAATCTTCAAACCTCCGAGGGATTGACAGCACTGGTGACAACCACATTGGCCAACTTCTGGGAGCAAGGTTCATGACACCTCGACAGTACGTGCTGGCATGCATGATGTTGCTGTTGGCATGGGCCACGCCGGTGATCACGGCACATGCAGCGGCGCCAGACCAGACAAACCGTTTGTGGCGGCTCGCCGCACAAGAACAAGAGAGGCTTGAACAGCGCGGTGTCGTCCTGTACGATGCGTCTTTGTCGAGTTATCTGCAAACCGTGGCCGAGCGCCTGTGGGAACAGGTATCCTCCGATTTAGGTGCGCCGATCGTTAAGGTTGTCATGGATCCCCGGATGCAGGCCTATGCTTTCCCCAATGGGTATTGTTTTCTGTCGACCGGCATCCTCAACCGGATAGAAAACGAAGACCAACTGGCCATGATCCTCGCCCATGAAATGGTTCATTATGCCCGCCAGCACACCGCCGCGCTTTACGATCACTTTCAAATGGCCTCCCATGGCACCGGGTTACCCTACGCCGATCAGAGTCATGCCGCTGGTAAAGTGGCCATGAAACAAAAAATCGACGCCGCCGAACACCAGGCCGACGATGAGGGGCTGGCAATACTAAAAGCCGCCGGTTATTGCGAAACAGAGGTACTATCCCTCATGTCCAACCTTTTGAATTACCTGCTGGATCAGGGGGCGTCTGAGGCTGTGGGACGGTTGGAAAGCCGCATTAAAACAATGAAGACGCGCATCGGCCAAACCGAGGATAGCGTGTCCTGCAAGTCGCCAACCCATGGCAACCCTGGAATTTTCCTCAACCGCATTGCGCCGGCCCTGATGGCCAATGCACAGGCCGCGATCACTTGCGGTGACTGGAACCAAGCGGATCAAAGTATCTCCAAGTTTCTGGCATTGAAACCGGATGATGCCCGCGCACACTATCTCAAAGGGGAGACCCTACGCCGACGAAACGATGGCAGTGGTAAAAACCAGTGTATCGGATCGTACCTGAAAGCCCTGAAAATCGATCCGGAATTTCCATCGGCCCATCGTGCGCTTGGCGAGCTTCATTTTAAGGCCGGCCGATTTCAGACGGCTGAGTCTTATTTCGAAGCGTTTCTCAGCTTGGCACCTCAAGACGATGCAAGAGAATTTATTAAAGGATATTTACGTCAATGCCGGGATTAACCATTAACAGGTCCGTGATAGCTGTCTGGGTTGTGGCGACACTGATGCTGACCGCCTGTGCCGGACCGTGGAATAAGGCCCCGGATCAGCTCCGCGAGCCACCATGGTCGATCACATCTCCCGAGGGATGGATGCAATTGAGCACGCAGGAATCGGAAATGCTTTCCAAGGATGGCCCTTATCTGGAGTATATTCTGATTCAATCGAGGTCACTGGCACAAGGGTTTCGTTTTACGAATCAAAAACTGGAACCTGATATGCTGCCGCATGAGGCCGCCCAGGTAATCGCCGACAATATGCGTTCCGATCCGCTGATCCGGCAATTGAAGTGGCTGGCCAGCGAACCGGCCATGGTAGGTGGTCATGCGGGTTTCAGGCTGATTTACAGCTATCAGGACCCATATGGTGTAAAAATCAAAACCATTTATTATGGCGTCATTTTGCCGGACCAGTTCTTCAATCTGCGGTACACCGCTGCCCACCGCTACTATTTTGATAAAGAGTTGCCCGCCTTTAATCAGGCATTTGACAGTCTTCGGTTTGGGATGGATTCAAAACGCGATAGCGAGCGCATTCCCCGTCGCTTGTCGGTGCGAAGCAAAGATACCGAGCACCAGGCCGGCGGGGTTAGCGGGCTTACTGAAAATCGATTTTCATCCATACGGTGAACCCTCACCGCGGCTTGTCGGAGCGAAGCAGAGATACCGCTCATCGGGGCCGCGAAGGGGGTTCAATTCATGACCACCGGCAAGAAGGCCTCACTCTCCAGTATTGTCTACGTCAAGGTGCCAATGTAGGGTCGCCTGAGTTGATGATTCGATGCGCCGTTCATGGCCCTCCCTCGGACGCTGGCGCAAAGCGCGCGGTTCGAACTGCACACCATCGGAATAGGTTTTTAATGCCGCGAATGCGGCGTCAGCTTACCTTTTATAAGATGGAACGCCGGCCGAATACACCCATCCCATCGAACAGGACGCGCTTTACGAAAAACTCATGGCGCAGAGTCCGGAGAACCCTGAACGGTGACGCACGGAGATTGTCGAGCCGGGATGAATCGGCAATCGAATGCCATCGTATTTACGAACAGGGGTACTAAGCCGATCGTTGAAGACGGTGAGTGTCCAGTGCCTTGTGCAGCGTTTTTACGGCCAGTTGGATGCAGTGGTGCTTTTTAACGGGGATTTCCTGCAGGACCTTGTAAACAGTGCCGTCATCGATGGATCGGGCATAATCCAGATCCTTTCCTTTGATCAGGTCCACAACCGCCATGGCGGCGGATATGGCTCCCGCACACCCCATGACCTGGTATTTCGCATCACCCACCACGCCATTGTCCATCTTGATGTAAATACCCATGGTGTCACCGCAGGTGCCGGTCATCTCCGAGATAATGTCCGCATCGGGAATCTGGCCCATGTGCGGCTTGTTAATGTAGTAGTTGATGGCCGTTTTGGAATAACCGGATGCGGTGAGCATCGCTTCGATGGCTTCGGTTTCAGCTGACGTTGCCGCCTGGATTGGTGTCATGTTCCGTTCCTTCAAAATCATGGTGATGGTTACTTATTGAAAAGGAACGAATAAACCTTTCTGCTATCGGTGTCAAGATGTGGCCATAAAATACGGGGGGCAATCGGTCCTGGCCCATATTTCGGCATGCATAAATCCTTTACCCTTAAAAAGGATACACCTGCTTAGCGAGTCGTAAACCGATCACCCAAACGCTATATCTATCAAAATGGGGTTACCGGGTGAAGAACGGTTTTAAGCTTGTCAAAAGAGGCAAAAGTCGATAAAAATATGAGTGGTCGATCCCCTGATAACAGACGATCATCCCCCTTGAAAGGTTGATGCCATGAACTGCCGGCGAATGGTTGCGTTTTTGTTTTTAATTGGGCTGGCCCTGTGGGGCTGCAGCGGGGTTCAGACCCCGTCCAATGCGATTTGGATAGCGCAGCCTGAATTTGTTGAAGTGGACAATCTTCTGCTCAGCGCCAGGATCACGCCACAAAAGGGTGAATACCCCTACTATACCTTTTTCCTTCTCACGCTGACGAATAAGAGCAACGCAGACCTGATTGTGGATTGGAACGCAAGCCAGTATCTGTTCAACGGCACACCACAAGGGGTGCTGGTGTTCGAAGGCATAGACCCGGTAGCGGTAAAAAACGCGATGGTTCCGCCGGAAACAGTGGCACCCGGTGATGCCTTTTCGCTTGAAATCATGCCCATGCGGCTGATTGCCTGGAGCCCTATCAAAGAGAATACAGCCGGTGGCCGGAGCATTTCCCCCGGGATGCTGCCCAATGGGGAAAACGGCATCCGCCTGGCGGTTCGGCACGAGAACGGACACATCACCATCCCCCTGTCCGTGCGCATTTCCAGGGAAGGCTCACCCTGAGGCTTACTGACCACCCCCCTTGGACTCACATCCGGCCGCTTCAGCCGGGCTTGAACCCTCCGCGCGGCGAGCCTTGGGGAATGCGCTAGCTATCGCGGTTCAAACCATCACGCACGCAGACGAAGACGCTCCTGGTCCAGGATACGGTCACCGATGCGGGTCATCAACTTCAATCCCAGACCGGCGTCATCCTGGCGAACTACCTTGCCGGTGACTTTCAGCGGCGGCCGGTTGGGAAAAGCGACGACACCCCGAACAATGCGCGAACCGGCCATGACAGCGTCCGTTTCCAGGCGCATGCCTGCGGTGCTCAGGTCGAGAACGGGAATCGTTCGACCGTCAATGGAAAGCAGGGGGCACTGGTCCACCGGGTAGATCACACGATGGTGTTGCCGCCTTTCAAGATTTGGCTCGGCGGCGGCCGTCAATACAGCCCCGTTAACCTGCACCGGATTCGGATCCTGTTTTCTGGCGTTGAGCGATGCCTCGATTTCCAGCAAGTCGGACATGATCTGCTGCCGGGCACTCGTTTCATCGCCAACCGCCTGAGATGAGGGAAAACGATCCTCAGACATCCCGGCCGGGTAGACGTCCACGTCGGCATCCTGCTTTTCAGGCGTTGCGGTGGTCTCCTGGAACATCCTCATCCGGCTGCGGGTCTCCACCAAGGTGTGGGTCAATGCTTTCAACCGAACCCTTTCTTTTTCCAGACGGTCTTCGGCACAAACTGCTTCTGCGGCAGCTGTCTCCTCGGATTTTTTGACACGGCTGACCTGTTTTCGGGCCTTGTTTGCTTCAACGGCGGCGTCCTTGGCCGTCTGTCTGGCCGCAACGACCCGGTTTCGCGCCTTTTCCGCCACGGTGATGGCGTCTTGCATGGCCCGCTTGGCCTCGATCTCCAACAGCATCGCCCGGTTTTTTGCCGTCGCGGCAGAGACGACGGCCGTCAGGCTTGCCTGTCTTGCCCGCTCATACCGACGATTGGCCGCATCCAGCGCCGCCGTGGCGGATTCCACAGCCTGCTGGACAAACGGAAGCGCCGATTCCGTTTGCTGCATCCGCCGGGAGGTAATTGAAATGGCATCCTCCACGTTTCGGGCATTTGGCTCGGGCAAGGATGGGAGGTCTCCGGTGGATGGATCACTGTCCGCCTCAGCCGACACGTTGATGGTAAAGTGAAGGTCTGTGGATGGCGCTCCATCGAAGACTGATGATCGGGACGGTGCATTTGACGACGCTGGCCCGTTATTGGGGTCCCGGTCAGACAAATAGGCCACCGCTTTTTCATAGGCGCAGACCAGCAGGTCCAAGTCCTCCTGCTGGTCTCCACGGTCTCCGGCACCGGCATCCTGATGAAACAGGTCGATCATCCGGTGAAGATCGCCATATGCCTGGTTGGCGTCATCGACGGTGGCATCCGGCGGCAGATCCAGCAGCTTCAGGCTCGCTTCCAGTCCCATATCTTCCTTTCCTCTAAGAAACAGCATCGCATCCCCACGTGGGTCGGGTCATCGTTTGAAGGACAAGTGTATCGGATACTGGGACTACAAGTTCCATGCCACAGGAATGGATTGTTCCGGGGGAGAGAAAGACCGGGATTGTAACATGAAAAGAAGGCAGCGGCCATGAATGGAAGCGGTTGGTGTCAAATAGATGGCAAAGGAGTCAAAAAAGCGGGACCGGTCAAGTTACCGACCCCGACGGTCTGCGGACGGGTCAAAGGGGTCAGTGAACACCCCATCAAATGGGAACGCATGATACCGCCTGTCAACTTGACAAGAATCGTCGGGGCTGTTAATCGAAAAATGTTGTACGTTTTGTGACAACAAAAGGACCTGACATGCGGAAATCGTACAATCTGGTCAACATCGGTCTGTCTGACTATGCGATACACACCTACCTTTCACTCCTTCAACACCATCCCGTCAACGGATCTCAGTTGAGCAAGCAATCGGGAATCCCCCGTGCGAGAATCTACGACATCCTGCGCACGTTGAAAAAGCGGGGTTTCGTCGCGGAAGCCAGCAAAGGCATATTCGTACCACTGCCGCCCGATGAACTGATCAAACAATTGCGGCGGAACTATGAAGCGGACCTCGATCGCTTCGAAGCCCTGGCAAAGGAAATACAGACGCCTGCCGACCATGACTTCATTTGGACCGTCTCCGGGTATCAGCGGGTCATGGACAAGGCCAGGGAAATGATCGACGCCGCCCGCAGAGAGATCTACATCCGCCTATTTCCACAGGAGGTCGAAACACTGGTCCGGGCCCTGAAAAAGGCTGAGAAAAAAGGGGTGCCGGTAAAATGCATTTTCATGGAACCCTTTCCAAAGACCTTTGCCATTCAGGTGATCCACCCGCAGCATGAGGTGGTGGAACGCAACCTGGGCGGGCGCTCCTTCGATCTGGTGGTGGACAAGGAGGAGTTTATCGGCGGCATGTTCACCACCGAAAACACTGAGACGTGCCGAATCAACTGGGGCCGCAACCGATGGTTCGTGACTGCCGGCCGGGACAGCCTGCGGCACGATTTTTTTCACTACTTCCTATACAAGACTCACACGCTGCGAGAACCGCTGGATGACCATGAAAAAAAACTCTACGAAATTATTTTAAATGACATGTGAGTCGACCTTCAGTCGTCATGCAGCAGCAATGAACCGTGATGCCGCCTGAAATGCGTGGAGGCATATTTTTCAAGCTTCCACTCGGGTACGCCGCAGGCCGGACATGCCCCGTTGAACCACTTGTTGCGCAACCATCGGGCCGCCCGGCTATTCCTGGAGTTGCTGACCATGAAGGTTTTGTTGCAGTGGGTGGTGATGCGGGCCTGTTCACCCATGCTTTCAAAGGTCTTGATGCCGTGCAGCAGCCCTTTGCGCGACGGCCAGAGCTTGATCTTTTCGATCAGCCGGAACAGGTCCACCCGTTTGCGGTAGAAGCGTCGCTTGGGCCGCTTGGCTGTGTTTGGGCTGTCGTTCATGCGGATTTACCATCGTGAACTGCCGGACTCAAGGAAACCGGTTGCTCACGAATGATGTGCACGGCTTGGCAGGCCATGGCTGCCACCCCGATTTGCAGGGGGTCGTGCAAAATCCGGCCGGCCAGTTTTTCCCGGGCGTTCGAAGTGACGCCGCAAGGCATCCCCGGAGCGGCAACACGGGTGTCGGTGGTGACGTGACGCGCATGAATCACGCCGGCTGCGTTAGTGGTATCCACGATCAGAAGATGGGTCGACAGAGCCTGGCCCAACTCAAATCCCACATGGATGGTGGTTTGGAACACAGCCCGGGTCCATCCGGCCAAGCCCTCGGCCTTTTTTGCCACCCGATCGACCACGGTGACGATAGCCTTGCGCATCAACAACGCCTCAACCACCCAGCGCCCCACAGGTCCGCAACCGAGCACCAGCACGCGCTTGCCGTCCAGGCCACCGGCCATCAGATCGAGGCCGGCCACAAATCCCGTTGCCGTGGCGCGGGAATTATCCACGGTTTTACCCTGGCGGGGGCAAAAGGCCACGAAACGGTCGTCGTCGGCAGCCAGGATCACCTGGGCGCCCACGTCGACGGCTTCGGCAAAACCGGACACGTCCGAATACCCAGTGACAAACGCATCGAATCCCATGTGGACGAGGATGCCGCAGACCGTCTCAGCAAAACCGGAGATGACGCCGAGACCGCTGCGGATGGGCACCACGGCCATACGGATCGATGCGGCAGCATCGCGAAACCGGGGAACATCGCCAAACCCGGCCGCCGCCGCACCGATTCCCAGCAGTGACCGACCCGTCGCCGACACCAGATAGCGGTCGTAAGCGTTTAGCTCGAAACGGATATCCTGGATGTCGTCGGTGGTCAGTCGGGTCATGCGGTGTATTCCTGACCACGGTCCACGACCTCCTCAAGGTTGAAGCGTCGCTGAATCGCGAGTAGCACCCGGTTGCGTTTTTCCACGGCAAGCTGCCGCGTAGCGGCGGTGACAATCAGGGTGGCCACCCACACGGGTGCCCCTTCCCGGCAACTGGTAATGGCCTCATCGGCCCCGAAGAACCCGGGTACCCGTTCAAGCGGCCCCGCACCGGCCATGATATGCTCACCTTCGACGAATATCGCCCGGGTCGTGACACGGATATGCTCGAGAATGGCTCCCCGGGTGATCACGGACGCCCCCGACGGGGGCAGTATTCCGGACAGAAAGAGGCCGGCCAGCATGTCGAACATGTTGCACCCTGTGGACGCATGGACGCACGAGGGCGTCTGGCTTGGAAACCGGGCATCGATCTCCAGCACCTTGAAGCGGCCCTCGTGAAGGATCACTTCCACATCCATCAACCCCGTGAGCCGGATGGCCTGGGCGATTTCAACGGACAGCGTCTCGATTTCACGGATCTGCCCGGCGGTCAATCGACAAGGTGCGGCCACCGCCTTGCAGTCGCAGACGGCGTCCATGAAGAGTTGGGTGACCTGAAGCGGAACGTAGTTGCCGGGCCTGCCGATCAATTCCAGGGAAAAGGACCGCCCCTGGAGATACTGCTGGAATACCCACCCATGCCCTGGAAACCCCTGCGGGAAGGCGGCGGCCGCATCACTTGGACCGTTCAGGAGCACCACCCTCTCGCTGCCGCTGGCGTGGCTGGGTTTGGCCACCACTGGAAACCCACACCGCGGCCATGGCTCGGGGGCGGGGATGCCCAGGGATGCAAACAATCGGTCCGAGTCGATTTTGGACCTGGAAAGGGCATAGGCCTCGGGATCGAAGGCAAGCGGAACTCGCCTGTCCAGGCACCATTCAACCAAGCCATCCAGGGCCGACTGATCTTCAAGCGCGGGAATCACCAGGTCCACGTCTCTCAGTGCATCGTCTAAAGCCGACGCCTGTCTGACATCCAACTGGAGGAACCGGTCGCAAAGCAGATAGGCGGGAACAGGGTTCTTGCGGTCGACCAAGAGGGTCCGCCAACCGGCATGGTGGGCCAGGCAGGCCAGTTCCACCCCTTGGAGCCGGCCGCCGATGATGGCTGCTAACATGCCTCGGCCACCCTGCGATCATGAAAGCAGGCACACCGTTTTCGTTCAGCGACCCAGTGCCGGTATTGATCGGTTGTTGCCGGTAGGAGCCCGCAGGTGCGAAGGGTCGGTGCGATGCCTTCCACGCTGCGCCGGCCGTCTTCGATATCCAGGTCGCTCTGGGCCACACCGGCCAGTCCCCGACCCGGCGGAACCAGCGATGTCACCACATTGGCACCGGCATCCAACCGCAGTCTCAGGCCGGCCAGGCCATCCACATCCAGTGAAGCCGGGATGAGCAAACCGGGAAAAACGATGCGCATCAGGGCGATGGTGATACATTCCCGCAGGGAGGAGGAAGGCAGCTGGTCTTTCATGGGGGTTCCGGCCTGGGGAACAAAGGTCATCGCCCGCATCTGATCGGCACCCAGACGGGACATGGCATCGAATGAATTGACCAGGTCACGCGAGGTTTCACCGACGCCGCAAAGCAGCCCCTCTTCGACGAGCATGCCCCTTGCTTTGGCCGCCACCTTGCTCCGGCAGCGGGCCTCGAAGTTTTGCCCCACCCGAAGCTGATCGAAAAGCTGCCGATTGTGGGTCTCTTGGTAGCAGGCGTACCAATCGGCACCGGCTGCGGCAAGCCTGTCGAGGATCGTATCTGGAACCACGCCCACGGAGGCCATCACCGGCAGGTTCGTGTCCGCCCTGATGGACCGCACCGCGTCGATTACTGAGGTAAAGTCGCCCTCGGGATCCGTGAAAAAACAGGGGTCTTCACCGGCGGTCAAGTCGATGAGGTGGACGCCCGATCGGGCCAGCTGACGCGCGGATTCGGCAATTTCGACCGGTGACTTGCGGTAACGGATCGCCCGGGTGTTGGTCTTGCGGTAGAAACAGAAGCTACATCGATTGCGGCAGTGGGTGCTGATGTACAAAAACCCGTATAGAAACACGCGATTGCCGAAATGCCGTTCGCGCTGTCGCCTGGCAGCGGCAAACAGCTTTTCCAGCAGGCTGGGCGCCGGAGAATCTAACAGTCGGATCATAGCTGCCCGGGGCAGGCCGGCGTTGTTCGCGGCCTTTTCAAGCATGGCCGCAAGACCTCGTCGCCCTTGACGATACGTACAAATGACGGTGGCCGAATGATCCTTGTTCACGTTGGTCTGACCTTATCTTGTCATATGTTGATAAATTCGAAAAAAGTCCCATTTCCGACGGGTTCGCAAAAAGTTCGAGATCAAGGCTTGCAAATCCCGAGGAATGAGGCGTACTTATGGTACGCTGCAGTGACGAGGGATGAAGCGTTACGCAGATATCGGACTTTTTGCGAACCCGTCAAATGTTCAGGCGGATACCGTCCAGGTAGGAGATGCTCCGGCCGAAACGGGACAGGTGGGAGCCTCCCTCGACGGTCATGAGCAGGCGCTCCAGTCCAAAGCCGATGCCCACCCAGGTATCGGCAATGCGCCAGGCCCGATCGAGGGGATGGGGACCCATGGCGCCGGAGCCCAGTTCCAGCCCGTCGGCCTCGGCGACCACGTCCAGGGTAGAACCATATACCGCCGAGGTCTCCGATTCCAATCGATAGCGGTGGATGCCGGCGCTGTCCATGATCAGGGCGGCGAGGCGTTCGAGGCGATGCCGGCGCTGATCTTCGGGCAATCCGAACTCGCACAGGTTCAGCATGGTAAACTCGGCGGCATGCCTGGCGCCCTCCGTCTCTTTGCGAAAGCAGGGACCCACTTCGAAAATCCGAACCGGCTTGGCCCACAAACGCAGCAGGTCCTTGACCACATAATACAGGTGGGGGGCCAGCATGGGGCGCAAACACTTGTCCCTGTCCACCCAATAGACCTGTTCGCGCAGGGGGTGATCCACCGTGATCGACATCCTGGCCAGCAGCCCTTTAGACATCAGCACCGGCGTGGACACCTGAACAAAGCCGTGTGACACCAGCGTTTCCACCAGCACGGTTTCCAACCGACACAACCGGGGGCGCCGGGCACCGCTGCGCAGGGCGTCAAGGTGACGGCGATGCGCAGCGACACGCTCTTTTTCCAATCTCTGGAATGCCCGGTTGCGCTGGCCGGTATCGTCGAATGTCCGCGCCAGGGTCGCATCGTCCGCATCCAGTTCCGCCAGACGCTTGCGTTGGATGTCCGTCCAATTGAGGTTCATAATGGGTTCTGGGTTCTGGGTTCTGGGTTCTGGGTTCTGGGTTCTGGGTTCTGGGTTCCAGCCATCGTAGCTGGGTGGGCTGCGCCCACCAATAGACAGAATACCTTAACCCTGAACGTTGAACCCGGAACCCGAAACCTTTGAATCCGTAAACGGATTCAAATGGCGGGGAGTCCCGGTGTCGCACCGAGCTACGTGGATTTAGAGTCCACGCGATCACCTGTCGATCCACCCCCCGCAAACGGCGGTACCGTTTCACACCTTTAACGGTTTTTCAACCCATATGATCGAATAGCCACCGGCCTGAATTCCCTTGACACGATTCCACCGGGTTGATAATTGTTGTCCTGTTTATGGCAACACAATTGCGACACATTATAAACCCTTCTAATTAATCTTCAATTCATTTTTGTACGCGAAGTCTGCCCGGGATAAACAGAACCGTAAAGGAGATTCAATCATGAAGCAGATATTGATCTTGGGTGCCGGCCTGGTGGCACGGCCTGCGGTTCGTTACCTGCTCGAAAAAAACGGGCTGCAGGTGGTCCTTGCCGATCAGAAGGTAGACAAAGCCGAGGCCATCATCGCAGGGCATGGCAACGGCAAGGCCGTTCGCATGGACGTCAAAGACGGAACCCTGCTGGCACGGCAGGTCTCGACGGCCGACATTGTGGTCAGCCTGCTGCCATGGACCCTGCATCCGGTCATTGCCCGCCTCTGCCTGACCCACGGCAAACACCTGGTCACCGCCTCCTATGTCCAAGACAAGATGCAGGCCTTCGATACGCCGGCCAGGGAAAAAGGCCTGATCTTTCTCAACGAGGTGGGTGTGGACCCGGGCCTGGATCACATGTCGGCCATGCAGATCATCGATAAGGTCAAACTGGACGGCGGACGCATCGACAGTTTTTTCTCCTATTGCGGCGGTCTGCCGGCGCTGGAAAGCAACAACAACCCATTGGGTTACAAGTTCTCCTGGAGTCCCGAAGGCGCCATGCTGGCGGCAACCAACGACGGACGCTACATGGAACACGGTAAAATCATTGAAGTGCCCGGGGAGGAGCTGTTCAAGCACTACTGGCTGAAAAGCGTCCCCGGCGCCGGTGTCTTTGAAGCCTACGTCAACCGCGACGCCTTGCCTTACCTGAACATTTACGGTATCGAGGATGCCGCCGGCATCTACCGCGGAACCCTGCGCAACATCGGCTACTGCGAAACCTGGGATTTCATCAAGCAGTTGGGCCTGCTCAATCAGAAGATGAAGTTCGATTTCGACGAAGTCAGCCCCCGCGAAGTGCTGGCCAATATCGTCAACTGCCCGGTAAAGGATCTCCGTAAGAGCGTGTGCGCCTACCTCAACATACCGGAACACTCCCTGACCCTTAAAAAACTGGAGTGGCTGGGCCTGCTCTCGGACCGCAAGTTGAAAATCGGCACGGCATCGGTCTTCGAGATGTTCGCCCATACGCTGAAAAACCGCCTAGTATACGACGAAGGCGAAATGGACCTGCTTGTGATGCACCACGAATTCGAAGCCATCTATCCCGACATGCCCCGCCAGCGTATCCAGTCCACCCTTATCGACTGCGGCATTCGCGGGGAGGACAGCTCCATGTCACGCACCGTGGGATACCCGGTAGGCATTGCCGCCAGCCTGCTGGTCCAGGAAAAGATCACCATGACCGGCGTGCTCAGGCCGGTCCATCCACAGATCTATGAACCCATCCTGGCGGAATGCTGGCGCATGGGAATCTGTTTCAAGGAACGGCGATCCGACCTGGATGCCGACGAACGCAGCTATTGGGGAGATTGACGACCATGAAAAAACTGTTGATCCGTGCCGAAGACAAAAACCGCTGGGAGCGCCGCGCACCGCTCGTGCCGGCGGACCTGGAACAGATCCTGAGCGACACCGGCGCCCGGGCCTTTGTGGAGAGATCGGACAAGCGCTTTTTCAGTGAAGACCAATACGCGGCCACCGGGGCCGTGGGTTGCGAGGGCATGGCCGATGGAGATGTCATCCTCGGCGTGAAAGAGATTCCCCTCGAAAAAATCCTGGCGGACAAGACCTATCTCTTTTTCTCCCACACCATCAAGGGTCAGTCAGACAACATGCCCCTGCTGCAACGGATCATCGACGGCGGGTCGACCCTCATCGACTATGAAAAAATAACCGATGAAAAGGGCCACCGCCTGATCTATTTCGGCCCCTATGCCGGGGATGCCGGGGCCATCGACATCCTCTCGCTCATGGGCGAGCACTGGGCCGACAAGGGCATCGACACGCCCTTTGCCGCGGTCAGACGGGCGCACCTGTATGATTCGGTCGAAGCGGCCAGGGAGCATCTCACCGACATCGGCCGCAATATCCGACTTGACGGATTGCCCGCAGCATTGAGCCCCTTCACCGTGGGCATCCTGGGCTATGGCAACGTCTCCGGCGGCGCCCAGCAGATTTTCGACTGCCTGCCGACCGAGCGCATCGCGGCCGACGAGATCAATGCCTTTGTCTCTAAGGGTCGTGGCAACCGCCACACCGTCTACGTGACCGTTTTTAAAGAGCGGGACCTGGTCAAGCCCATCGCTGCGGGGGCGAAATTCGCGCTGCAGGACTATTTCGATCACCCGGAGGGCTACGAGAGCCGCTTCGCGCATTTCCTACCCAGCCTCACCCTGCTGGTCAACGCGGTATACTGGGACAAGCGCTACCCCCGGTTTGTCACCTGGGCGGGATTGAAACGCCTGGACGAAACAACCCGGCCACGCAAACTCAGCGGCATTGCCGACATCACCTGTGACACCTTTGGTTCGATCGAGTGCAATGTCAAATCAACCGACAGCGACATGCCGGCCTATCGGGTGGACCCGGCAGCGGGCACCACCCAAGACGGTCATTTGGGAGAGGGAATCGTGCTGCTGGCCGTGGACAATCTGCCCTGTGAACTGCCACAGGATTCCTCGACGTTCTTCAGCAATCAGCTCGCCCCCTTCGTGCCGGCCCTGCTGAAAGCTGACTACGGAAGCAGCCTGGCCGATTCTGGGCTGCCCCCGGAGATCCAAAAGGCGGTCATCGTATACAACGGCAAACTGACCCCGAATTATGAATACCTTAACGCCTACTTAGCCAAACAATAACGAAGATAAGCCTAAAACAACCATTTTAACCAATGCCTGTGCGGAAGTGGCAGGTTGCGGTTCAGGCCAAGGCCGCAGGGAGGTTGAATCCGCAGGCGTAGCAGCGCTACGTCGAGGATTTCGACCGAGCGAGAACGCCGGCCTGGGCTGCAAGATGCTGTTTCCGAACTGGCATTCGAAGGAAATCTGCCTATGAAACGAAGCTTACACGCAGGCAACCAGCGCAACAGGGGCTTGAGTCTCAACATCCTCACCGAGGACGAACTCAATCAGATCCATCTCGGAACGCTTGATCTGCTTGAAACAACGGGCATCTATGTAGAAGATGAGACCGCCCAGGACCGCTTCGAAAGCGGTGGCGCCCGGGTGGATCGGGATCACCGGATCGTGCGGATCCCTCCCCATCTCATTGAGGACGCCATCCGTTCGGCGCCGGCCAAGGTCGTCCTGGCCGGCCGGGACCCCAGGCACGACCTCGTGCTGGGAGGCAACCGGGTGCACTTTACCAACTTCAGCGAAGGGGTAAAAATCAACGACCCCCATACCGGTGAGAACCGGACACCGGTAAAGCAGGATCTCGTCGACACCGCCCGGGTGATCGACTACCTCGACGAGGTGGATTTTTGTGAAAAGGCCCTTGGTGCCCACGACGTCAACCAGGCGGTGGTGCCCCTGCACAACGCCGAGGCCTACCTGACCCACACGACCAAGCACTGCGCCTTCGGCCCGGGAAACGGCCGACTGCTGAACAAAATTCTGGAGATGGCCGCCGCCATCGTCGGCGGGGTCAAGCGGCTGCGGGAACGGCCCATCGTTTCGTTCACCACCTGTCCGGTCAGCCCGTTGAAGCTGATCGCGGACTGCTGCGAAATCATCATGGAATCGGCCCGCAACAACGTGGTGTGCAACATTCTCTCCATGGCCATGTCCGGCGGCACCGCACCGGTGACCCTTGCCGGCACCCTGGTGACCCACAATGCGGAAATCTTGAGCGGGATCACCCTGAGCCAGCTGACCCGCAAGGGGGCGCCGGTGGTCTACGGCAGTTCGACCACCGCCATGGATCTGAAAATGGCCGCGGCGACCGTGGGGACGCCGGAGTGCGCATTGATCAGCGGGGCCGTGGCGCGGCTGGCGCGCTACTATGCCCTGCCGAGCTATGTCGCCGGTGGCTAGGGCGATTCAAAAATATCCGACGTCCAGGCAGGCCACGAAAAGACGCTCACCGGACTGTTGCCCGCATTGGCAGGTGCCAATATGATCTACGGTCTGGGAATGCTTGAAAGCGGCATCACTTTCGACTACGGCCAACTGGTTTTAGACTGTGAATTTGCCCGCATGATCAAATTTACGGTGCAGGGAATTCCGGTGAATGACGAAACACTCGCCGTGGACGCGATCAAGGAGATCGGTCCGGGCCGTGATTTTCTCATGCACCCGACGACCTTCAAGGGCATGCGGAATCAGTCCAAACCGGAGATTATCGACCGCAGGATGAGAGGCGTGTGGGAGGCCGCAGGTGCCACCACCGCCTATGAACGGGCCATGGCAAAAGCGCGTTGGATCCTTGAAAATCATCACCCGGAACCACTGCCCGAAAAGATACTCGCAAAAATCAGGGGCATCGTCGAACAGGCCGAGGCGGAGATCGGAATCGAACCAGGAGAAAATCAATGAAAAAGAATGTGACACTGCCCCTGCAGGCCAATGTTGTCATTGTCGGCGGTGGAATCATCGGTTGTTCAATTGCCTACCATCTGGGCCATCTGGGGTGCCAGAACGTCGTCCTTCTGGAACGTGATGAACTCACCTCCGGAACGACATGGCATGCTGCAGGCCTGATGGTGACCTTTGGATCGTTGTCGGAGACCTCGACGGAACTGCGCAAATACGGCCGTGACCTCTATGGCCGCCTGGAGGCGGAAACCGGCCTGTCCACAGGCTTCACACCAATCGGATTTATCGAAGTCGCCAGCAATAAAGATCGTTTGGAAGAATACCGCCGTGTGGCTACGTTCAACCGATATTGCGGGGTTGACGCACAGGAAATTTCGCCCAAAGAAATCCGGGAACTATTCCCGCTGGCCAACGTAGATGATCTGCTTGCCGGCTTTTACGTGAAAGACGATGGGCGCGTGAACCCTGTGGATGCAACCCTTTCACTGGCCAAAGGCGCCCGCAACCAGGGCGTTCAGATCATTCAGGGCGTGTCCGTTACCGGCATCATCAAGAAGAATGGCGCGGTCGCCGGCGTCCACACGCCCCATGGGAATATCCAGGCCGAGGTCGTGGTCAATTGTGCCGGCATGTGGGCGCGCCAGCTGGGCGACCTGTCCGGCGTCAATATTCCCAACCAGGCAGCCGAGCACTATTACCTGATCACCGAAGAGATGGATGGCATTCCCCCCAACATGCCGGTATTGGAAGACCCGTCTCACTATGGGTATTATCGTGAAGAGGTGGGCGGGCTCATGGTCGGCTTATTCGAGCCGGTCTGTGCGCCCTGGAAGGTCAAAGGCATCCCGGAAGACTTTTCCTTCGGCGAGATCGAACCGGATTGGGATCGCATGGGGCCATTCGTGGACAAAGCCATCTCGCGGGTGCCGGTCATCAAAGATCTCGGCATCAAGACCTTTTTCTGCGGACCGGAAAGTTTTACCGCCGACCTTCAACCCATTGTGGGTGAAGCACCTGAATTAAAAAATTATTTTGTCGCTGCCGGGCTGAACTCCGTCGGAATCATCGCCGGACCGGGACTGGGTCGCGTCATGGCGCAGTGGATCATGAACGGCAGGCCCGATGTCGACATCACCGGTTTTAACATCGATCGTCTGCACACCTATCAGAACAATCCGGAATACCGTAAACACCGGACGGTCGAATCGCTGGGCATGGTCTACCAATGCCACTACCCTTACCAATCGATGCAGACAGCCAGAGGCGCCAAGAAATCGGCATTTTATGATCGGTTAGCCGACCAAGGGGCCTATTTCAGGGACGTCAGCGGCTGGGAAGGCGCGGACTGGTTCGCCCCTCAAGGTCACGAGGCCAAAATTGAGCGACATTCCTGGGGCAAGGACCATTGGTTTGCCTATTGGGAAGCCGAGCATTTAGCGGCCCGCGAGAATGTCGTCCTCATGGACATGTCTTTCATGTCAAAATTCATGGTCCAGGGTCGCGATGCCGGTAACGTGCTGGACTATATATCAGCCAATGATATCGATGGCAGCGCCAACCGGATCACCTACACGCCCTGGTTGAACGAGGACGGGCGGCTCGAAGCCGATTTGACGGTCGCCAAGCTCGAAAACGAGAAGTACCTGGTTGTCGTAACGGACACCATGCATCGTCATGCAGAGCGTTGGCTGAAACAGCATATCCCGGACGATGCCCATGCCTTTGTCACCGATATGACCGCTGCCTATGCCCAACTCAACATCCAGGGGCCCAAATCCCGTGAATTGTTGCAATCCATCACATCGGCGGATCTCTCCAATCAGGCCTTTCCCTACAGGCATGTCGCCGAGATCGCCATTGGCTACGCCCGCTTGATCTGTGTGCGCCTCACCTATGTAGGCGAATTGGGCTATGAACTATACATCCCCGTGGAGCAGGCCACGCATGTTTACGACGCCATTGTCGATGCGGGCCAGCGGTTCAATCTTCGTCATGCCGGATTGAAGGCGCTGGCCAGTTTGAGACTGGAAAAAGGCTACCGCGACTACGGCCATGACATGGACAACACCGACGACCCGTTTGAAGTCGGGCTGGGGTTTACGATTAAACTGGAAAAATCCGCCGGATTCATCGGAAAAGCGGCCTGTGTTCAAAAAAAGGCCCAGGGCCATCCGACCCGGCGGCTGGCCCTGGTATTGGTCAAAGACCCGGTCCCGCTGTTGTTCCATGCCGAAGTGGTCAGCAGGAATGGAAAAGCGGTCGGCTATGTCCGATCCGGTTCTTACGGGTACACGCTGGGTGGCGCCGTTGGGCTGTTCATGATCGAAGCGGATGAAGCGATCGATCAGGCGTATATCGATGCGGGAGAGTGGGAAATTGATATCGCCGGCAAGGTCTATCCGGCAATCGTTTCGCTCTCACCGCTCTACGATCCTGGGATGGAGCGGATCAGATCCTGACAGCATAGAACAAACGGCACCTTCAGCGTATGATTGGCAAGGGCCCAGTTGCCGCGCAACCGGGCCCTTGCCTTTCGATGGGTTCGCTAAAAAGGGATCAGGTTACAGAATCTGACTGAGGAACAGTTTGGTCCGGTCATGTGTCGGGCTGACGAAGAAATGCTCCGGGGTGCCCTCCTCCACGATGGCGCCGGCATCCATGAAAATCACGCGGTCGGCCACTTCCCGAGCAAAGCCCATTTCGTGGGTGACCACCACCATGGTCATGCCCTCTTTGGCCAGGGTCTTCATGACGTCAAGCACTTCACCGATCATCTCCGGATCCAGGGCCGACGTGGGCTCGTCGAAGAGCATGATTTTGGGGTCCATGGCCAGGGCCCGGGCGATGGCCACCCGCTGCTGCTGCCCGCCGGAGAGCTGGTCCGGATAGACATCTTTCTTGTCGACAATGCCCACCTTTTCCAGCAGGGCCATGGCCTTCTTCAGGCTTTCGTCACCCGATCGTTTGCGCACCACTTTCTGGGCCAGGGTCACGTTTTCCAGCACCGTCTTGTGGGGAAACAGGTTGAAGGACTGGAATACCATGCCCACCTCGGCCCGGATCTTGTTGATATCGGTCTTCTGGGCCAGGATGTCGGTGCCGTCGATAAAGATATGCCCGCTGGTGGCGTGTTCCAGGCGGTTGAGGCACCTTAAAAAAGTACTCTTGCCGGAACCCGAAGGGCCGATCACCACGACCACCTCGCCAGCCTTGATGTTGGCCGTCACATCCACCAGTGCGGGGATCTCATGGGGGGCATAAAAAGTTTTGTATACGTTTTTTGCCTTTATCACGATGTCGCCATCCTCCTCTCAAGGTGTTGCACGTACATGGAAAGGGTAAAGGTAAGCACCAGGTACAGCAGCCCCAGAAGAATGTACACTTCGAAGGGTTGAAGCGTCGCCGTAACCGCTTCCCGGGCCGCTTTGGTCAACTCGCGGATGGCAATGATCCCCAGCAAGGAAGAATCCTTGATCAGGCTGATGAACTGCCCGGCAAGGGGCGGAAGGATCCGGCGAAGCGCCTGGGGAAGGATGATGTAGCGCATGGACTGGGCATAGCTCATGCCTAAAGAGCGGGCCGCTTCGGTCTGCCCGCGGTGGATGGACTGGATGCCTGCACGCACGATTTCCGAGACGTAGGCGCCGGCAAAACAGGCCAGTGACGCGACGCCGTACCAGAAGGCCGGGATCTGTCCGAAGCCATAAGCGTACAAAAGGTCGTTAATCAGCGTCCCCAGAACGAAGTACCAGATCAGAATCTGGACCATCAGCGGGGATCCCCGGATCAGCTCCACATAGACGATGGAGGTCCAGCGCAGGGCCGGGTTGTCGGAAATGCGCATCAATCCGCTGATGATACCAATGATCACACCGAATATCGTGGACATCACACTGATCTTGAGGGTAATCCACAAACCGATGACCAACAGGCCGGGTTTCCACTCTTTGTGGCTGGCCAGGGTGTCGCCATAGGATATGTACTCCCCTTCATCCACCTGCAGGCCCTTGGCGGGCGCGGTGTAACGTTCCTCTTCACCCACACCTTTGACCGTTATGGTCACCTGGCCGCCTTCTGTCTTGATGGATGACACTTCACCATCGATTTCGGCGGTCACGTCGATGTCGTCCTGATAGGCAAAATAGATCGGCGTCCGGTTCCATCGCCAGTTGTATTTGATCTTCTGGGTTGCGTAGTAGAACAAGCCCAGAAAGACCAGTACGCCGAGGCAGAAAATAATGACCCACTTGCTGTAATCGGCGCGTCGTCCGGTTATCCGTTGACTGTTTTCATCGCTCATGATCGCATCTTCTTCCTGCTAGGGTAAAAGTGTGAGGGCAATGGATTAAAGGCACCATGATTGCACAGGCCGGCCGAAAACGCACCGGCCGGCCTGTGTGTGGATCATGATCACCAATCAGTTTCAGTTATAACAAGGTTACTCGAGTTCTTTCTTCCAGTCCGAGCTCAGGATCCATTTGTTGTAGGTTTTTTCGTAGAACCCGTCACCCTTGCACTGCCTGAGGAAGTTATTCAGAAAATTCAAGAAGTCAGGGTCGCCCTGGTTGATGGCCCAGGCCAGGGGTTCGTAGGTGAACGGCTGATCCAGGAACACGGTTTTGCCCTTACCCTGGCTGGAGTAGAGAATGCCGATGAAGGGCAGATCGTACACCAACGCATCGGCCTTGCCGTTGATCACTTCCATGCCGGCTTCGGCTTCGGACTCGAACCCTTTGTAGGTGGCCTTGGGGATCATGCGTTTGATGGACTGCTCCCCGGTGGTGCCCATGCGGGAGGTGAGGATGAATTTGGGGTCGTTGAGATCCTTGTAGGATTTAATGGTGCCTTCGTTTTTCTTGTTGAGAAGAATCGCCTGGCCCACGACGATGTAGGGATCGGCGAAAGCGACTTTCAGGTTTCTCTCCTGGGTGATGGTCATGCCGCCCATGATGATGTCGAACTTGTCGGTGACCAGGGCGGGAATGATGCCGTCCCAGGCGGTGTTGACGGGAACGAACTTGACGCCCATGGCCTTGGCCATGTGCCGTCCGAAATCCATGTCGAAACCGATGAAATCGCCTTTTTTGTTGGTCATTTCAAAGGGCATGTAGCCGGACTCGAAACCCACGCGCAGTTCGCCGCGCTCCAGGATTTTCTGGATGTGGGATTTCTTGGCCAGGTCGATGTCCGCGCCGAAGGCCGTTCCCATGCAAAAAGTCACTGCGGCAACAATCGCCAATGTGGTAAATAAACCTCTTTTCATACGTGCTCCTCCTCCTTAGATGATTAGAACAAAGCAAAGCCGCAAGCCTGCGGCTGGATCCACAGATTAGCTGAAGAAAAAGCGTCTTTTGGGGTGTCCCGAAGCGTCATGCGGCATCGGGATAAATGCCATTCATTAAAAAAGGTGAACCAAAAATACAATTAACTTTTATAATAAGATACAAGCAAAGTAAAGCCCTGATTGGCAGCCACGCAGCATTCAGCGCACGGTTCAGGTGCACAATCGCTGGAACCGGCGCAACAGCCTTTCACTTTGCGGGGTTTCCCGGATGTCGGCCAGCAGCCGGTCCACATCCAGGCCCTGGGCTACGAGATCATTGGCAAATCGTTGGATGTAGAGCCGGAGCATCTGCCCGTCGAATTCGGGGTGAAACTGAACGCCCCAGGCCCGCCTTCCGACGATAAACGCGTGGTGGGGATCCAACTCGGACGATGCCAGAAGGGTCGCGCCGGCTGGCAACTGCAGCACGCTCTGGCTGTGACAGGCCTGGGCGACAAACGTCTCCGGGGTCCCGTCAAACAGCCGATCCTCACACCCATCCGGGTTGAGCCGGATCGACACCGTACCGAACTCTTTCCCCTTGGGATTGTCACCCACCACGCCACCCATGGCGTGTGCCAAAAGCTGATGGCCATAGCAGACTCCCAATAGTGGTATCTCTGCTTCAACGACCTGTTTGACCCAGTCGGCCGCCTTCTCGCTCCAGGGTTGTTTTTCGGTCACCATGTCGTGGGACCCGGTGATGATAATGCCGCCGTACGATGCCACCGGCGGCAAAGGCGCTCCTGAAAAAGGACTGACGGTTTCGACGGTGCCCGCCGACCAGTCCATGCGCGCGATGAACCAGTCTTCGAAGTCACCGTATCGGGCCGCCATATCTGGGTAGGTGCCCCCTGCCTTGACGATTAAGATGGGTTTCTTGGACAATTGGGATCCTTTTGGGAACAAGGTTAGGCGGAAGCAATCTCAGTATCGGCTCGCAAGGGTGTTGTCAAGATGCACCTTCCGGTCCGGGCTGTTCACCACGGCTGTGACACGGGCTTGCGCTTTGCTCTCAATGGCTTATATCGGACTGAATGCCCGCCGGAAGGGACAATTGCCTTGACTTGGACCGCGGCCCGAGGATAATAGAATTGACTCAGCAGACCAATCGGTTCCCGCGGCGGGAAG
>Ga0272441_10003373_pt1 | contig 30398 bp, 28 predicted proteins | sample SSMProp6N_FD_193582 | JGI IMG/M metagenome (GOLD analysis project Ga0272441, IMG submission 193582) | Marine sediment archaeal communities from Little Sippewissett salt marsh, Falmouth, MA, United States - SSM-Prop-6N | ecosystem: Environmental > Aquatic > Marine > Wetlands > Sediment ... | reverse complement strand
AAAACGGTTTGTGGACAACAACAATCGCCGCAGCAGTTTTTGTGCCACCAGAAAACGGCAAACTCTTGAAACCGAGAAAAAAAGCCTCTTAACTTTTGTAACGCCGATTTTTGACTGCCAGGTCATAATGTTAAGGAGAAATAAAGCGTGAAGTTCGCAGGTAGAACAGCAACCGCCGTAATACCTTTTTCACCTGACAAGGTTTTGCTAATCAAAAGGCGCACTTCACCCTTCAAGGGATATTGGGCTCTGCCGGGTGGAAGGGTTGACTCTGGAGAAACGGTTGAGCAAGCCATAGTGAGAGAGGTTAAAGAGGAAACAGGCTTAGATGTCGCAATAGTGTGCAAAATAGACGAGTACCACGAGCAAGGCGTTCAAGACGGCGCAGAGTATGATTACTACCCAGCGTGCTTCCTAGTAAACGTTGTTGGCGGCGAAATCAAAAAGCAAGAAAGTGAAATTGAAGAGATTCAGCTTTTCAGCTTGGATGAGGTTCCCGCGTCGTTGGCGTTTGAGCACGCCCAGATGATCACAGATTTCGTCACTTGGCAGAAGAAAAACGAAAAATAAACCTCTTTTTTCAATAATGCCCTTTTGTTTATTCTTTGTTTTTCAGTTTTTCTTTGATGAGCATCAGCAGTTCTTCGGGTTTTACTGGTTTCACCAAGTAAGCGTCTGCTCCTTCATCAAGCGCTTTGACGCCACTTTCTAGCGATGGACAACCCGTGATCATAATTTTAATTGTGTTGTGCAATGGTTTTTTCATCTTGGCAAGAAGGTCTGTCCCATCCATGTCGGGAAGTCTTATGTCCACTAAAGCTAAGTCGTAATGTATACTTTCAGCTTTTTCTATCGCTTCTTTTCCTGTTTCCGCTGAGTCAACCTTGTAGCCGTTCTTTTGAAGGATGCGAGTGAACGTCCTAAGTATTGACTTATCGTCGTCAACTACGAGGATTGTTCTAGTTGTTTCCACCCGCTAGGTCTCCTTACCTTAACTGGAACTTTTACCGTAAATTTGCTTCCTTTTCCAACTTCGCTTTCGAAGGCTATTGATCCTTCGCTATGGGCTTCTACCAATCGCTTGCACACCGACAAGCCAAATCCTTGCCCTTTGGATTTTGTTGTGAATAACGGTTTAAAGATTTTGTTCCTGTCTTCTTCCGGTATGCCTGATCCTGTGTCTTCAACGCTTATGAATGCCTTTCCGCCTTCATGAGTCGCCTTTAGTGTTACTGTGCCGCCGTCGGGCATGGCTTGTATGGCATTTGTGATTAGGTTTATGAGCACGCGTTTTATGAAATACTTGTCTACCGCTAACTGTGGTAAGCCTTGTCCAATCGAAATTAAAACTTTTATGTTCTCGGGTATAGCAATATTCAGCAATGCCTCTTTAACCAGTTTGTGCAGGTCTGCTTCTTCGATTTTTGGGTTTAATGGTTTTACGAAGTCTTGAAGGTCTAATACGATTTTGTTTATGTACCCTACTTGGTCCTTGATTGTTTCTAAACTTTCTGTTAAGTCTTCTTTTTCACTGCTTTCAGGCAGGGTCTTCACTTCTTCCTTTGCTAAATAAACACTGCTTGTTATGGTTTGCAACGGATTTCGAATGTCATGCCCCACCATACCCGCGGTCTCGCCAATGGCCGCCAACCGTTCAGCATCTTTCAACTTGTTTGCTTCTTCTTCAACTAGATCCTCCAGATCTTCAGTGTATGCTTTCAATCTTTTCTCGTTTTCTTCTAGCACTTCCAGCATTCTACTGTTTATGAGAGCAATGGAAGCAATTTCCCCGAAGGCTAATGCCATGTTAGCGTCACGTTTAGTGAATCCTCCGGCATTATTGGCGAAACCTATTATGCCCACGGTTTTGTTGTCGATTATCAAAGGGGCGAACAAAACATTCTTGAGCTTCACATGTCCTTCCGGCATCAATTTTGCCCATTTACTGTGCCGAAAATCGTTATGATAAGCTACTTTTCCAGTTCTGTATGTTTCGCCGCGTAGTCCACGGATAGGCATGGGAAGTTTGGGGTCGACAGTGCAAGGAAGCATTCCTGAATCCAGAAACAGGATATCGTTTTCTTTTTCATTTTTGCTTAAGAGTGCGACGTAACCTGCGGATGCGCCGATGAGTTCTTTGCATGTGTCGAATATTACTCGTGCGATATGCTGGAATTCTTGATTGTACAAAACTGCTTTAGACGCTTTTAAAAGCGCTGAAATCTCAGATTCACGATGCTGTGACTCTTCAAGAATCTCAAGTAGCTCCTGCTCCAGTATTTTCCTTTGAGTAGTTTCCATTAGAGAAAGGACAAACCCCATTACCCTGCCTGTTTCATCTTTTACTGGAGCCAGAGTCCAATCCCAATAAGTTACACCCCTTTCTGACTGATCCGCAAAGTCAAAGGGTTTGTCATAGTAAGCAACGATTTTTCCAGTGTCTCTCACCTGTTCAAAAATGGCTTGATTTTCCACGTTTGGAAAAAGTACAAAATGGTTTTTACCTATCAGCTTTTCAGCTGAGTGCCCTGAACCCTTGGCGTACGCCGAGTTTACAGCGACAAAGTTGAACTCGGGGTCAAGATACGCAAGCATGGCGCCTGTGTTTTCCATTATCCCTTTAAGCACGTTTTTTTCCTTAGTTACCGCTTCTTCAGCCTCTTTGCTTCTGGTAATATCGCGAACTATGCTCCACATTTCAAGAGGCTTTCCGTTCTCGTCACTCACTACCAAAACCCTTACAGACACTGGAAAAACTGACCCGTCTTTTCTCACAAACTCTTTCTCGTAAACAGGGGAGTAACCTTCTTTCTCCCAGCTTTGACTAACTATTTCATTTTCCATCTGCCGCCACTTTTCCGGCGTCAACTGCTGATAAGTGAGATCCAGTAACTCTTTTTTTGAATAACCAAGCATATCCGCATACGCCTTGTTGCATTCAACTATGCATCCAGTGCGGTCTGTTTGTACAATGCCATCTCTGTTCGTTTCATATAGCCTGCGATATTTAGCTTCAGACGTGAAAAGACACATTTCAAGCTCTTTACGTACTGTAATATCTTCAAAGGTTGCAGCAAAATACCCTTCTTTTGGACTGTAAGCGTAAACGGAATACCACTTTTTCAAGTTCCGCGCATAATTCTCAAACCTTATAGGTTGCCCTGTAATTGCCACCATGCCATAAACGCCTATCCAGTCGGCAGGGTCTTTCTCTATCCCTGGAAGCACTTCGGTAACTTTTTTACCAATTATCTCATCTCTTTTCAGCCCTGTAAGTCGTTCAAACGCTTTGTTTACTTCAAGAAAGACGTAGTCAACGGGTTTTCCGTTCTCATCAAATACCATTTTATGGTAGGCATACCCGTTCATCATGTTTTCAAGCAGAGATCGATGGCTAGCTTCAACTGTCTCTGGCATCTCTTTCGCCTTGCAGTATTATTTTGTTTTAAAACATCTTTAAGTCTGTTTACGGTGCTAATAAAGTTTGAACCAAGAAATGAAATTCGTTTTTACGTTTTGAGCAACATTTTATATATTTAAATGTCTAAAATTATGATTGCTCCGAAATCGGAGTTATCAGCAGGGGAACTTCCAGTTTGAGTGAAAAAGAAATCATGAAGTTTCTCCAGGTTCTCGGCTTGTCAAAAAGGGAAATACAAGTCTACATGTTTCTCGCTAAAAGCGGCGTTCAATCAACAAGTTTCGTCGCTAAAAGGCTTAAAATGGAAAGAGTGCAAGCCTACCGTACCTTCAAGAAGATTCAGGAAAAAGGCTTCATAGAAGCAACGATAGGAAGGCCAACACGATTTACCATAGTCCCTTTCGGAACGCTACTGGACGCATTCGTTGACTCCAAAAAAAGCGAAGTTGCTCGGCTGAATGAACAAAAAGAAAGCCTTATGTCTACTTGGCAAGCAATAAGCGCGCCAGAATCCAGCTACCCAGTTGCGAAGTTCTCGGTAATCACGGGAAAAAAGAAAATTCACACGAAAATGCAGAACATGATTGCAGATTCTGCAAAAGAAGTTTTAATCTTAACAACTAGCCTAGGTTTAATCCAAGAAGACATTGCGGGCGTTTTTGATGCCATAATAAATCCCGCTCAGAAGCGGCATGTTAAATTTCAAATAATAACTGAAGTTTCAGAGGATAACCTCAGGATAATGGAGCGAATAAGCAAAAACCTTTCCGCTGCGAACGTGGATGTTAAAAGCCGCCACCTAAACCTGAACTCCACATTCTTCCCGCGCTTTCTAATCAAAGATGACGAAGAAGCCATCTTGTACGCGCCAGTTGGGGGAAAAACGTCCGTGCTTAAACTCGAAGACGAAGGCTTATGGATAAACGACAAAATGTTCATTTCAATTATCAGAGCCTTTTTCGTTCGAATGTGGCACAGTGCAGTAGAAACCGCAAGACGGATTGACGAGTTGAAAAGCGGGATACCTATAGGCGAGACAGTTGTGATAAAAGACCCTGAGGAAGCTTGGGCAAAAATCACGAAAGTTCTGGAAACAGCAAAAGAAGACATAGTCTTCATCACATCGTCGCAAAGCATAAACAACCTTTTGGAGAATGACCCCTTCTACAAATACTGCAAAAAAGACCTGAAATGTCGAATTATGGCTTCAATAGACTTGGATAATCTTGAGACAGCGCAGAAACTTGCGGTTCACTACGAAATTAAGCATGTTCCAATCAGCTACTTGACTATGATGGTTGTCGATAACAAGCACCTCTTCATGTTTAAGAAGCCGTCTTTAACCGAAATGGCAAACGAATCTGGATTCTACTTAGTTGACACGTTTTACTCTAATGACCCAAGTTCAACCGAAAGAGTAAGCGAAATGCTTAGCGACATATGGAAAAGAGGTGTAGAAATTTCGGAAATAAGCTCTCAAGCAGGCATGAAGATGCCCACCGTGGAAGTCTCAACCGCGGAAACCGCGTCGAAACTCGTTAAAATAATGCTCCAAAAAGGCGTTAACTCCATTATAGTAACCGAGAACCAAAAGCCAATCGGCATGATAAACGAAAGGGACATCTTAAAAGAAATAGTTGAAAACCAGAAAGCCCCCGAAAAAACTCGCGTAAAAGACCTCACGTACACGCCGCTAATTATGCTTAACAGCGGGGAATCAATGATGCACGCTCTCAAAGTGATGCATAAAAAAGGAATGACGCGGGTCGCAGTGGTCAAAAACGGGCAGCTAGTAGGCATGCTAACAGAAGACCTCGGCAAGAAAACAGATGCACACGTAACCCCCCCGGTTTCACGAAAATAACCTCTTTTTTATGTTCAGATCTGAAAGGGAAAACTATGTTTCAGCAACGCGTGTTCAATTCACTGTTTGGTACGTTGGCATTACGAAGAAAAAGGCTTCAGAGGAAGGCAAACGATATTAATGCTTCGTGTTAACCATAGCTCGGTGGATAATCCCTTTGAAGTCAAAACTTCAGACGCCTATCATAATAGTAAATTTTAAAACGTACTTGGAGGCGACAGGTAAAAGAGCCGTTGCGCTCGCTAAGCAAGCTGAAAAGGTAAGCAAGGAAACAGGTGCTTACATTGTTGTGGCGCCTCAATGTGCAGACATCTGCAGGGTGGCGGAAGCTGTTGAGATTCCTGTTTTCGCGCAGCACATAGACCCCATAAAGTCAGGCAGCCACACAGGTAAGGTTCTAGTGGACGCGGTTAAAGAGGCTGGCGCGGTTGGAACGTTGATTAACCATTCTGAAAGGCAGATGAAACTCGCGGACATTGACGCAGTTGTAAAAACGGCTGCTGAAAAAGACCTCATCAGCTGTGTGTGCACGAGCAACCCGCCTATCAGCGCAGCTGTTGCCTACTTGCACCCCGACATAATTTCCATCGAACCGCCCGAGCTAATCGGGTCAGGCGTTGCGGTTTCCAAGGCTAAACCTGAAGAAGTCACCAAGACTATACAGCTTGTACGTAAAGTTAACTCTGAAGCGCTTCTTTTGTGCGGCGCAGGCATAAGCAACGGTGGAGACGTTGCGGTAGCGTTGAAGCTTAAAACTCAAGGTGTGCTTGTTGCAAGCGCCATAGTGAAAGCGAAAGACCCTTATAGAATACTAAGTGAGTTTGCAGCCGCAACGAAGCAATAGTGTGTGATTACCGTGAAAGTTGAAGCAGAATGCGCCGCTTGCCTGCTTGCGAGGGCAACAGCAGAAACCTACTACGCCACAACTAACCCCGCGTTACGTTTCCGAACCATAAAAGAGGTTATGAAACTGCTGAACAGGGAGTTCAGGCCTACCACTGTTCCAGCTGATATAGGCACTAAGAGAGACCGTTTGATAAAGAAGCTGACAGGCAGCGACGACCCGTACAAGCGGAGCAAAAAAATGAGCAACGAGAAAGCCGTGAAACTGTTCCCGTACGCAAAAGAACTCGTGGAGAAAGGCTACACCCAGCAGGAACGTTTCAAAAAAGCATGTTTATGCGCCATAGTGGGTAACATACTGGAGTTTGACATTCCCGGCCACAGGTTCACTTTCCAATCTTTGACGAAGAGCTTCAGAGACGCCGCGAAAGATCTTGTTGTGGACGACGTGGACAAGGCTTACGAATTAGCTAAAAAAGCTAAAAGTGTTCTTTTCTTGTCTGATAACGCTGGCGAAATCGTTTTTGACACGTTGCTTGTTGAGCAGTTGAAGAACATGGGGTTAAAGGTGACGTACGTGGTTAAGGGTGGTCCAGTGCTTAACGATGCCACCTTGGAGGATGTGGAGCCCTCAGGTATGGATAAACTCGCAGACAAAGTAGTGACCACGGGCACCGACGCGGTTGGACTGTTGCCGAAAGAGGTTTCCCAAGAGTTTCTGAAAGTCTACGAAGACGCGGAACTGGTTTTCGCGAAGGGCATGGGCTACGCTGAAACCTTAACAGAACTCAAGCTGACTAAACCTCATTTTCTCCTGTTCAGAACAAAGTGTAATCCAGTAGCAAACTATTTCTGTGCAGCGCGCGATAAGAATATCGCCAAGCTGATGCCGTAAATGAAACTGCCAACCATAACCATAAAACGAGACGCGTTTGGACATTTTGATGAAGCTATCCGCAGCGAATGGTTGGTGACAAATGGGCTGGGCGGCTACGCTTCCAGCACCGTTTTAGGCGTGAACACGAGAAAATACCACGGTTTGCTTGTAGCCGCGTTGCATCCGCCTGGCGACCGCACTGTATGCCTCGCAAAGCTGGATGAAGAGGTTTCGGTGGGAAGCAACATTTACCCGCTTGCCACCAACGAGTTCCGCGACAAGATTTTCCCGCAAGGGCACGTTTTCCTGAAAGAATTCGCGTTGGATCCCTTTCCGAGATACGTTTACGAAGTGCAGGATGTTGAGGTCCGAAAGACGGTTTTTATGCCTAAAGAGAAAAACGCTGTGGCGGTAAAGTATCAGGTTCTGAACCACGGCAGGGCTGAAGCAAAAGTCAGGGTTTACCCGTTACTCACCTGTAGGCATTTTCACTCGGTCGTAGACAGGTGGAAAAACCCGATGAATTTCAGTCAACACCAAAACGGTGGAGAAGTTGAATTTACCTTTAACAATCCAGAAGCCGCAGTTACAGTGCGCTCCACCATGAGTGAATTCAACGAGAAACCACTTTGGATAGAGCGTTTGTATTATTGTGAGGAAGCCAGTCGAGGCGAAAGCAGCGCAGATGACTGTTATCAGCCGGGTTACTTTGAAGTGGTGGTGCCTCATAAACGGGACAGAGACTTCGCGGTGGTCGCAGCGGCAAGCGAAAACAGCCAAGAATGCCGCGAAATTTTAGGCTCCTTGGGTAGCACGGTATACGATGTTAACGGGCAGCTTACATCTGAAATTGAGGGGCGCACAAACCTGTTAACCAAGTTTTACGACGAGCACAATCAAGTGCCAGCAAGTGACTGGCTGAACTGGATTCTTTCAGCTGCAGATGCTTTCGTAGCCAAGGGCGCAGGCGACATGAAATCCGTCATGGCAGGGTACTTCTGGTTTGAAACTTGGGGACGAGACACTTTCATCTCGTTGCCTGGTTTGCTGCTTGCAACTGGCAGGTTCGAGGACGCAAGGAAGATTCTCTTGGATTTCATGCGCCACAGCAGACAGGGCTTGATTCCCAATTTTATTCAGGACAGGTCTGGGGAACCCGCTTACAACGCGGTGGACGCCACGTTGTGGTATGTTAACGCTGTTTTGCAGTATCTGAAGTACACTGGCGACTTTGCGTTCGTTCAGCAACGACTGTGGAAAAACCTGCAGGTGGTTGTTGAAGGCCACCAGAAGGGAACAGCTTTTGGTATACGCTTGGACAGCGACGGTTTGCTTGCGCATGGTCCAAGGCTTACGTGGATGGATGCTGAAGTGGACGGTGAAGGGGTTACGCCGCGGGCTGGAAAAGCGGTGGAAATCCAAGCTTTGTGGTACAACGCGCTGAAAACGATGCAGCTGTTAGCCAAAAAGTTTGATGAAGTGCGCTTGGCTGAAAGGTACGCTGCGATGGCTCTTGAAGCGCAGGAGAGTTTTAACGCGAAGTTTTGGAACGGCGAAAACGGCTACTTATTTGATGTGGTGGTGGATTCAGGTGTTGATGCGTCGCTTAGACCCAACCAGATACTCGCGGCTGCTTTAGACTTCACGATGTTAGACAAGGATAGGACCGAGCGGGTTGTGGATGTGGTGCAGTGTGAGCTGGTGACGCCTTATGGCTTGCGAACCTTGCCGCGGAGCGATTCGCGGTACAAGGGCATGTACGTTGGCGATAGGCGAAGCAGAGACCAAGCTTATCATAACGGCACGGTTTGGGCTTGGCTGCTTGGACCCTATGTGACTGCTTGCCGCAAGGCGCAAGTTAGCAGTGATTACGAGCTGAAACAGCGGCTCAGGTCCTTGTTCACTCAGCAAACAATTCAAGCGGGCTTGGGCACTATAAGCGAGGTTTTTGATGGTGACCAGCCTCACGAGCCCAGAGGATGCATCGCCCAAGCGTGGAGCGTGGCTGAGCCTTTACGGGCTTACCTTGAAGACGTGGTGTGGATTAGACCGAAATACGAGAAAGAAGTGTTGCAGGCTTAAGCCTGTAGGGTTTTTCTGAGTTCCGCAGCTGAAGTTTCCGGCTTAACGGTGTTTATGTACATTCCCGTGTTTTTTTCGAATCCTGCCCAGATGGACAAACGCGGATAAACTTCCAAGTGCCAGTGATAATAGTTTTCGGCGTCGCGGTTTATGGAAAGGTGGAAGCAGTAATTGTAGGGCGGGTCGTTCACCAGCGTTTTCAGAGCCTTCAGGCTTGTTTTTAACGTTTCAGCGAACGCTTCTATTTCAGCTTTGCTTAAACCCAGCATGTTGGAGGCGTGTTTCTTTGGAAGTATCCAAAACTCTAGCGGGTGCACGCTAGCGTATGGAGCGAAAACCACGAAGTGCGGGTTTTCAAGCACTCTGCGTGGGCTTTTTGTTTCCTTCTCGATTACTTCGCAGAAGACGCATTTTTGGTGTTGGTCATAGAATTTTTTGCTTGCCGCTACCTCTTCCGCGGGAATTCGGGGGACCGTGGGCGTGGCTATTATCTGGCTGTGTGCATGTGAGAGCGAGGCGCCTGCTTCTTTGCCGTAGTTGCGGAAGATTGAGACGTATTGTACGTAGGGTTTGGCGGATAGTTCGCGGAGCCTGTCTATGTACGCGTTGATTAAGAGCGTTAGCTGTGGCAGTTCGGCGTCTGCTGGGTCTTCGTCGTGGTTTGGCGATTCAATCAAAACCTCATGATGACCAACGGCGCAACCGTAGCCTTCGCTTTTCATTATCTGCGCTTGGTCTGCTGGGGCTTTGGGCGGTGTGAAAGCGGGGTAAAGGTTTGGAATGACGCGGACAAGCCAGTTCTGGGGGCGTGTACCGTTGTGGTCTTTGTCTGTTTTCACTTCTCCGTTCTGTTTCAGGTAGAGCATCACGGCGGGCGGTGTCATGTGCTCGTTTCCCACGCAGAGGGGGCAGACACTGTTTTGGTCTAACTCGGTTTTTCGCTTGACGAAGTCTATGGGTCTTCTGCTGCGTTCAGTGGCGATTACAACCCAGCGGTTCAACAGGTAATCTTTTCGTAACTCGTTGTAAACCATCACGTTAAACTCCTGACATAGTAGGAAAAATGGCGTAGTGGCATTTATAGCATTTCCGAAAGCCTGAAAACCTGACACTCCACCTAGAAGCACGGGCGGGTCTGCTTAGACCGAGCAAAAAAGGTTTGGGCGAGTTGATAGCGGCTCTTAAGCGATACTGGAGGGATATATTTGGCTCTTTGCCGCTCGTCAACTCCCCCATTGCTCCAAACCTGTTCGGTTTATCACGGGTAAGGCAGGTTCTGCGCGTACAATCTGACTGCCTCTGACCCCCCTTTAGAGTAATTGACATATAAAACTTGGGAAATTGAAGTAAGAACCGTTAATCACGCTTAATCGGAAAAATAGTTAGTAAAATAAGCGGATTCGGATTAAGAACAGTGTAGCACGTAATAAACTGCAGCCACCGTTTCCACTATGTCAGTAGCAATTCCTGGGGCAAGCCCCTTAGGCTACGTTAAGAAGCGAAAGCATTGTCTCTTCCGCCTCTAAGTTGGTAGTCTGTTCCGTCTCGTTTAGAAGAAGCTGACGAGGGGTGAATCGTCTTGTTGAGTGGCTATTTTGTCTATTGTCGTTTTCGTTAAGGCTTTTATGTTGTTGAAGTATGAGAGTTCTCCGTGGCTTACGAGTGTGATGGCTGTGCCTTCGTTTCCCATTCTTGCGGTTCTGCCTATGCGGTGGAAGTACACTGGTGCTTCTAACGGCACGTCATAGTTGATTATGTGAGTTATGCCTTCGATGTCTAGGCCTCTTGCGGCAACGTCGGTTGCAACCAGCAGTTTGAGTCTTCCTTCTCGGAAGTTGTTGGTTACTCGGTCTCTTTGCGCCTGTGTAAAGCCTGCGTGTAATGCTTGGGCGTTGTAGCCTTTTCTTCTAAGTTTTTCTGTTATGGCGCTTGTACCTCTGCGTGTTTTGCAGAATATTATAGCTCTGCCGACGTGGTTTTCCTCTAGAATCTTGCATAGAGTTTCGAATTTGCCGTGGGGATTCACGACCATGTAAAACTGTTTCATCTGCGTAAGCGCAATTTCGTCTTTGCTTACAAGTATTTTTTCAGGGTTTCTCATGTACCTGTTGCAGACTCTCATCACTGTATCGTCTATGGTTGCTGAGAACAGCGCTGTTTGCCTGTCTCTCGGCGTTTTCGCAAGGATGTAGTCTATGTCTTCGATGAAGCCCATGTCCAGCATCCTGTCCGCCTCGTCAAGAACCACAGTCTTCACTGAATACAGGTTCAGTGCACCCCGCCTGAGCAGGTCGATTAGGCGTCCTGGCGTGCCCACAACAATGTGAACACCGTTTGCTAATGCGTGTATTTGTCTTTGGATTGATTCTCCGCCGTAGACTGGCAAAACTCTTAGTTTCGCGTACTTCGCGAACAGTTTCATGTTGTCCGCTACTTGCACGGCTAACTCGCGTGTTGGCACTAAAATTAGACCTTGAACTTGTCTGATTTTAGGGTTTAACTTTTCAACCATGGGCACTCCGAACGCGGCGGTTTTGCCTGTGCCCGTTTGTGCTTGCCCGATGACGTCTTTGCCTTCGAGCAAGGGTATTATCGCTTGAGCTTGAATCGGAAAAAGACTTTCAAATCCAAGTTCATCTATACTTCTCAAGACTTCCATACCTAGGGGTAAGTCTTTGAATGCTTGTATTTCCATTATTTTTTATTTCTCCTGCCACAAAATTTTTCATGGCTTCCAAAAAGCTTTTTTTGATATGCTTAGTTAGTGACATGATGAATGTGACACACCAACACCCTCAATTCACATATAAAAAGGTTTAGTTTGTTTTCAACCAAAAGAATCCGTTTCCGAGGCTATTTTGCCTAAAAAACAGGAAAATGAATTGTTTGAGAGCGGATTGAAACTTTCGCCTTTTACCAGTTATTCTTTCCAAAGCTTCAGCGCTACTTCGAGTTCTTTGTGAGTTTCAGCGTACGCCGCTAAGGTGTTCCCTTGCATTGTGGCGTCAACGGCTTGCCGCATGGCTGTGGCTCCCGCAAACGTTCCGTTGGTGTGTCCGTGGATGCCTCCGCCCGCTTGGATGACGAAGTCTTTCCCAAAGTATTCCATCAACGCCGGCACCAGCTGGGGGTGCAGTCCGCCTGAAGCAACTGGCAAAACAGGTTTCAACCCAGCCATATCCGTTTTCAAAGCGTCAATGTTCTCAAGCACTTCCTCTTTGGTTTCAGACATTTTTCCCACAATAGTGCCCACGTGAAGCTGGTCCACGCCTATGACGCGTGAGACTTTGGCTATGGCTCGCATGGCTATGCCGTGTTTCGGGTTTTTGGTGAACGCGGCGTGGCCTGCCCTATGCGCGTGAATCACCAGATTGAAGTTCTGGTCGCGCAGTGTTTGCAACGCGGACCAGCCGCAGGTTAAAATGTCAACCATGACGTATCTTCCGCCGTGGTCCAGCACGTACTCGGCTCGTTTCAGCATGGTTTCGGTTTCCGCCGTGATGTTCGCCATGTACACTTTACGTTCGCCAGTTTCCTCTTCAGCTTTGTCTCTGCCCTCCAGCGTCTTCACAACGCGCTCTTCAAAAGGGTTAAACCGTTGGCTGCTGAGGTTCTCATCGTCTTTAACAACGTCGCATCCGCCAGCCCACGCCTCGTAAGCCACTCGCGCGTGGTCTTTGGTTTTTAAGCCCAGCTTCGGCTTGATTATGGTTCCCACAAGAGGTCGCTCAGGAACCTTCAGTAGTTTGCGGATTCCCTGTATGCCGAATTTTGGTCCTTTGAATCCCTCAACAAGTTTAGGGGGCAGTTCAATGTCGGTGAGCCGCAGGTTTTTCAGCGCTTTCAAGCCGAAGACGTTTCCTGCGACGCTACTTAGGATGTTGGGCATGTTTTCCTGCTCGAAAAGCTCTATGGGATAAGCTATCTTCGCCGTGTTGCCTTCCATGCTAAATACGCAGGCTGCAAGCTTTGCCATGTACGGTTCCGTCGTGGTGAGTTCGGTCCATGTGCCGATGGAGCTTTCAGCGGCGACTCCGCCTGCGGCTTCTTTGAGGCTGATGCCTTCTGGCTCCACGTAAAAAGTGCAGATTAAATCTGTTTCTGCTGGTTTGTACTTCAAATCGACAAAGTCTATGTACTTCAAAACTGGCTTCCTCTACCGATAGTGTGAGTGCTGTTTCCTTAAAATCTTTAACTATTTCCTTACATATTCTAAGTGTGTGAACCTTTCATGGAGCTTATAGCTGAAGTTTTAAACATCACAGCTGGCGGAAGAAGAATCGCCATTTTAAGCGAGGCAACCGCAATGCTGTTGGGCGTGCACTCTTCAGACAGAATATGCATCACATACTGCGAACAGCAGATAATCGCCATAGCCAACATAGCCACGCATTTCCCGAAGAACCGCATAGGACTTTACGAGGAAATCTCAGAGACGCTTGGATTAAAAACCGACGAGACAGTGGACGTGCACTTGGCTGAGCTTCCCGAGTCCCTCAGGCATGTGCGGGCGAAACTGCGCGGCGAAAGGCTACGAGGACACGACATGGTAACCATAGTCAAAGACGTAGTCGAAAGACACCTGAGCGAAGTTGAAATCGCCGCTTTCTTGACCGCGCTTAACATTTACGGGTTAAACATGGGTGAGAACGAAGCTTTATCCCGCGCCATGGTGGAGACTGGCGATACGCTTGACTTCGGCGAGGCACCCATACTGGACAAGCACAGCATAGGCGGCATACCCGGCGATAAGACCTCGCTGCTTGTGGTGCCTATAGTTGCGGCTGCCGGGTTCACCATACCTAAAACGTCTTCGCGGGCGGTTACTTCTCCCGCGGGAACCGCTGACCGCGTTGAAACCCTGTGTCCAGTAGACCTTGCCATCAGCGAGATAAAGGCTGTGGTGGAGAAGACAAACGGCTGCCTCGTTTGGGGTGGAGCCTTAGATTTAGCGCCAGCTGACGACCTGTTCATTCAAATTGAGTACCCGCTTGGGATTGACCCGTTGCTGTTGCCTTCGATTATGAGCAAGAAGAAAGCTATAGGCGCCACGCACATCGCAATTGACATTCCAACAGGCAACGGCGCTAAAATCAAGAACATGACGGAAGCGTACAGTTTGGCTTCTGACTTCGTAGACTTAGGCCTGCGTTTGGGCTTAACCATTCAATGCGCTTTAACTTTCGGGGAACAACCCATAGGTCACGCTATCGGACCCGCACTCGAAGCGCAAGAAGCGTTGACGACTCTCATGGGTGGCGGTCCAGCAGACCTAAAAGAGAAGGCGGTTAGCCTCGCAGGCATGCTTTTCGAGATGGTCGGCGTTGAAGGCGGACGGAAGAAAGCCGAGCACATGTTGCAGTCTGGAAGAGCGGAAAAGAAACTGCGAGAAATAATAGAGGCTCAAGGCGGAAACCCCCGCGTAAAACCCGATGAACTACCTGTCGGCACCAACAAGGCTGAATTGACTGCTGACCAAGCGGGCAGAGTCCTGTGGATAAGCACTGCAGACATAGTTCATATCGCAAAGATAGCGGGTGCACCCAGAGCAAAAGGCGCTGGTGTAGTGCTTAAGGCGAAGCTGGGCGAAGCCGTGAAAAAAGACGGTGTACTGTTGGAGATATACACTGAACGAAGCAGCAAGTTAGAGTCAGCCTTGGAACTTGCCAAGAAACTTCAACCCATAGTGCTGAGCAAAAAACCCGAAGAGCAAATGCTGTTAGACAGAGTTCCCGAAAAAGTCGCAAGCGACAGACCATTCATGCTGGAAAGATAAATCGTCCCTTTTTCGATTTAGCAAGGTTTAACAAAAAACAAAAAAAACTAAAAAATTAGGGAGAGTTTAGCGGGCTCTTGACCGCACTCTTGGCTCCAGTAGCGTCCAGAGCCACTCTACGAATTCTCGCAGGTTTTTGGTTTGTATGTGAACTTCTCCTGGACCCGTGATTTCCGTTACTAAGCCTTCTCCGCTTAGCAGTGTTTCTTTTAGTCCGCCGATTTTTGTGACTTTGTAGCTGCATGATGCGCTGAAGCCGACTAAGTGGAAGTTGTCAACTATCAGCGTTTGCCCCGCCTCTAACTTGTGCGTGTCTATGGCGCCGAAAGTGTTGATGAATAACTGCCCGTTCCCCGTTGCCTTCAGCATGAACAGTCCTTGCCCGAACAATCCTTTGGTGAAGCCTTCCCACTTAACGTCCAAGTCTATTCCTTGCGTTGAAGCTATGTAAGCGGATTTTTGTATTACGAAGCCTTGGTCTGGCGTGACCTCCAGCTTTTCAATGTCGCCCACAGGCGCCGCAACTAAAGCCACCTCTCCAGCACCTCTTTCCGCCACGTAATCGTTCACCCAGAAGGATTGCCCGCCGAATATTGTAAGCCCTAAGCTTCCCAGCAAGCTCTTTTCTCTCTTGCGCGTGTGCGGTTCTATGGTTGGGTCCATGTAGGTTAAGGCGCCTGACTCCGCCGTTATTTTTTCGCCTTTGTCCAAGTTTACTACAAGCAACGCATAAGACGGTTTATACTTAATCTCATATTTCATATTGAGTTCCTCTAGCTCACAAATTAATGAGCAAGTACCAAATAAGCTTAAATCCTCAACTCCCAAAGGACAACCCTTTCGCTAAAAGCGCCCGCTCTAACCCGAAGTTCACTCAGCACTTCACTCTATTTATAGAGGGGGTATAGACAATTTTTCACGCGTTAGAGAACACATAAGCGTTTATCTGGAATATTTATTTTTGATATGTGTTTTCCGAAACGCTTTTATTCGCGGAGCAACGTCTCATTCAACAGGTTCGAAGCTACAATGACAAATAATACAAGAAAAGAAAGCTGGTCTTCGCAGTTCTTTAGCTTCGGCTGTTACTTTTATTACTATTTTAACTAAGCCCAGACTTAACAAAAATTTTTGATTAAGGTTTCTGGGCGCATGGATGGTTGAATTAATGAAAAATGAAAATTTCTGCAGAAAAATTGTGGTTAAATTCGGTGGTTCCAGCCTAGCAGACCACGAAAAACTAGCGAAAGCTGTAAACGCCATAGCAAAAGAAACCACAAAAGGCACACAAATCGCCGTCGTAGTCTCAGCAATGGGAAAAACAACCGACATACTCATGAACACAATGAAAAACACTTCAAACGGAAAACTCGAGAAACACGAACTAGACGACATACTCTCAATGGGAGAACGCACAAGCGTACGCATATTCGCCGCAGCACTAAGAACAAACGGCGTAAAATCCTGCTACATAGACCCACTAGACGACAGATGGCCAATAATAACCGACGCAGCATTCTCCAACGCAAACCCCATCCTAAAAGAATGCACAACACGAATCCAAAAACACATACTCCCCATAGTTGAAAAAGGCATAGTACCCGTAATCGCAGGCTTCGTCGGCAGAACCACAGACGGCAAAATAACCACACTTGGACGTGGAGGAAGCGACACCACCGCGTTCATCCTAGCAGAAGCCCTGAAAGCAGACGAAGTTGCCCTAGTCACAGACGCTGACGGAATAATGTCAGGCGACCCAAAAATCGTAGCCAACCCAAAAACACTCCCAGAAATAGACGTCACCACTTTAGTGGGACTAGCCGATTCAGGAGCCAAATTCATCCACAGCAAAGCCCTAAAATACAAACCACAATCCATACCTGTCAAAGTAATCAACCACGCTCACGGCGATTTAAGCCAGAAAGGCACCCTAATCACTGGCTCGTTGGCAACCGAACTTGACGTAGAAATAGCACATCCCTCACCCGTAGCAGAAATAACCATAGTCGGCAACAAAGTCTCCGAAAAACCCCAAATCATACTAGACATAGTAGAAAAAACCGAAGCACAAACGAAGCTGCTGGGAATGTCAATGAACCCAAACTCAGTCATCCTATACGTCGCCCAACAGAAAAACACAAATAAACTCTTCAACCAAATCCACAATATAACCTTAAACAACCCAGAAACCATAGCCATGGCCGGCAAAAAAGACCTAGCCTTCCTGAAAACCAGCGGAGTTGGCCTAGAAGAAACCCATGGGCTAATCGGAAAAATATCCGAAAACCTAAGAGTCAACCAGATAAACATTTACGGAATACTCACAATCACATCAAGCATACTCCTCTTCACAGACTGGAGCAAACGCGAAAAAGCATTACAACTCATCAGAAAATCCCTAAAAAAACCATTAAAAACAAAAAACAACAAAAAGAAGTGAAAAACAATGAACCAAGGTAAAAAACGACGACTAAAAAGAATCCTCCAAAAAGACAACCGAACCGTAATAGTCCCAATGGACCACGGCGTAAGCATGGGACCCATCAAAGGCATAACCAACATGCAAAACATAGTTGACCAACTACTGAAAGGCGGCGTTGACGCAGTAGTACTAAACAAAGGCATAGCCAAACGAGTAGACATAGACAACGCAGGCTTAATCGTGCACCTATCAGCCATATCCACCCTCACACCCAACGCAAACAACAAAGTCCAAGTGTGCACCGTGCAAGAAGCAATCCGCATCGGCGCAGACGCAGTCTCAGTTCACATCAACGTTGGCGCACCAGAAGAAGACAAAATGCTCGAAAAACTAGGCAAAGTCGCAGACAAATGCGACGTCCACGGCATGCCCCTGCTAGCCATGATGTACCCGCGAGGACCAAAAATACAAAGCGAACACGCCGTCGAAGTAGTAGCACACGCAGCCAGACTAGGCGCAGAACTCGGCGCAGACATAATCAAAACAAACTACACAGGCGACACCGAAACCTTCAAAACCGTTGTAGAAGGCTGTCCCGTGCCAGTCATAATTGCAGGCGGTCCAAAATGCAAAACTGAACAGGAAATCCTCCAGACCGCATACGAGTCCATAAAAGCTGGTGGCTCTGGCCTCTCCATTGGACGAAACGTGTTCCAACACGCAAACCCAACGCTGATGGTTAAAGCACTGTCCGCGATAGTTCACAAAGGCGTCTCTGTTGAGCAAGCTCTAAAAATTCTAGGTGAATCCCATTGAAGGAACTCTGGGTCACAATATCATCAAACGCTTCAACTTCCGAAAAAAGCAAACTGCAGAAACTCGCCGCAGAAAACGCAGATTTCCTACTTGAAAATACAAGTGCACGTAGCTGCTCAGGCAAAAACGAAGTAACCGTAATCAACAGCTTCGACGAAAAAACAATCACGCAACTGAAACAGAACGGCAAAAAAGTCGCCTTAAAAATAAGCATAAAAGGCAAAGAATCCGAGAACACCGCCGTGAAAGCAGCTGAGCTTTCAGCCGATTACATAATTATCAACTGCCTTGACTGGCGCGTAATCCCACTAGAAAACCTTATTGCGAGAACCCGCGGCAAAAGCAAACTAATCGCAGAAGTCTCAAACGCTGAAGACGCCACACTGGTTCTGGAAACACTGGAGTTGGGAACAGACGGTGTGCTGATGCAAACGTCAGACGCTGACGAACTCAACAAAGCCATCGCGTTAGTCAAGAAGCGAGCCCCCGAAATCATGGTGGTTCCCGCAAAAGTCACCGCTGTAAAGCAAATCAGCACTGGCGCAAGAGTTTGCGTGGACACCTGCGACCTCATGGCGCCTGGTGAAGGAATGCTCGTCGGAGTACAAGCTGCAGGCTTCTTCCTTGTCGAGGCGGAAGTGCACGAGAACCCGTACGTGCAGTCTCGCCCTTTCAGAGTTAACGCTGGCTCACTTTCCATGTACACTTTGGCGTCTCTGCAGAAAACGCGATACCTGTCAGAGTTGAAAGCAGGCGAAGAAGTGCTCATAGTTGACAGAAACGGCAAAACAAGACCTGCAAGCGTGGGAAGAATAAAAATCGAGCTTAGACCCTTAATCCTCGTGGAAGCAGAAGCTGAAGGAAAGAAAATCAAGACCATACTGCAGAACGCTGAAACCATAAGGCTCGTAACGCCGAAAGGGTCAAAGCCAGTGACGGAACTGAAATCTGGCGACGAAGTTCTAGCCCACATCACCGAGAGCGCAGGTAGACACTTCGGAGTAGCCGTACCCGACGAAACGGTGATAGAAAGGTGACCCCTAGAATCTGCGTGTCAATTCTCCCCAAAACCGTACCAGAAGCGCTTCGGCTAATAGAAAAGGCAGAGGTTGCTCACGTAGATTTCATAGAGATACGACTTGACCGCCTCGAAGACTGTCTTGAAAACAACCGTGGATTAGCTGATTTGGCGGCTCACGGTAAGACGCCTAAAATTGCCACAGACAAGGCATCCCGAAAGGAAACCGAGAGTCGGCAGATGCTGATAGCCGCAGCCAAAAGCGGCTTTGAATATGTTGACATAGAATTATCCACGCCCCAGCTTACGCCCTTAGTTAAGGAACTGAAGGCGCTGGGTGCTAAACCAATTGTGTCCTTCCACAAGTTTGATGGCTCCCTAAGCACTTCAGAGCTGAACAGCATTCTCGAAAGGGAAATCTCCAGCGGAGCCGAAGTATGCAAAATCGTGACAACCGCGAAACACATCGAAGACAACCTCACCACCATGAACTTCATATCAGCGGCTTCAAACAAGACCAAGGTTGTATGTTTCTGCATGGGTGAACTCGGCAAGGTTTCCAGACTCTTGTCTCCGTTGTTCGGCGGCTTCTTCACCTTTGCCTCGCTTGAACGAGGAAGCGAAACCGCCTCCGGGCAAATAACCATCCAAGAAATGAAGGCATCTTATGAGCTTCTGGGGTAAAAGTGATGGCTATCTCGGGAAAAACACGAGTGTGCGGCGTTATAGGCGATCCCATAGGGCACAGTCTAAGCCCGACTATCCACAACGCAGCGTTTGGTCATCTTGGGCTTGATTTTGTTTTCTTTGCGTTTCACGTGAAAGCCGCTGACTTGGAAAACGCGATGCGCGGCATGCGCGGTTTAGGTATTCACGGTTTAAACGTAACTATGCCCCACAAAAGTGCGGTAATCGGCTGTTTAGATGAGGTGGACTTCACCGTTCGTTTTCTTGATTCAGCTAACACCGTTCTGAACAGGGATGGCAAGCTTTCAGGTTTCAGCACGGATGGCGTTGGTGCGTTGAAAGCGCTCCTTGAGAACGGCGTTGACTTGTCTGGGAAAAAGGTTCTGTTGCTTGGGGCAGGTGGCGCTGCAAAAGCCATAGCGTTCGTGCTTGTCCCTGAAGTTGGGGAACTTGCTATTTTGAACAGGTCAGCTGAAAAGGCAGAAGAGTTAGCGGAAACGTTAGGGCACATGTTTAACCGAAAAGTAGTTGGCGGCGCGCTCTCCCCAGCGGCCATCAAGACGAATCTGAGGGATTCGGATGTTCTGGTTAACGCGACTTCTGCAGGTATGAACCCAAACCTTAGCCAAAGCCTAGTAGCCGCTGAGTGGTTAAGGTCTGACTTGGCTGTTATGGACATAGTGTATAATCCTGTTGAAACGAAACTGGCGAAAGACGCTAAAGCAGCAGGCGCCAAAGTGATCAGCGGCGTGGAAATGCTGATTTACCAAGGTGCAGCATCCTTCGAAATCTGGACTGGCAGGTCTGCTCCCGTAGAAGTCATGCGACGAGCGGCGTTAAGCAAACTTTCAAGCGCAGGTGAAGGCAAGTGACTGTGAAAGCTGAGGCAGTAGCTCACGGCGCGGCAACGATTGTTAACGCGATTGCCTTGGGTAAAGGCGCGGCGTTCGGGGTTGACTTATGGACGAAGGCTGAAGTTAAGTTGACAGACGAGCCGAACGTAATCACGGGCGAAATCACGTCAGACCCAGCGGAAAGCACCGTCCTAATCGAGAAAACGGTGGCGCGAGTTTTCAAGCATTTCAATGTTGAGGAACGGTTTGGCGCAGAAGTTAAAACTTGGTCCACCATTCCAGCCGCTAGAGGTCTCAAAAGTAGTAGTGCCGCGGCAAACGCCGTAGCCCTTGCAACAGTCGCAGCTTTAGGCAAGACTTTGGATGACTTGGAAGCGGTCAAGCTCGGTGTGGACGCAGCTTTTGACGCCAAAGTCACCGTGACTGGCGCTTTTGACGACGCCTGTGCATCCTATTTTGGAGGCGCCGTGGTCACTGATAACCTGAAAAGGAAACTGCTGAAACGGGTCACGTTGCCTGATGACTTGACGGTTCTGTTTCACGTTCCATCCAAAAAGGCGTACACGGTTGACTCTGACGTTAATAAGCTGAAGACTGTTAAGCCGCTTGTTGAAATCGCTTATAATGAAGCGTTGAAGGGAAATTTTTGGGCGGCGTTGTCACTTAACGGCGTAATCTACTCGTCAGCCTTAGGCTATGACGCTTCAGCGGCTTCAGATGCTTTAGCTGCTGGCGCTTTAGCTGCCGGACTGTGCGGAAAAGGTCCTGCGGTGACAGCAGTGGTTTCCAGCGACAAAATCGACTCGGTGAGAACAGCACTGCAACGCCATGAGGGCGAAGTTCTGCAAGCACACGTGAATCATGAGAAAGCCAAGGTGCTTAACAAATGACCGACGTTATAGTCAGGAAAGCTGAAAGGCTGAAGGGTGAAGTCTGTGCTCCCCCGTCCAAGGCTTACACGCAGAGAATGCTGATAGCCTCCGCGCTAGCGCATGGAACCTCCAAGATTTTCGGTCCCTTAGTTTCAGACGATACCGAAGCCGCGTTGCGTGCAGTCAAGACTTTAGGCGCAAAAGTAAATGTTGAAGGAGACTGCTGGACGGTTGAAGGTGCCCAACCGCTTAAAGCCGCGCAGGAGCCGATAGACTGCGGCGATTCTGGGGCTACCCTACGGTTCACGATGCCTGTAGCAGCGTTGGCACCTGCGTCCTCGGTGTTTGTGCTCGGGGAATCCTTAGAACAGAGACCTATAGCGCCTCTGCTTCAAAGCCTCAGACAATTGGGAGTTGAGGCTTGTCATCAACGTCTCGGCGGCAAGGCAGCCATTGTTGTTCAAGGCGGCGGCATTGCAGGAGGAAAAACCCGCATGCGGGGAGACGTAAGCTCTCAGTTCATCTCAGGACTCATGTTCGCTTGTCCAATGGCGAAGGCGGACACGGAAATAACTTTAACCACGCCTCTTGAGTCTAAAGGTTACGTTAAAATGACCCAAGCGGTCCTCGCTGAGCACGACATAAAAATCTCCATTTCAGAAGGGTTTAACTGCCTCCGCATCCCAGCGAACCAAACATACAAACCGTGCGACCATAAGGTTCCGGGTGATTTTTCGTCTGCCGCGTTCCTCTTAGCAGCTGCAGCCATAACTCGCTCTGACGTGAACGTCAAGAATCTTGATCATGAGGCAGTTCAGGGCGACAAGGCTATACTGGAGGTTCTCAAGCGAATGGGCGTGAATGGCAAGGTATGCCCCGACCGCGTTGAGGTGGCAGGTGAAGGCGGATTGCTTGAAGCGGTTGACGTGGATGTTAGGGATATTCCTGACTTGGTTCCTGTCTGCGCGGTTCTTGCGTGTTATGCGAAAGGCACTTCTAAAATACATGATGCACATAGACTTAGGTACAAGGAGTCGGATAGGCTGTTGTCGCTTTATCTTGAACTGACAAAGATGGGAGCGCAAATCACTATGGCTGAAGACAGCTTGACAGTTGAAGGTCCGTATGCTTTGCATGGAGCTGTGGTTGATCCGCATAATGACCACAGGATTGCCATGGCGTGTGCGGTTGCCGCGTTGGGCGCCAGCGGCGAAACGCGGATCCAAGATGCCGAGTGTGTTCGAAAATCTTATCCGAGATTCTTTCATGATTTACGTTTGTTAGGAGTGGATATTGTTGGCGGGGAATTCGATAGGTAAAGAATTCGTGGTTACCTCTTTCGGAGAAAGCCACGGCAAATACGTAGGCGTCGTCATAGACGGTTGCCCAGCGGGAGTGCCTCTTTCCGAAAAGGATGTGCAGCCGGAACTGGACAGGAGAATTCCGCCGCAGCCAAAGATTGTTTCTGGAAGAATAGAAAAAGATGAAGTGGAGATTCTTTCAGGAGTTTTCACGGGCTTCACAACAGGTGCACCCATTGCCATGATAGTAGCGAATAAGGAAGCGGACTCCAGCGACTACGAAGCCATAAAAAATTTACCCCGACCAGGGCACTCTGATTATCCAGCCCGAGTGAAGTATGGTGGCTTTAATGATTACCGTGGCGGCGGGAGATTCTCTGGAAGAGTTACCGTAGCCTTGATAATGGCTGGCGCAGTAGCCAAAAAACTGCTTAGCACGTTCGATGTTGATGTGCTGGCTTACACTAAAGCGATAGGAAAAGTGAAACTGGGCAAGTCCCTTAGCTATGAGGAAATCCGCAAACGAAGATACGGAACCGCGGTAAGATGCCCCGATTCAGCGTGCGCCGAAACAATGGAAGCGGCTATTGTGAACGCTAGACAAGAGGGCGACAGCTTAGGCGGCATAATCGAGTGCCTCGCTTTGGGCGTTCCAGCAGGCGTTGGCGAGCCGTTGTTTGACGCGTTGGACGCTGATATCGCCAAGGTTTTGCTGTTGGTTCCCGCTGTTAAAGGTGTTGAGTTCGGGGCAGGTTTCGCAGTTGCGGAGTTGAAAGGCTCCGAGGCTAATGATCCATATCAAATTAAGAACGGCAAGGTTGTAGCTTTAACGAATAATGCTGGTGGGATTTTAGGTGGCTTGTCCTCTGGTATGCCGATTGTTGTGCGAGTGGCAATTAAGCCTACGTCGTCTATTGCGAAAGAGCAGCGCACCGTTGACCTGTCGAAGATGGAGGACGCTGAGATAAAAGTGGGTGGAAGGCATGATCCCTGTGTTGTTCCTAAGGCGGTGCCCGTTGTGGAAGCTGCCGTGTCAATAACTCTTGCTGATCACATGATTCGCGCGGGTGTTATACCTAAAGTGTTGGAGGAGCAGAAATAAATGCAGGAAATCAAGCAATTAAGACAAAGAATCGACGAAGTGGACGAGCAGATCTTGCAATCTCTAAGCGAAAGGGCGGAAATATGCAGGGCCATCGGCTTAGTTAAGGAAAAGCACGGGATTCCCATTCAGGATTTCCCAAGAGAAAACACCGTTTACGCTCATATCAGAGAGAAAGCCTCGGAGTTGGGTCTTGACCCTGCTAATATAGAAGCAATTTACCGTCAAATAGTTAACATGTGCAGCGCCGTTCAGGATTCAAAAAGGAAAAGTGGAAAATGAAGCTATACTGGAGAATTGATGAACATGTTGTATGAAATAAACGAGAAAGCTTTGAAGCTGGAAAGCGAAGGGAAAAAAATAATCAAGTTGAACATAGGTGACCCTGACTTGGAGACGCCGCCTGAGATTGTTGAAGCCGCTTATGACGCGATGAAGAGGGGCAAAACCAAGTATTCTTCTGCTTATGGCGAGAAGAGCCTGAGAGAGAAACTGGCGAGTATCCACAAGGTTTACGCGGATAACGTGGTTATCACGCCTGGTTCGAAATGGGGCATTTTCTCCGTCATGTACCTGTTGCTGAAGGATGGCGGAAACGTGGTGATTCCCACGCCTTATTGGACAGCATACGCGCTAACAGCGAAAACCTTGGGCGCCGAAACCAGACTTGTGAAGACTGAGCTTGATTCCAACTGGAAAATAGACCTTGAGCAGATTGAAAGCGCGATTGATAAAGACACGCGTATGATAATACTGAACAATCCTAAAAATCCTACAAGCAATGTTATTGCCGCGAAAGTTCTCGATGGTATAGTGCGGCTCGCCGACGATAAAGGCATTCCAATTTTGTCCGATGAAGTTTACGCGGATATAAGCTTCGTTAAAACTAAGGGAATCCTAGAGTACGGCGGAGACCACATACTCGTCACAGGTTTTTCCAAAACGTTCACAATGACTGGATGGAGGATTGGCTACGTAATAGCTAACACGGGACTGGTTGAAAAACTTGCGAAGCTAAACCAGATAACAATCAGCAACGTGCCGGTTTTCATTCAAGAAGCCGCGTTGAAAGCGTTGGAATTACAAGGCGAGATCACAGAGAAAATCAAGCAGGAATATCGTGAAAGGGCAAAGCTGGCTTGCGGTGTCCTGTCCAAGTCTAAACTGGAGTTTTCAGAGCCTAGTGCTCCTTTCTACATATTCCCAAGGAAGCGTGGCTTAGATTCTGAAAAGTTCGCTTTGAAGCTGCTTGACGACGGTGTTGCTGTGGCTCCGGGAACCGCGTTTGGCGATTACAGGGAACACTTCAGGATTTCGTTAACTGCGCCCCGCGACGACCTCAACATAGCCTTGAACAAGATTTGCGAGGCTGTTGAATGAAAATAGCGGTCCTCGGCGCGGGAAAGATGGGCGTATGGTTCGCCAAATTCTTCCTTGCAGAGGGCTACTCTGTAGTGGTAGCGGACAGAAAACAAGAGAAATTAACAAAGTTGAAAAATGAGCTCGGGGTTGAAACCGCAGATTTTGCGGAAGCCGTGGAGAACGCGGACAGGGTCCTGATTTGCGTGTCCATCAGTGCTTTCGAAGAAATTGTCAAAAAGATTAGCCCAGCCGTGCGTGACGGGCAAATTGTGATGGATATATGCTCAATCAAGGATTTTCCCGTAGAAACCATGCACAGGCATCTGAAAGGGGGCTTAGTTTTGGGGATGCACCCGGTTTTTGGTCCAGGAAGCACCACTATCGAAAACAAAACTTTCGTTTTAACTCCAACGAACAGTCAGGAAGAAGCGTTTGCTGAAGACTTCAAGAAATGGTTAGAAACCAAAAAAGCCCGTGTCTTCATTATGTCTCCCAAGAAACACGACCAGTTAATGTCGGTTGTTCTCGGTTTGCCTCACTTCTTAGGCTTGGTCGCCTGCGACACACTGCTTGAACAGGCCGATTACCCCGAAACCAAGGCTGTCGCGGGCACAACCTACCGCATGCTGTTCACGTTGGCGGAGGTTGCAGCCTTGGAAAACCCTGAACTCTTCGCTAGCCTTCAACTGAGCTTGCCCGAGATAGAGAAAATCGAGAGTTCGTTTATTGAGAAAGCAAATGAATGGTTAACTCTGATTAAACAGAAAGACCGAGCCGCCATCACCCGTAAGATGGAACAGTTGAAAGCTAAGCTTATGAAAGCAAGCGGCGATTACGAGCGGTCGTACAAGATAATGTACAAGATGTTAGAGGCTGCCGAGAACTAAAAAGCCTAAACGCGAGGCTACGCGGCTTTAGGGTATGAGCCTAAGATTTTTATGAACGTGGCGTACTTTTCAAGTGCTTTCAGCGCTGCGGTGCAGTTTTCTTCAGTTCTGTGCCCTTCGAAATCTAGGTAAAAGTTGTATTCCCATGGCTTCTGCTTTGTGGGTCTGGATTCGATTCTTGCAAGATTTATGTCGCGCTTCGCAAATTCTCCAAGGGCGTGATAAAGCGCTCCTGGCGTGTGGGTGGCGGCGAAGATTATTGAGGTTTTATCTTTGCCTGTCGTGGGCGAGTCGTTTTTGGATATGACGAAGAACCTTGTGTAGTTCGTTGGTGTGTCCTCTATTTCTCTGGAGAGGATTTTCATTCCGTAGATTTCTGCTGCTTTTTCGCTGGCTACCGCGGCGGCGTCTTTCAGCCCTTTCTCTTTGAGCATTTTCACGCTGCCTGCCGTATCATAAGTTGGAATTAGGTCGCTTCCTAAGCGTTCAAGAAAACTGCGGCATTGAGCCAACGCTTGAGGATGCGAATAAACTGTTTTCACCGCCTCTAAGCTTGTGCTGGGGTTCGCTATGAGGCAATGGGAGATTCTGATGATGATTTCGCCGGAAACCTTCAGGTTATGGGTTAGGAAAAGGTCGTAGGTTTGGTTAACGCTGCCTTCCAAGCTGTTTTCCACGGGGACAACTCCAACCGGAACTTCTTGTTTATCCACGCTTTCAAACACTTCGGTGAGGTCCCTGCAGGGCTTAACTTCAGCTTTGTCTCCGAAAAACGTGTAAACTGCGCTTTCGCTGTATGCGCCCCTTTCCCCTTGGAAGGCTACTTTCACTCTTTCTTTCCCAGCTTTCGATTTTTTATCAGGCACTTGTTTATCCCGTTAATCATTGCTTCAACGCTGGCCATGACTATGTCTTCTCGGGCAGCGCGTGCTGACACGATGTGTCCTTTCTCGTCTTCCACTTTTATAACTACCTCAGCCACGGCGTTAGAGCCGCCTGTTATGGCTTCAAGGCGATACTCGTTTAGTCGGATTTTCGCCAAGTTACTAGTCAACTTCTGTATAGCTTTCAGTACAGCGTCCACTGGACCAACTCCTGTCTCCGCCGCGATGTACTCTTTCCCGTCTAAGACCAGCCGGACTGATGCTGTTGGAATCACCTTGATTCCCGTTACAACGGCCATGTCGCACAAGTCAACGATTTTCTCTTCCGCGATTACTTCACCCATAACCGCCGAAGTTAACGCGAGCAAGTCAGCGTCGGTCACCATTTTGCCTTTGTCGCCTAACTCTTTGACTCGCTGGACGATTTCTTTCAGTTGATCTTCTGTGGGGTGTATTCCTATTTCTTGCAGTTCGGCTTTGATGCCTCTGGTTCCCGCGAGCTTTCCAGCCACGAGTTTTCTTATGCGCCCTACCGATTCGGGCTTTATAGGTTCAAACGTCAAGGGCTTAACAGTGACTCCACGAGTGTGAATGCCTGACTCGTGAGCAAAGGCGTTTTCGCCGACAATAGCCTTGTTCGCTTGCACGAACACGCCCGTTAACGTGGAGACCATTCTGGATGTGCTGTAGAGCAAACGTGAGTTGATGCCTGTTTTCAACTTGTAAATCATGTGTAAAGCCATAACAACTTCTTCTAGCGAGGCGTTTCCTGCTCTTTCGCCCAGCCCGTTTATGGTTGCGTGAACCTGAGTGGCGCCTGCTTCAACAGCAGCTAAAGAGTTAGCTACGGCCATGCCGAAATCGTCGTGGCAATGAACGCTGATTGGAACTTTAACTGTTTTTCTGACATCTTCGATGAGCTTGTGCATGGTCTTGGGGATCATTATGCCTACGGTGTCAGGGATGTTTAGCATGTCAGCTCCTGCTTTCTCTGCGGCTTGGCACACTTGCTTCAGAAAGCTCAGTTTAGAGCGGGTGGCGTCCATGGGTGAAAATTCGCATTGTAACCCGTGCTTCTTGATGTATTCGATGTGATTCACTGTTGCGGACAGTACCTGTTCAGGAGTCAAATTAACGGCGTATTTCATCTGCACAGGCGACGTGGGAATGAAAATGTGAATGACGTCAACGTCGCAGTCTAGTGCGTGGTCAATGTCGCTTCGTGTGGCGCGGGCTAAACCGCAAACTTCAGCTTCCAACCCAGCTTTCGCTATTTCCTTCACCACTCTCTTCTCGCCCTCGGAGGACATGGGTGAACCCGCTTCAATAACGTCAACGCCTAACTTGCTCAGTTGACGTGCAATCTCAATCTTATCCTCCATGGTCAACGATACGCCCGGCGTTTGCTCACCATCACGTAGGGTGGTGTCAAAAATTCGAATATAATCTGAGTCTTTAGCCTTCATGTTTTTAACCAACTTTGGCTGTTAAAGCTGCGGCTATGGCTTCAGCCATGCCAATTGTGGTGGTTTTGCCGCCTAAGTCTGGAACCGTGTTGCGGTCACGCAGAGTTTTAACTACGGCTGTTTCTATGGCTGTTGCTGCTTCTAAGCACTTTTGGTCGTTGTACTTTTCACCCAGCCAGTCCAGCATCATTTTAGCTGCCAGAATCATGGATAGGGGGTTCGCTGTTTGTTTGCCTACCCTGTTGGGTGCTGAACCGTGAATCGGCTCGAAAAGCGCGAATTTGTCGCCTATGTTTGCGCCTGGAGCCATGCCTAACCCGCCGATAAGCTGCGCTGCCTCATCGGACAGGATGTCGCCGAACATGTTACATGTGCAGAGGACATCGAAGTCTTGTGGTTCTTTGATTAGGCGCATGGATGCTGCGTCAACGTATAACTCGTTGAAGGCTATGTCGGGGTACTGCTTGGCTACTTCGCGGCAGACGCTGGCGAAGAGTCCGTCGGTTACGCGCATGACGTTGGCTTTGTGGATGGCTGTGACTTTCTTTTTGCCGTTGCGTCTTCTCGCGGTTTCGAAGGCTTTGTGGGCTATGCGCTCGCAGTTTCCGCGTGTGATGACTCTGAGGCATATGGTGGTGTCGGTTCCTATGGTGAACTCTTGGCCTTTGTACACGTCTTCAGTGTTTTCTCTGACGAAAATCATGTCAATGTCAGGTCTTGCCACTTCAACTGCGGGGTAAGCCTTTATGGGACGCAGGTTAGCGTAAAGGTCAAACATCAACCGCAGCCTCACGATGACGTCCGCGGCGGTTTCGCCGACAGGCCCTTTCAGGCACGCGTGAGAATCCTTGATTTTCTTCACGCTGTCTTCAGGCAGTGGTACGCCTCTTTTCTCGCAACAGATGTCCCCAGCTTCTGCTTCAATCATTTTGAGTTTCAACCCAAATTTTTGTTGAACAGCATCTAGGACTTTCATGGTGGCGTCGGTTAGTTCTGGTCCTATGCCGTCGCCTCTGATTACGGATATTTTGTACTCTGTCATTTTTTCATTCTCCTTCGTAAATTCTCTATTAATCCTCCATCCGACAGTATCTCTAAGATAAACGGTGGAAGCTTGGCTACTTGAAAGCTCTTGCCCTTTGATAAGTCTTGTACCGTTCCCGCTTCGAAGTCCACGGTCACCTCGTCACCGTTGTCTACCGTGGCTGAAATTCCTTTACACTCGATTACGGGTAAGCCGATGTTTATGGCGTTACGGAAGAAAATTCTCGCAAACGATTCTGCTATAACGCATTTTACACCTGAATACTTCAAAGCTAAAGGTGCTTGTTCTCGACTGGAGCCGCAACCAAAGTTTTTGCCGCCGACAATGATTATGCCGCTTTTGGCTTTGTCTGGGAAGTCTGCGTCCAAGCCTTCCAAAGCGTGTTCGGCTAACTCGTACGGGTCAACTAAGACCAAGTACTTTCCCGGCAAGATGACATCGGTGTCTATGTTTTTGCCGAATTTTATGGCTGGTCCTGAAACTTTCATTACTGTGTTGCCTCCAGCGTTCTTGGATCCGTTATTCTTCCTGTTACCGCTGACGCTGCGACCGTTGCCGGCGAAGCCAAGTAAACGCTGGCTTCTTTGCTGCCCATTCTGCCTATGAAGTTGCGGTTAGACGTGCTGACACATGTTTCTCCTGCAGCTAACAAGCCGATGTGTCCGCCTAGGCATGGACCGCATGCGGAGCCGCATACCATTGCACCAGCGTCGGTGAAGATGTCAGTTAAGCCTTCGGTTAAGGCTTGCTTGTAAACTTCCATAGACGCGGGGATTACCAGTGCTCTTACGCCGTCTTTGACTTATTTGCCCTTCATGA
>Ga0272441_10003372_pt1 | contig 30398 bp, 24 predicted proteins | sample SSMProp6N_FD_193582 | JGI IMG/M metagenome (GOLD analysis project Ga0272441, IMG submission 193582) | Marine sediment archaeal communities from Little Sippewissett salt marsh, Falmouth, MA, United States - SSM-Prop-6N | ecosystem: Environmental > Aquatic > Marine > Wetlands > Sediment ... | reverse complement strand
GAAGTTCACCAGGCAAAGCAAGAGGATCATCTCCAACCGAGCATCTGCAGCCATTCTTGCCGGGAAGGCACGGATTCGAGGCCCGGTTCGTAAAAGCGGACTAGCACCGGAAAGGCGATATTTGCCGTATTCCATCCGCAGGAGATTTAAAAGATGGAAAAAGACATACAAGCAGGAATCAGAAACAGGGTCCTTGCGGTATCCGGCAGCCCGCGAAAGGGCGGCAATTCGGATATCCTCATGAAGGAACTGCTTGAAGGAGTGAAGGACCGGGGCATGTCATGTGAAGGCATCAATCTTACGGATTATCACGTGCATCCGTGCGTCGGCTGCGAGGGCTGCAGAAAGACGGGCATGTGCGTCAAACTGAAAGACGGCATGCAGCTTCTTTATCCCAAAATAATCGAATCAAAAGGCCTCATATTGATATCACCTACTCATAATTACAATATAACCGCCTGGATGAAGGCGTTCATAGACAGGCTTTACTGCTTCTATGTTTTTTCCGACCAGCGCCCGAGAGGCTGGAAGAGCCGGCTGTCCGGTAAGGGTCGAAAGGCCGTTGTTGCAGCGGTATGCGAACAGGAAAGCCGCGAGGACATGGGTTTTACACTGGAGGCGATGAAAAGGCCCATATCCGCCCTCGGCTATGACGTAATCGACGAACTTGCCGTATTCGGGACATTTGACAGGGGAAAGGTTGCCAGGGACAAGTCCGTAATGAAAAAGGCGAGGGACCTCGGGGCGACCCTCGCCTCTTCCGTCGAACAGGCCTGAAACGGTATTTTCAGCTGTTATCCTCCGTCGGTCTGACCGACAGGACCGGACAGGGCGACTGCCTTATTACCCGGTCGGTATTCGAGCCGACAAAGAGCGTCTCCACCAGACCGCCACCCCTGGCGCCCAGCGCTATAAGATCTATATCATTTACCACGGCGTACTTGGTCAACTCTTCATGAGGCTGACCCGCCATAAGGGTCGTTTTAGGGACGCACCAGTTGCGGGCCTCTTCAGGTATCTGTTTTTCAAGTTTTTCCCTCAATTGACCGTGCAGATCCTTTTTGAGCTGATTTGAGGCCTCCCGGTCCGGCGTGATATAGTCCTTGTACACGGACGGTTCAACGACATGGACGAGATGAAGCTCCGCCTCAAACTCCTGAGCCAGGCTGACGGCATGCTTGAACGCAAGCGAGGAATACTGGGAAAAATCGCAGCCCACAAGGATCTTCTTGATGAGCCCTTCCGGCTGTTTCTCTTTTTCTTTTATATAATCAGGCCCTTTGACCACCAGCAGCGGACATGGAAGCACCCTCATAAGCCTTTCCGTCACGGATCCCAGAAGCAGCCGCTTAAGTCCCGATCGGCCGTGGTTTCCGCACACGACAAGATCAGCGCCGTTATCCTCGGCCATCCGCGTAATCTCATCGGCCGTATGGCCTATCGTTACAAGAGGTTCCCAGTCCACGGAACTGCTGTCTATTATCCCGTTTATATGTTCATAGGCATAGCTCATGGAACGGTCGTGAAGCTCCACAGGATCAGGATTAGCCTCTCCATACATGCCGGCGAACGGGACATCTATGACATGACAGACATAGACCTTGGCATCGAGTTCCTTTGCCAGGCTGACGCCGTATAATACGGCATTTCTGGAGAAATCTGAAAAATCGGTGGCACAGATAATCTTTCTGATTTGTACCCTCATTATTCACGTCCTCCTTTGATCCTTAGTCTGCCTTTATTTTAGCAGAGACCAACCCGACATACAACTTCTCTTTTAAGGGCCCCTGTCCATTTTCTCATCCCTTTGGTTATTAACAGTCAAGCGCAGGCACACGGGGCTCTTTCCTTAAGGCCTTATACATCGGCGAGAAAGGCGTGAAAAGCGGGAAACGGCTCCACTACCTTAACTTTTTAATCCTTTCAGCCTCAGCCGGGCCTAATCCGGTTCATAGTAGACCGGCTTTCTCATCTCCTTGAAAGAAAAATTATAAAACACATTGTAACCGTTATAATCCAGCACCCTGAGATCATCGGACTGGTTCAGATCCCCCATTATCACCTTGAAATGATTTCCGTATTTCCCCCGGACAACCTCAAGGGCCAGCTCACAGGCGATAAATTTTCTTATCCCCTTTACCGTCAATTTATCCACAAGCTTCGGATCGGAAAAAGACCCGTAGGTTGTCAGAATCAGGATCGGTCCCGTCCCCGTAAAAATAATGCCTGCTTTCATAACCGCCTCCTTTGCCGCACTCATCGCCTCCCTCAAACAGATCGGGGCGGGCTGCGACATTCCGGGTTTAAAAGAAATGGCCAACCGGACTCACACCCGGTTCACGCAGGCTCCTTTGGCAGACAAAATGCAGTAACAGGATCAGGGATGAAATATCACAGGGATTTCAAGGATAGGAACAGGATCTACCGGAAGGAATAAAGCTAAAGAACCTGCAGACTAATTATCCGGGAATAGGTTTATAGTCAACAGGTTCATTTAAACATGACTCTTTTGATTTTTCAAGGTGTTTCATGCTTCAGTACAAACTGTGCATCAGCTGTCAGAGGTAGCGTCGGGATCTCCTTCTTTTTTGAACAGGTGTCTGCTTATCTCACCCTCTATCAGATAAATGACCTCCTCCGCGATGTTTGTGGCATGATCTGCAATCCTTTCCAGGTGACGAGATACCGAAAGTAGATGTATGAGATAGTCAGTCCTGTCCGGCTGGGACTTGATGGATTCAGTTATCTTTTCAAAAATATCCCTGTTCATGTCATCCACCTCGTCATCCTTGAGGCATATCTTGTATGCAAGATCGACATCCATGTTCACAAGCGAATCCAGGCTGCTCTTAAGCATGGCCTGGGTCTTTTCGCCCATCTCGGAATAGTCTACAGGCACAGGGACAGGCGGTTGTTTTGCAAAAAACACCACCCTTTCGGCGATATTTACCGCCTCGTCACCGATCCTCTCCAGGTCATTATTTATCTTGATAACCGCCGTTAAAAATCGAAGATCAACCGCCACAGGCTGGTAGAGGGCGAGGATCTTGAGACATTCCTCCTCCACCTCGACCTCATTATGGTCAATCTCCTTGTCGGATTCGATTACTTTTAACGCGAGCTCCGCATCCCTCTCCTCAACCGCCCTCAGGGCCATGCGGACCCGTTCTTCAACCATTGCCCCAACCGTGAGCATCCTTCTTTTCAGCTTGTCAAGCTGAGTCTGAAAACGAATTGTCATTTGCTAAAACCTCTCTGTAATTGTTATCCGAAACGCCCTGTTATGTAGTCAGAAGTCTGCTGCAGTTTCGGTTTGGTAAAAATGGTCTCGGTCTGGTCCACCTCAATAAGCTTGCCGATGTAAAAAAACGCCGTGACATCGGACACCCTTGCCGCCTGCTGCATGTTGTGCGTCACAATAATTATGGTATACAACTCCTTCAGTTGATGGATCAATTCCTCTATCTTCTGTGTGGCAATCGGATCAAGCGCGGACGCAGGCTCGTCCATCAGAACCACTTCAGGCTCAACCGCCAGGGCCCTGGCAATGCATAGCCTCTGCTGCTGTCCGCCTGAAAGCCCAAGCGCGGATTCATCCAGCCTGTCTTTCACCTCTTCCCACAGGGCTGCCTGCTTGAGGCTCTTTTCCACCTGATTTACCAAGTATGATTTGTCCCGAACCCCATTTACACGCATACCATAGGCCACATTTTCAAATATGCTCTTTGGAAAGGGATTCGGTTTTTGAAACACCATTCCCACATGACGTCTCAGGGTAACCACATCCACGTTGGGATCATATATATCCTCACCTTCCAGCAGGACACTTCCTTCCACCCGACTGTAGGGGATAAGGTCATTCATCCTGTTAAGGCACCTCAGAAGGGTGCTTTTTCCGCAGCCCGAAGGGCCGATAAGGGCGGTAACCTCGTTCTTCTTGAAATCGAGGCTGATCTCATGGAGCGCATGAAAATCTCCATAATAGAAATTGAGGTTGTCCGCTTTCATCTTGATTTTGTTATCCATAGAGAATCCTTAATCCTGCCGTAATGTCATTGGAAGTTGAGCATATGATATCATTGTTTCCTACGCAGCTTGGCCCTGTATAGGATGGCGATCAGATTGAGCCCCAGAACAAGCGCTATAAGCACAAGCGCGGTTCCATACTGCAGGTGCCTTGTGGCCTCTATCTCCGTGCCGGCCGTTGCAAGAACGTAAATATGATAAGGCAACGCCATTATCTCGTCAAACATAGAGGAAGGAAGCGAGGGGGTATAGTACACGGCAGCGGTAAACATAATCGGGGCGGTTTCACCCGCTGCCCTGCTTATCCCGAGGATCGCCCCGGTAAGCACACCGGGAAGAGCAGCCGGCAGCACTACCCTGTAGATGGTCTGCCATTTCGTAGCCCCCAGCCCTAGGGACGCCTCTCTGTATGTATCCGGAACCGCCCTTAAGGCCTCTTCCGTCGATCCTATTATAATCGGCAGACTCATGGCCGCAAGCGTAAGAGAACCGGCAAGGATGCTGACACCCATCTTGAGATAGACCACAAAAAAGGCAAGTCCGAAAAGCCCGAACACCACGGAAGGCACTCCTGCAAGGTTGTTTATCCCAAGCCTAATAATTCTGACCACCTTGCCGGCTCTGGCATACTCGTTGAGGTATATGGCGGACGCAACCCCGATCGGAAGGGCCACGATAATGGCACCGAGGCTCAGACAAAGTGTTCCGACTATACAGGGAAGAATTCCACCTTTTGTCATGGAATCGACAGGAGCCTGCGTCAGAAACGTCCAGTTAATGGCCCGCCATCCCCTTGAAAAAAGAAAATAGACAACGAATATGAGGGCTGAACCGTTTATAACGGCGGCTATCCGAAACATAGTAAACATGGTCGCCTGTGTGGCCTTTCTGCCTCTTGAAAGGGAACCATGCATGCCCCTGGGGGCACGCGTGCCATGCCCCATTTCTTCCCGACCTAGAAGGCCCTCACCTTTGGGCCTGTTTTCCACTGTTTCCGTCTCATTCATAATGGTTTTACCTGACTTAAAAATTAATCCGATTTCCTTATATAAATCCCTCTATACTGCAGGGCATTTTTCAAAAGTGCAGACGCCCGTTTCCTAAAGCGTTGCAGCACCCACCTGCCTGTATTTGTTGGAGATATATTCCGCCACCATATTAAAGAGAAGCGTAAAAAAGAAAAGCACTATGCCGGTGGCAAACAGCGCGTAATAGTGATCCCCCCTGAACGGGGCTTCGGCCATTTCCGCTGCTATGCTTGCCGGCATCGGCCTTACCGGATCAAATATGGAACCTGGTATCATTGCGGCCCCACCTGCAACCATCAGGACAACCATTGTCTCGCCGATAGCCCTGGACATGCCGAGTATGACTGCCGTACAAATCCCTGATATGGACGCAGGAACGATTACCCTGGCTATTGTCTCCCACCTGGTAGCTCCCAGGGCCAGGGATGCCTCTTTAAGCTCTTTGGGAACGCTGAAAATGGCGTCTTCCGAGATGCTGCAAATTGTAGGAATTGACATAAAGGCAAGCATCAGGGAGGCATTAAAAAGGTTAAGCCCTGTCGGCACATCCAGAATCTCCTGAAGAAAGGGCGCCACTATCACCATTCCGAAAAAGCCTATCACCACGGAGGGAAGGGCTGCAAGAAGCTCCACAATAGGTTTGACCCACTCCCTCACCCTTGCTGAGGCGGCTTCCGCAAGATAGAGTGCGGTCAGGACGCCGAGAGGGATGGAAATAAAAGAAGATATAGCGGTAACAGTCAGAGAGCCTATGATAAGGGCTAATATCCCGAATTCAGCCGGGTCATCGGTAGGGTACCAGTATTTGCCGAACAGGAAATCAGAGACGGAAACCTTTCCGAATATCGGCACACCCTCAAAAAAGAGAAATACAACTATGAGCCCAAGTGTAAGTATAGATGCAAGGGCGATGATGAAAAAGGTGGATCTAATAAACATCTCCGCCCTTCTTCTACTTGCACCCTTTTTTTCAGCCTTTCCCATTTGATCTCCATGTATCTTTTGAAGCTTTACCTACCGGCAGTTTTATAAAGAACGGTCATAAATTTCAATACTCTGTTTTAATTAGATGTTGCCTTCAGCTGTCAGGTATCAGCAAGTAGCCAACAAATTGATATCTCAAGAGTTTTACTGACTGCTGATAGCATGAGTCCATAAATCTTGATTTATGGATGAGCACTAATTAGCCTTTGCGAAAAAAAGGCGCCTCCCCCCATCTAAAGGAGGAAAAACGCCTGTTTATTGTCCTAATTGTTAGAAAAGGGGCACATAACCTGCATCTTTTACAAACTTCTGACCCTTTTCAGGATTGATTACATAATTTATAAAATTGGCTGTTACACCTTTGGGCCACCCGGGGGTAAACATAAAAAGCGGCCTGCTTACCGGATAGGTACCGTTCAGCGTGGTGTCTTCAGATCCAACGATATTATTTACCGTAAGGGCCTTTACTGTTTTGTCCATGTAGCCCAGACCTATGTAACCGACCGCGTTCTTATTCTTTGCCACCGCCTGAACCACGGCTCCGTTTGATGCCTGGAGAAGGGCGCCCGGAAAGACCCTCGCCTTCTTGAGCACTTTGTTGTGCCAGACCTCATATGTCCCGGAAGAGGTATCGCGCGATATCACGACTACGGGCCTGTCATCGCCACCTATCTCCTTCCAGTTCTTGACCTTTCCCTCATAGATATCCTTGAGCCGGGCCATGGTTATATTCTTTACCGGATTTTCAGGATGGACAACCGGTACTATGCAGTCGTAGGCGACCGCAAATGGGACCGGGTACACACCTTTTTCAACGGCAAGCGTTACCTCTTTGCTCTTTATGAACCTTGAGCTGTCCGCGATATCCGTGCTTCCGTCGATAAGGGCCTTGATGCCGTTACCTGAACCGCCGCCCGAGATGGTTATCTTTACATCCGGGTTTTCCTTCATATACGCCTCAGACACCTTCTGGGCAATAGGAAGGACAGTGGTTGATCCCTTGATTACAAGGTTTTCTGCCAGCGCCGCGTTACCCACCATAAGAATGCCGGCAACAAGTCCGATAAAAGAAAAAAGCTTTGATTTCATATTCTCCTCCAGATTTTTCAAATTAGTGGTTAAAAAAATTGGTTCCGCCATCAGACTGCTTAAACTCACAACTCAAAGACAGGAAGAATTTAAGAAAGGTTTGTTAGGGTTATGTTAGGGAGCAATTAGGATTAAATGAAATCAAAAGGTTAAAGGATTTTACTTAGCGCCCCGAATTTGTCATCCCGGTGCTCACAAGGCACCAAATCACCCTCAAAAAGACAATCCATCCCCTGAGGTTTTGTCTCCGTTGATCAGTCTGAAATCATGCAAATAACCTTATAACGGGCTCCGATGCCGTAGGGAAAAGGCAGAGGCCGCGCCCCCGGCAAGAAGGGCCATGACCTTTATCTATCTGATTTCAAGGGAGGTGAGGCGGATGAACTGAAGGAGGGGGAGGGGAATCAATTCAGGTCAGTGGCATCCACAACCGGATGTCTTATACCGTACAGCATCTTGTTTATATCGAAATTTTTCTTTAACCACTCCTGTATCCTGCTGTCCAGCTCCTTTGGCATTCCTTTTCCCAGGACCTTGAATTCACTCCTGTTCTCCAGCCTGTTATAAAGGAACATGACCCTTGTGGAGACATTGCCGTGGAAGCCGGTCGCCTCAGGATTTATAAGCTCAAATATCGTACAGAATTTATCAATATCTCTGCTTTCACACATTTTTTTCTCTCCATTTTTCAATTTCTCATCAATTGTCACGGCCTGCTGTCACGCGCACTCGGCCAGGCATTTTTCACTATGGTATTTATGAAACTCTTCAGTACCCTCCTTTCCCATGTACCTGGAAAGTAGACGCTTGTCTGTCTCAATGAGATCAACAAAAATCAATGCGTCCAGTACGTCGCTGAAATTATGATCAATGTTGAATTCAAGGATCTTTCCTCCCAGTCGAACATAATGCTTGAGTAGTATGGGGATACCCTTTTTATCCTCTTCAATCTCTGAAATGAGATCGGAAAGGCCCTGTATATTAAGAGGCATGTTGAGCGCGGTCCTGATCTCCCGGCCCTTGATTTTTCTCCTTTTCAATGGGCTCCTCGCCTTTACATGGCGCGCAAGCTCCTTTTCCCGGTTATGAACCCTTAAGAATTCAACTATCAGCTGCCGGGAGACGGAACGGTAATCATTGGTTATACTGACGGGCCCGAAAAGGACTCTGTATCTCGGATTGAGTGCCACATAACCGGCTATGCCCTTCCACAGGAGCATGAGCGGATGATAGGACCTCTGATATTCCGGCCTGATAAAAGACCTGCCCAGTTCGATGGCCGGATCACTCTGAGCCAGGAACCGTTTCCGGTAATGAAAAAGAGAGTGCGTGTAAAGCCCGTTCTTGCCGTACTCGGCAAGTATCCGGTCGGTAAGTCCCATACGATAGGCCCCTGCGATCTCCTGCCTTTCAAGGCTCCAGAGAAACACATGCAGGTAGTAGGAATCAAACCGGTCGAGATCCAGCTCTTTTCCGGTTCCTTCGCCCTCCTGCCTGAATGTTATTTCCCTGAGCCTGCCTATCTCACGTATTATATTGGGTATCTGCCGGGCCTCGGCCTGAAATACCGCGAATCTGTCCGTGTCTAAAAGCCTTTGCCCGGATGGGAGGGACTCCAGATCTTTCAGCAGACAATCCCTTGGTACGGGATCAATTATTGATTGATACTCATTTGTCCCGGCCTTTCTCCTTTTCGATACATTTTTCCTTAAGAATCCCTGCCTTGGAGGGCACAGCAGATAAGTCCTCATCCTGAGGTATTCCATAATCTCTTTGTCACTCCGGAATTTATCAATCCTGTCAAAAGGGATCAGGTTGCCCACCTTGAGCAACACCTCTTTTTTGGACTTGTTGAGCATCTCCCTGGGCAGCATTATTGTCCTGAGCCTCGGATGAAGCAGCCCCGCCACCTGAAACAGCATGCTGTTTGATCCTGTAAAATGGACCGGCAGGACGGATGCGCCGGTCCTCCTTATGATGCGGGCGATCATGTCCGTCCATTTGGGATCGGTTACCCCTCTCTTTGTGAATTGCATGTGAGACACTTCCCCGGAGGGGAAGACACAGGCCATGCCGCCCTGCCTGAGCCAGGACAGCACCTGCCTCATAGGTGCTATATTCGCCCTGACAGAATCGGCTCTACCAAAGGGATCAACAAATATGAACAGATCCCTGAGTTCAGGAATCCTGCCGAGCAGATAATTTGCCATCACCTTTACGTCGCTTCTTGCTGAAAGCAGCATCGAACTCAGGATTATCCCGTCAATACCTCCGAAAGGATGATTTGAGACAACAATAACAGGACCTTCCTTAGGTATCTTGAGAAGATCTCCATCAGACACTTCATAATTGATACCGAGAACCTCAAGCAGACTTTTAAGGAACTGGGGGGTATTTTCCGTGTTTGAAGCTCTCTTGTGGACCTTGCTCAATCTGTCAACAAGGAGAATTTTCTCTATGGCGCTTTTGGGAAAAGACCTAAGTGTATGAAGTAAATGGGTTCGGCCCTCGGTTTCAGATTTATCAACGATCTCAAGATTATGCTTTTGCACCTGGAATCTCCTCTTTTCCGGTTTTCGCTGCATCATTTCCCGCCCCTGACTCACGAGACAGGCCCGTTCTTTTTCAAAAGAGAGCTTTCCTCTACCCTGTTTCTTATAGACTCAATCTGTTTTTCCCTCTTTTCAATTTCTCAAAAAAGCATCACCATAAATGAACCACAGGGTCTAAACAGGAGATACTGCTTCGGGCCCGCTTTTCCGGGTTCAGCCTGTATAGGGTATATAAATCGTGAAGGTGCTCCCCTTTCCGGGAATGCTTTCCACATCTATCCTTCCTCCATGGGCCTGGGCTATATGCTTTACTATGGCAAGGCCCAGGCCGGTTCCGCCAAGGAGCCTGCTTCTAGCCTTGTCCACCCTGTAAAACCGCTCAAAGAGCCGTGAGAGGTGCTCTTTTTTAATGCCGCGGCCATCGTCAGCCACCCTTATTACTACCTCCCCCTTTTCAACGGTCGTGCTTACCCTGATCGTACTCTTCTCATCGCTGTACTTGACGGCGTTGTCAATAAGGTTGGCAATCGCCTGCTCAAGAAGAGTGGCATCCAGTCTGGTTACATAATCCCCTTCAGAACGGTATTCAATAGTTATATCCTTGGATGCGGCGCTGGACTCACACAGCTGTATGGCGGTCTTTATGACGCCCTTTACGCCTGCCTCGACAAAATCGATATTACCTTCGTCTCTTTCCTGTTCTATCCTGGACAGCTGCAGGAGATCCTCTATGATCGCCTCAAGACGCTGAACATGGCGCTCTATTATCTCAAGAAAACGCTCGGCATCCTCCCTGTTTTCCATGCCGGCATCCCTGAGGGTCTCCACGAAACCCTTTATCGCGGTTATCGGAGTCTTTATTTCATGAGAGACATTGGCCACAAAATCACGCCTGACATTCTCGAGTCTTTTCATCTTCGATATGTCGTTTAACACCACAAGGGCGCCGATCATCTCGCCTGCCGCGTCCTTTAAAAGGGTCCCATGCCCCTTTATAAAGCGCTCCTTATCCGAGGAAAGAACGATATCCCTTTCAACAGGCTCATCACTTATCAGGGTGTCTTTTACAAACCGGTTAAGCATGCTGTTTCGGACCACTTCCTGAATGCTAAGCCCCTTCGCATCGGAGGGGTTGCACTCAAGCATCCTTCCTGCCGCGTGGTTAAGGCTTATGATCATTTCCTCCTTGTCCACCGCTATCACACCTTCCACCATGCTGGACAGGATCGCCTCTATCTCGTTTCTCTGTCTTTTTACGGTCTCGATACGCTCATGAAGCTGGACAGCCATCCCTTTCATGGCCTCTGAAAGTCCTGATATCTCTTCGGTCCTGGTGACAGGGAGGCTGCATTCAAAATTCCCCTCTGCAAGGCAGACGGCGCTTTTTCTGATATGTTCGATCGGACGGCTTATACGCCGCGACACGATCAGGCTCAGACCCGCGGCAACAAGGGCCATGAAAAGACCGCCATAGGCTATCTTTACCTCCAGCCGTCTGATCTCCGTATCAATGGAGTCGACGGGTATAGAAGTGCGCACAACGGCCGCGATCTTCTCGTCCCTTTTCACCGGTATGCCAACATACATCAAATCCCTTTCAAGGGTATTGCTGTACCTGGTGGACCTTCCTATACCCTCTTTGAGGGCGCTGAGGAATTCAGGCCTTGTTATATGGTTATCCATCCTTGAAGGGACCTCCTCTGAATCACCCACAACTCTTCCGGAGGGCAAAATCACTGTAATTCTTGTTGAGGAGTCTTTCCCTGATATCTTGCAGAGCCGGTCGATCCCCTGTTCATCAAGAGGACCAAGCATACCCCTTATCTGAGATCTGAACAGATTGGCCCTTGCAGCAAGGTCGGAAGATGTCTGCTCCAGAAAAAAGTGTTTCATGGATCTTGAAGCATAACCTGTTACTGCAAAAAGTGATATTACCGTGATAAGAATATAGGAGGGATAAAGCTGCCACAGCAGCCGCCTTTTTTTTGGCATTGTCTATTCCCTGAAACGATAACCGACCCCTCGGACGGTTTCGATGTAGTTTCCGGCAGATCCCAGTTTTTTCCTCAAACCCACTACCTGCACATCGACCGAACGGTCGGTAACGGGATAGTCTTCTCCCTTTACGGCGTCGACTATCTGAGACCTGGTAAATACCCATCCAGGCCTTCGGGCAAGATAGTTGAGGATACCGAATTCCGTGAAGGTCAACTCGACCGGGACTCCCTTTAAAAGCGCCTCATGCCTGCCTGGATGAATAACCAGGTCATGGATCCTGATAACCGAGTCATCCCCTGCCTTCTCTCTTACGCTGTTTCTTCTCAAGGCGGCTCGCACCCTTGCGATAAGAACCCTGGGGCTGAATGGTTTTGCAATATAGTCATCGGCTCCAAGCTCAAGGCCTGTAACCACATCCGCCTCCTCACCTTTGGCGGTAAGCATCACTATAGGTATATGACTGGTCTTCTCATCGTTTTTGAGATATCTTGTCACATCAAGCCCGTCGATCCCCGGCAGCATAAGGTCAAGCACTATAAGATCAGGAGACTTGCCACGGGCGATCTGAAGGGCCTTTTCACCGGACCCGGCCATAAAGACCTCATAGCCTTCCCTTGTAAAATTAAACCTCAGCAGTTCAAGGATATCTTCTTCATCGTCTACTACGAGAATCTTCTCTTTTGCCATCCACTCATCCTTAAGATTTGATCATAGTATGACACATAATCAGCTATTTTTGTTAGCATTCAGTGATTATTCTGTAAAGATTTTATTAAATATCTATCTTAAGTAACCAGTGTCAGGAAAACCGGGCACCGGTTTACCCCTGAAAGGGAGCAGGCTGCCATGCCGGCCGCTGAAATACATGAGATTGAGGGATACTGACAAGTCAAAAAGCAGTGGAGCGAAGCGACTCCTTAATTTTAGGCACTTTCAATCTTATTTCATTATAGGCACTTATCCCCATTCACTCAAACAAAGCTGTTTTCCCCGACCCGCAGACAACCGGATTTTCTACAGTGAGACAATGGATATCTTATTGACAGGAGCATCCGCCTCTTACAAAATACGTTGCTAACAATAGCTTGTACAGGCCGAAAACGCCATGATTGTAAGGAGAATAAAATGGGCGAAAAATTCCTATGCCGCTGGTACGATGAGACTTCCGGAATGAAACGGGCCTATGACAGCGGGATGCTGGACATCAAATGGATAAGAGACTACTGCTGGAAAGAGGGCTCCGGCTGCGTAAGAAAAAAGCGCTTCGAGACCGAGGGTTATGTCTCGCCCGACTATGTGCTTCCCGACGGAACGGTCGATGAAAAACTTAAACAATGGGTTTTAGGGAAAAAAATGTGATGGAAATAAGGATCGTGCGCAGCAGAAGAAGAAAAAAAACCATTGAGGCAAGACAGATTGAAGGGCGTCTGGAGATCCTTGCTCCCGCCTTTATGACGGATGAGGAGCTGAGGCCGCACATCAAAAGACTTAAGACGCGCATCCTGAAACGTGTTGTGAAATCCGAACTGAATGACGGCTCCCTTCAAAAAAGGGCGGAGCTTCTGAACAAGCGCTATTTTGGAAACATGCTCAGATTGGACAGCATAAAATGGGTAACCAATCAGGAAAAGCGGTTCGGAAGCTGCACGCCTGGAAAAAGGAGCATCCGGATATCTCATATGATCTCCGCTATGCCCCGCTTTGTGATAGACTATGTCATCATTCATGAACTGGCACATCTTAAAGAAGCGAACCACGGCAGAAAATTCTGGGACCTTGTGTATCTTTTCCCAAAGGCGGAAAGAGCCAGGGGATATCTCATGGCGGTCGGTATGGAGCAGATGGAAGAATGAATCGCACCTGTTTGCCTTTTATCTCACTTCCTCAGGCCATGCCTGCAAAGCTGTCATCCACTTGACTTCAACCTGACATAATTATTATAATTGTAACCGGATATTTTTATTTTTTCTATACTTCCGGTTTCATTTCCGCATCTCTGTCCTTTCGGGCCTCATTGCAAAAGGGGGTATCATGATAACAGGAAAAAACATCAATCCCCGTTTTAAGGATCAGATTTTAGACGGCCTTATCCACATCATCATTTATCAGGACATGGAGATGAGGATACAGTGGGCCAACAGGGCCGCTTTAGATCTTATCGGCCTGCCCCCGGAACAGGTGATTGGACGCAGATGTCATGAAGTCATCTTTGATACGAACCACCCTTGCAAGGATTGTGCGGTTAAAAGGGCACTTGCCTCAAACTCCACCGAGCATGGCGAAATGACAACCCCTGACGGCCGGACATGGCTTGTGACCGCCAATCCCATTTTTGATGAACATGGAAATGTAATCGGGGCGGCGGGAATCTCAATCGACATAACAGAGGTAAAAAAACTCAGAGCTGAAAAGGAATCGCTGCTAAAGGCCCTTGAACAGGCTTCTCAAAAGGCAAAAACATTGGAGAACCTGATCCCCATATGCGCGGTGTGCAAAAGGATACGTGACGGCAAAGGGGCCTGGAATCAGGTCGAATCATATATCCAGGAACATTCCGATTTAAGATTCAGCCATTGTATCTGCCCTGAGTGCGCAAAAGAGCACTACAAGGATCTTCTCTAGACCCCATCCGGACCTGTTTGACCATTACCTGGCAGGTGATCTGACCTGTACTGTAATCAAAGGTAAAAAAAATGGCCGCTTCAAACAAGACCTTTGAAAAAACATATGAGGGGTACCTGAACGCGGTAAACCGGGTTGATTTCAAGCCACTCAAGGAGAGGCTGGGCCTGACCTTATATGAAAGCGGAGTCGAAATCCCGCTGTTTGACGATTCATTCATGATCTCAAGTAACGGGATAACGGACAGCCAGGGGCAAAGGGCACCTCATGAAGTCTGTGTCGTCCTGTCAAGATACATACTTCTATGTCCCGACCCGGCCCCGGAAAAAGGGAAGTTGACCTCATACAGGGATTTCAGGGATTCCGGTCCCTTGACCGTATACTTCGAAAATGACGTCGAAGGTGCCATAGCCGGCAGTTTTTCCTCAAGGCTGGATGAACTTGAAAAGGCATGCGGAAAAATCGGGGGAAGGCCTGGCAAGATCGAAGTAAAATACGACCTTTGCTTTACCTTTGATGCCCTTCCGAGGATTCCCCTTGTTCTTCTTTTTAACGATCTTGATGAAGAATTCCCGGCCGGCTGTTCAGTCCTGTTTGAAAGCAGCGCCGTAAGCTACCTGGACCCGGAATGCCTCGCCATGATAGGAAGGCTGCTTTATATTAAGCTGGCGGGATGAAAAGAAAAATCTTCATGACGCTTCAAGGCAGGTCTTGCTGAATTGTTTATCGATCGGCACCGGATAGTTACCGTCAAAGCAGGCGAGACATAGTTCATCCCTGGGTATGTGAGTGGCCTTGACCAGCTTGTCGATCCCAAGATATCCGAGGCTGTCGAGCCCGGCGAATTCCCTTATCTCATCCACCGATTTGCTGGCCGCTATCAACTCACCCCTTGTCGTAAAATCGATACCGTAATGGCACGGGAAGCGGTGCGGGGGGCAGCTCACAAGCATGTGGATCTCCTTTGCCCCGATCTCCCTCAAGGTCTTTATCCTTGTCCGGGCTGTAGTACCCCTTATTATGGAGTCCTCGATTATAAGTACCCTTTTCCCCTTAAGGAGTTCCTTTACCGGATTCAGCTTAACCTTGACGCCGAAATCCCGCATGCTCTGGGAGGGCTGTATAAAGGTCCTTCCCACGTAGTGATTCCTTATCATACCCATTTCAAGCGGAATTCCTGATGCCCTGGCGACACCGATGGCGGCATAATTGCCCGAGTCGGGAAAAGGCATTACAAAATCCACCTTCCTGTCAAATCCCTCCGCGAGAAGTTCACCCTGCCTTTTGCGAAACTCGTATACATTCTGACCGAACACATTGCTGTCAGGCCTGGAAAAATATATGAGTTCGAATATACACTGGCTTTTTCGTGTCTTTTTCTCGAGGGGAATACTTTTTAGCCCCTTATCATCTATCACTATTATCTCGCCGGGCTCAACCTCCCTCATATACTTCGCCCCGACCAGGTCGAAAGAACATGTCTCGGAGGCAACTACGTAACCCTTGTCCAGTTTCCCTATACAGAGAGGCCTGAATCCCTGAGGGTCCTTGCACGCTACAAGTTTGTCCTGAGTCATTATCAATACGGAATAGGCGCCCTTGATAGTTTTCATGGTATCGGCCATGGCATTTTCAAGACCGTTTTTGAGTGACTTGGCAAGAAGATGAAGTACGACCTCGCTGTCCATGCTGGTCTGAAATATGGAGCCCCTTTTTTCCAGTTCTTCTTTTATCTCACGCGCGTTAACCAGATTTCCGTTGTGAGCTATTGCCAGGGTATTGCCTGAATACTGGACCCTGAAAGGTTGGGCGTTAACCAGAAGAGACGATCCGGTCGTTGAGTATCTAACATGCCCCAGAGCCATATGGCCCTTGAGTTGATCGAGGATACTTTCGTTGAATATGTCATGTACAAGGCCCATGGCCTTGTGCTCGAGCACCCTTTGTCCGTCGGAGGTCATTATTCCGGCGCTTTCCTGGCCCCGGTGCTGAAGGGCGTAAAGGCCGAAATAGGTCAGTTTAGCGGCCTCCGGGTGCCCGTAAATGGCAAATATGCCGCATTCCTCTCTCGGCCGGCAAGGATTAAGACAGGACCTTTCCTCATCGGTATTCATATCTGCGGCCTGAGGCACGGCGCGGGGAAAAACAGGATCATCAGACATTATCGTGATACTCCTGAAGTGTTTTAACTTTCAATTCGCCTCTTTTCATCGACCTTATTGCCAGAGCAGTAGCCCTTGCTCCCGCCAGTGTCGTGGTATAAGGGATATCGAAGGCAAGGGCCGCCCTTCTTATGGAATACGACTCCGACACCGTCTTCTTGCTCCCGGTCGTGTTTATTATCAGGTCGATGTCTCCATTTTTGATCATGTCTAGTATGTGGGGTCTGCCCTCCCGGACCTTGTTCACCCTTTTGTTTGGTATATCACTGTGTTCAAAATACCGGGAAGTACCCTTTGTTGCCGCAATCACAAAACCGATTTCATGCAGAATGGTCGCGATATCAGCCAGGGCCTTCTTGTCTTTATCCTTCGCGCTTATGAATACGGTACCACCGAGTGGAAGGTGCTGGCCTGCCGCAAGCTGGGATTTGGCAAAGGCAAGCCCGAAGCTCCTGTCGATGCCCATTACCTCGCCTGTCGATTTCATCTCCGGCCCCAGGATCGTATCCACCCCCGAGAACCTGGAAAAGGGAAACACCGACTCCTTGACACAGACGTGGGAAGGCATGGAATCCCCGCTCATCTTCTCCTCCTTGAGGCCCAGATCATCCAGCATTTCCCCCAGGATCACTCTTGTCGCCAATTTTGCCAGGGAAACGCCGGTAGCCTTGCTTACGAACGGCACCGTGCGCGAGGCCCTCGGGTTGACTTCCAGGATATAGATGACATTATCCTTGACCGCGTACTGGATATTCATAAGACCCACCACTGCCAGTTCCTTTGCTATAGCCTTTGTGTGCTCTTTTATCTTTTCGATAATTCCTTCGTTCAGGGATATGGGAGGAAGGACGCAGGCACTGTCACCGCTGTGTATACCGGCCTCCTCGATATGCTCCATGATGCCGCCTATAAATGTATCAGACCCGTCGGACAGGGCATCCACATCTATCTCGGTCGTGTCCTCAAGAAATTTATCTATCAAAACAGGTTTTCCGGGAGAAACCTTAACCGCGCTTTCCATGTAAAACATGAGGTCTTCTTCGTCATATACGACCTTCATAGCCCGTCCGCCCAGCACAAAGGAAGGCCTCACCACAACCGGGTATCCGATCCCGGAGGCTACCCTGACCGCATCATCCTTGTTTATGGCGATACCGTTTTCAGGTTGAAGTATATCCAGTTTCTTAAGCAGTAATTGAAACCGCTCCCTGTCCTCGGCCCTGTCAATGCTGTCCGGACTTGTCCCCAGGATCTTGACGCCCTCCCGGGCAAGGGAGTTTGAGATATTCAGCGGAGTCTGACCTCCAAACTGGACTATTACGCCTTCAGGCCGCTCCTGTTCAATTATATTGAGAACGTCTTCCCTTGTTAAGGGTTCAAAATAGAGTTTGTCCGATGTGTCATAGTCCGTACTCACCGTTTCAGGATTGCTGTTTACCATTATACTTTCGACACCGAGTTCCTTCAGGGCGATCGATGCCTGCACGCAACAGTAATCAAACTCTATCCCCTGACCTATCCTGTTGGGGCCCCCTCCCAGTATCACCACCTTCTTTCTGTCCGAACGCCTTATCTCATTTTCCTCTTCATAGGTCGAATAATAATAGGGGGTGTATGCTTCGAATTCCGCGGCACAGGTATCTACGAGTTTGTAGACGGGGGTTATCCCCTTTGCCACCCTGATATCTCTGACGTCCTTCTCGTCACGACCGGACAGATCGGCGATCTGCCTGTCTGAAAAGCCATACTCCTTTACGCGTGCCAGGAAATCCTCATCCCATTGAGACGGGTCCTCATTCCTTTCAAGACGCCTGCACATCTCAACCTCAAGGCCGTATATCTGCGAAATGTTATAGATAAACCAGGGGTCTATTGAAGTCAGGCCGCATATCTTTTCGATGCTCATCCCCGCCCTCAGTGCCTCTATTATATAAAACAGACGCTCCGAATTGGGTTTGATAAGCCTGTTTTCAATCTCCTCCCGGTCGGCGTACTCATGTCTCTTGCCGGGCATATCGGCTCCGAGGCCGAATCTGCCTGTCTCAAGGGATCTTACCGCCTTTTGAAGGGCTTCCTTGAAGGTCCTTCCGATTGCCATGGTCTCGCCCACCGATTTCATCGAAGTGGACAGGAGGTCTTCGGCTCCGGGGAACTTTTCAAATGTCCATCTGGGCACCTTGACGACACAGTAATCTATAGCAGGTTCAAAAGAGGCGCGGGTCTTTTTGGTGATATCGTTTGCTATCTCATCCAGTGTGTAACCGACGGCAAGTTTGGCCGCGATCTTGGCTATGGGAAATCCCGTTGCCTTCGATGCCAGGGCGGAACTTCTCGACACCCTTGGATTCATCTCTATTACCACCATTTCGCCTGTCCCGGGATGGATGGCGAACTGCACGTTGGATCCTCCGGTTTCGACTCCGATCTCCCTCATTATGTCTATGGAGGCATCCCTCATCTGCTGGTATTCCCTGTCCGTAAGGGTTTGAGCGGGAGCGACTGTTATGCTGTCGCCCGTATGAACACCCATGGGATCAAGATTTTCTATCGAACATATGATCACCACATTATCCTTGAAATCACGCATTACCTCCAGTTCGTACTCCTTCCAGCCCAGCAGAGATTCCTCCAGGATGATCTCCGAGATCATGCTGACTTCAAGCCCCGACTTTGCCAGGGACTCCATCTCTTCCCCGTTATAGGCGACTCCGCTTCCCGCCCCCCCGAGCGTGAAGCTCGCCCTTATAATAAGAGGATATCCTATCTGTTCGGCCACACTCCTGGCCTCCGCCATATTCCGAGCGATTCCGTTTCTGGGGACCCTGAGGCCTATCCTGTTCATGGCATCACGAAAAAGTTCCCTGTCCTCCGCCTTCCGTATAACAGGGATGGAGGCGCCTATCATCTCCACGCCAAGCTCATCAAAGATCCCTGTTTCGGCGACCTTCACGGCGGTGTTGAGACCTGTCTGCCCTCCCAGTGTGGGAAGGACCGCATCAGGTCTTTCCCTTTCGACTATCTTGGCGACTATCTCAGGAGTTATCGGCTCCACGTATGTACGCCGGGCCACTCCGGGATCGGTCATGATGGTGGCGGGATTGCTGTTTACAAGGACCACCTCATAGCCTTCCTGCATCAGTGCCTTGCACGCCTGGGTTCCGGAATAATCAAACTCGCACGCCTGGCCGATCACGATCGGACCGGAACCTATTATAAGGATCTTATTTATGTCTTTTCTCTTTGGCATCTCATAAACTCGGTCGGGAAAGACCGGATTCGGTCTTCATCATGTCAATAAACCTGTCGAAAAGATAATCCGCGTCATGCGGACCCGGGCACGCCTCAGGGTGGTACTGCACTGAAAAAAGGGGCATCTTCCTGTGCACGAGGCCCTCCAGGGTCCCGTCATTCAGATTTATATGGCTCAACTCGACATCGGCATGCCTGAGCGATTCAAGGTCCACGCAGAATCCGTGATTCTGAGATGTAATCTCCACCTTTCCGGTTTTCATGTCCTTGACCGGCTGATTTCCACCCCTGTGACCGAATTTCAATTTGAAGGTCTTCCCTCCCAGGGCAAGACCTATCAGCTGATGTCCCAGGCAGATACCGAAGATCGGCCTCCTGGACATCTGAGCCTTTACCGTGTCCACCCCGTAGGTCACGGCTGAAGGATCACCCGGGCCGTTACTGAGAAAAAGTCCGTCCGGATCGAGCCTGTCAATGGTCTTAGAATCGGTGTCGGCGGGAACGACAAGCACGTTGCATCCTCTCTTTACAAGGGATCTCAGTATGTTCCATTTGGCGCCGAAGTCGATCGCTATGACACGCAAACGCCCGCTGTCCGGCCACTCAAAGACGTCCAGCCCCCCTGCGGGCCTTGTCCGCTCTTCATCCGTCCAGATCGCAGGCTCCCTGCAGGTTACCTCCCGCACAAGATCCCTTCCGACCATATCGGGCGCGTTCCTTGCCGTCCGCACAAGCACCTGAGTATCCGTTTCCTCGGTTGAAAGGGCAGCCTTCATTGCACCTTCAAGCCTTATGTGTCTTGTCAGTGCCCGCGTATCAATACCTTCTATCCCCGGAACGCCTGATTCCATAAGGTAATCGGCGAGGCTTTTCCCGGACCTCCAGTTGCTGGGGAACCTCTGGTATTCCTTGATGAGAAGGGCGGAGGCCTGGATCCTGTCGGATTCTATGTCATCCTCATTTGTACCGTAATTACCTATCAGTGGATAGGTCATCGTGACCATCTGCCCGCAGTATGAGGGGTCGGTCAGGATCTCCTGATAGCCGGACATGCTGGTATTGAACACCACCTCACCCGTGGTACTGCAGGGGCCGGTAAAGGACCGTCCGGTAAATATCCTTCCATCCTCCAGTGCCAGAATTGCTTTCATCGCAGTCTGCTCCAAATATCAGCTACTCCCATGTTTTTCTTATCTTGACACCCCTTTTTAAAAGGCTCTCCTTTATATCCTTTATACTGTAGGTGCCGTAATGGACGATGGATGCCACAAGCGCGGCATCGGCCTTGCCCGATTTGAAGGAATCATATATGTGGTCAAGACTCCCCGCTCCCCCGGAGGCGATAACGGGAATCCCGACGTTTTCAGAAATAAGAGAGGTAAGCCTCAGCTCGTAACCCTGCCTGGTGCCGTCCGCGTCTATGGAATTAAGGCATATCTCCCCTGCCCCGAGTTCTTCTCCCTTCAGGGCCCATGAAAGTGCGTCAAGACCCGTACAGGTCCTGCCGCCATGAATGACGATTTCGTATCCGGAAGGAATCGATTCCGAGGGTGTAATCCTTTTTACATCCATTCCGAGCACGATGCACTGGCTTCCGAACGCGGCGGCCCCATCTGAAATCAGCCCCGGATTTTTTACCGCCTCGCTGTTGATGCTGACCTTCTCTGCACCCGCTAAAAGAACGTTTCTCATATCTTCCACAGACCTTATACCGCCGCCCACGGAAAAGGGTATGAATATTTCTCCCGCCACCCGTCTAACCACGTCTATCATTATATCCCGCCGGTCACTTGACGCGGTGATATCGTAAAAGACTATCTCATCGGCTCCCTGCTCATAGTAATACCTTGCCATCTCGACCGGATCGCCGATATCTATATTTTCCCTGAATTTTATACCCTTTGTGGTTTTACCCTCCCTTACGTCCAGGCAGGGTATAATTCGCTTACTAAGCATAGGCTCCATCCCATGCGCAGAAATTCCTTAATATTCTCAATCCGGGCCAGGCGCTCTTTTCCGGATGAAACTGCGTCGCTATAAGATTCTTTCTCCCTATTACGGAGGGAAATTCGATCCCGTATTCGCTCCGGCCTATTATATGCCTTTCCAGTGCCGGCATGGGGTAATAGGAATGCACAAAGTAAAATTCATCATCCCGGCCTATCCCATCAAGAACAGGATGCGTTCCATTGTGCCGAACCCCGTTCCACCCCATGTGCGGAATCTTGAGACGTTCCCCACCCTTTTCGTATAAGGGCGATTCAAAACGACGGACCCTGCCCTTAATGAGTCCAATGCAGGTCGTATCGTTTTCCTCACTCATTTCCATAATTATCTGGGCCCCGAGACAAATCCCCATAAGGGGGATCCCCGATTCGAAGACATCCCTCAGCACCCTGTTCACACCTGAACCTTCAAGGTCATCCATTGCGCTGCCGGCGGCTCCCACGCCCGGGAATATGACCCGTTCGGATTCAAGGATTTCTTCTCTTTCATTTGTTATCCTGCATGGAAATCCAAGGCCTTTTAAGGCCCTCTCAACGCTTTTGAGATTCCCCGCCTTGTAGTCTATAATGGCTATCATTTAAGATCCATAAAGATAGTGAGACAGTATCTCCCCTGAGGATACAGGTTACTTATAAGATTCAGGATTTTCAAGAATTTGCTTAATCAAATTGATCAGGAAATCCCTCGAGTAATTCTAGCTGATAATCCCGGAACTCAATTTCAAGTAAATATGCAAGTGTAGTGCCAATCCATTTATAAAGATCGATTCCAAAGACAATCAATAAGTTAGGATCTTTCCTTCTGATTTTCAGGCAAGAACTGCAACAATTTTGTATGTATTAACGTTTATAATAATAAAGGTATTTTTGTCCAGAAAATCCGGGCGCTGCACTTTGATCAAACACCCGGTCGCCTGAGCGTACCGGCTGCAAGCAGGCAAAAAAGTAAAGCAGGGGCAGCGTTATTTGTTATAGGTTATTCGGAAAAACCGTAAAAACACACATGCCCGCTTCCATATACCCTCATCAGTTAACGCACAAGCGCAGGTGCCGGAACTGCTTTTTCCGGCCTTATCTCACAAAAAAATACCACAGGAAGTCCCGGTGGCCGGATACCGGGCTTTCTTTCACGGTGCCCTGTCAGCTAATGTAACGCCCGCAAAAGCCCTTGGATACGGCCACTTTTCCGTCAAGTATAGAGAAGGACGGAAAAAGGAGTGCCGGCGCCGGAGCGGAAGCCATGCAGACGTGCAGTGTTATTTGTTATCGGTTATTCGGAAAAACCGTAAAAACACACATGCCCGGTTCCTTATGCCTCTATCTGCTAACGCATAAGCGGAGGCGCCGTAGCGTTTACCGGTTAAACTGCCGAATGTGTCTTTTTAAAACCGATCGCATAAACACATAAAAGTATTGACAATGGGCCTTGATCACGAATATTTAATCAGGGATAAGTTACACTATTATTAACTTAAATCATCAGAAAGAGAAAAGGCCGGACTATGAAAAAGATCGAAGCAATTATCAAACCCTTTAAACTTGATGAGGTAAAAGAGGCGGTTCTCAAGCTGGGTGTTACAGGCATGACGATCACCGAGGTGAAGGGATTTGGAAGACAGAAGGGGCATAAAGAGATCTACAGAGGCGCCGAATATGTAGTCGATTTTCTTCCAAAGATAAAGATCGAGGTGATTGTTTCAACCGACCTGGTGCCCAGGATAGTTGAAACGATAAAGGAAAACGCCTATACAGGCGAAATAGGAGACGGCAAGATATTCATCATTCCCCTTGAAAAAGCGGTACGAATCCGCACGGGAGAGGAAGATGAGGACGTTATCTAGGGTCCAACCGGAAACGGCCCTTCTTCACAATTCCAGTGTCAATCGGCGGGATTTGTTGTCCGACGTATTATAGTCGCCTAATTCCTTGAATTCTTCGCTGTGGGCTCAGTCCCACCCGTCGACAGGCTCGGGGCGGGTTCCCGGCATCCTTGATCCTGAAAAAAATGGCCCATTCCCGAATCTGACACTTGATAAACCCCTTGTTTGATTGATGGATAGACGATATCTACGTAATTGTATAATGCCACCGACATAGCGGAAAAATTCATAGAATCAAGAGCTGAGCTCTTTTATAAGGGGCTTAAAGAATATACCGGTTTGACCCTGGCCCGCAAATACACTCACCTCATGGACCGCTTTGTCAGTGCCCTTTTCTCCTTTCAGGGGCGGAAAAGATCCTCTAAAAAATCAGGAACAGACGTTTTTGCCCTGCTGGCCTTAGGCAGTTACGGCAGACGGGAGCTGTGCCTTAACTCCGATGTGGATCTTATGATAGTTCACCAGGGCAGGCTCGGCAGTGAAATGGAAAGGGTTATCTCATCCACCCTTTACCCTCTCTGGGACTCAAAGATTGAAGTAGGTCATTCCATCGTCTCCGTGCAGGAATGCATCCACCTTGCCTTTCAGGATTTCAGGGTCCTGACCTCTTTGATGGACTGCCGATTTATCCTGGGATCCGGATCTTTTTTCAGGCTTTTTGAAGAGGCCCTTTACTCCAGGATATCCCGTGAAGGTAAAAAAATCCTGACTCAGTTTCTAATCCTCCAGCAGGATCGCGCCGACAGATCAAACAGGGAAGGAGCCTTCCTGGAACCTGACATAAAGGAAGGCCTGGGCGGTCTCAGGGACCTTCACACCATGACCTGGATGTCCAGGGCGTTTTTCAAATGCAAAAAGATCAGCCAGATGAAAAAATATGAGGCCTTTGCTCATTTCGAATTCAACAGACTCTCCCGCTCCAGGGGCTTTCTCATAAGGCTGAGAAACCACCTTCATGCTCTTACCAAAAGAAAAGAAGACCACCTTCTTTTACCCTTTCAGCAGAAAATCCCGCTTCTTCTTGGCTATAAAGACCGTTCCGGCATAAGTGCTGAAGAAAGTTTCATGAAGGAGCTCTACCTTCACATGAACCGTATAAGGTACGGATATGAGCAGTTTCAGGTAAAAACCCTGGATATAATCTCTCCCTTCCCTCCATCACGACATAAAGGTCTTATACCATCTGAGGAATTTGAAATCATAAAGGGCAACCTTGTACTCGCCAAAGGAAGCCTGAAAGAAAAGGACCCGGGGGTGATACTAAGGGCACTTAACGAGGCGGACAGGCTCGGCCTCTATCTTGGATCCGGCTTCATCTGGGAGGCTGAAAAAATCCTGTCCCAAAGGGGAAAGGAGTTGAAATCATCCAAAGAGATGGGGGCACTTTTCCTTGGTTTCATGCTGAGACCTCCGGATTTCGATCTATTAAGGCTTTCTCTGGAAATCGGACTGATCAGCCTTTTCATACCTGAATTCAAGAAAATCAGGAATCTTCCACAGTTCGGTGTCTATCATGTTGAAACGGTTGATCTACACTCACTCAGGACCCTTCACATACTCAAGAAGATATCCCTGAGTGACGGCAAATGGCCCCAATTGAAACAGATCTTTGACAGCCTCAAAGACCCTGAACAGCTCTTTCTTGCCTGCGTCCTTCATGATATCGGCAAGGGATACGGATCGGATCATTGCCAAAAGGGGTCTGAACTGATCGCAAGAATCCTGAAAAGATTCAAAATAGGAGACAGGACAATTGAAACGGTAAAGTTTCTGGTCCTTAATCATGTCTTTCTCGCCCACATATCTCAAAGGAGGGATCTGAACGATGAAAAGACGGCCGTAAACGTGGCACAGACCGCAGGGGATAAAGACACCCTGGCGATGCTCCTTCTCCTGACTGTGGCGGACAGCTTTGCCACAGGGCCGCTCGCCAGAAGCGACTGGAAGATTCTTCTGATGATCGAACTCTACCGCAAGGCGGAAAACATACTTGAAAAGGGGATGTTGGCCTCCCCTGATGCCACGAAAAAGATACGGCAAAAAAGGGCATCCGCCCTTGAAACGGTAAAGGATCTCTTTCCCGCAAAGGAGATCTCAAAGCTCATGGAAGGCATTCCCGCCGGATATCTTCTCAACACCGATCCGGGAGATATTGAAGATCATTTAATGATGGCCCTGGACATGGGTAAAGATATCCATAAATGGCGGTTCAAAAAGATTGAAGACACCGGGATAACTCGAATCCTTCAGTGCATCAGGGACAGGCCCGGTTTCTTCAGCAAGATGGTAGGGGTCCTAACTCTTCACAACATAAAGGTCATCACCTCTCAGATATATACCCTTAAAAACGGCCTTGCCTTTGACATCTACGAGGTCACTGACCCCTCCGATCCGGTTTACAATGAGGAAAAATGGCGCAGGATACGTGAGCAGATCATCCTGGCATTGGAAGAAGACCTGCCCCTGGACGAGATGATAAAAAGGAAGGGAAAGATGACCCTCTCAAAAGAGGGCTACAGCAGAAAAAAGGGCAAAAGGGTAACTGTGAGCAACCGCATATCGGATTTTTTCACCATAATAGAGGTATGGGCGGAACCGAGGCTGGGCCTTTTGTATGAATTGGGGAAAAGCATTTCATACCTTGGCCTTGATATAAGATTTGCAAGGTTCAACAGCGACGAAGAGCAGGTGACAGGGGTGTTCTATGTCAGGGACCGCTACGGCCAGAAGATAGAGGAGAGGGAAAAACTGCATCGGATAAGGGAGGATATAGGATCTCTCATCGCATAGTATCGCCCTGATTCCCCATCAAGACGCCATCTTGCCGGTGCGCCGGCACAACTCAAAGTCTCAAATCATTGCTGAATTTACACCAACCAGACGGAACAATTAGATATCAGGCCTTACCCCATTCTTCAAGCCCGTCCTTTTCATCCGCGGTCGTTCCTTTGGGCCTTACCTTGCGGTAGACATCCAGGGGATCTCTTCTCTCCCCATTGACTTTAAGCAGATCATCCTCTATGGAAATTCCGAAGTATCTTTCATTTTCTTCAAGATAAGGAAGAATCAGATCCCAGTCCTTTTCTTCAAGACGCACTATCTCACCGCCGTTTAATTGCTGATCCTCGATAAGGGCGTAAGGATCTCTGACATAGACCGCACCGCCCGAGGCAAGAGAAAAGAGGTTTGAACCGGGATAGGGAGTCGCCTGGGCCTTCACCTTTCCCTCATCCTCAAACTCGACACCGTTAAGCACGACAAAACCTCCCCCCTTGAGCGGATCACCCGCCATGAAGGACTCACCAAGATAGTCGAGGCAGGTCCCGTTTATCACCACTCTGGGGCTGCCGACCGCGTTTATCAGGGGCCGGCCCGCGGCGTTTCCCATGACGTAGACCTCTCCGCCTTTGGCCCCGTACATGAATGTCTGGCCGATGTCCCCATGTATAACCATTTTCCCCGATTTCATTACCTGCCCCAGCTGGTCCTGGGCATTTCCATGGACATGTATGGAAAGCCCGTCTATGCCGCTTCCCATATAATCCCCGGAGCTTCCGTATATATCTATCCTGACCCCTCCCGAGTCACTGCCCAGGCCGCAGCCGTGGAACCGCTGCCCCTTGAGGCCGAAGACTATAAACCTGCGCCACCCCCTGAAAAAGGCCTCCGCAAGAAGCCTGCTGTCACAATTATTTCCTTCGGGCGGGAAAAGTGAGGCATCTATCACAAGGACCTTTTCATCATATGCGGGCCCCCTGAAAAACTGCCGCATCTCCCAGTCTACAAGCCTGTAAGAACCGGCCGAGTCTTCTCTTTGAAGAGAAGGAAAATGCCTGAATATGGTCTCAAGGGTCTGGTTTATCATCTGGAGGATGGAGCGTCTCTTCTTGTCGTATGTGGGATATCGCCTGTCGATAAGTTTCGTGAGAGCACTTAAGGCCACCTCCAGATGGGCATCATCCTTAAGTGCCCATGCCCTGACCTCCTTGAGGCAGTCCATGAGATCCGCGTAGTCCCAGTCCCTCATCCCCTCTCTTATGTAATCGAAAAGAGCATCGGGTCTCTGTAGTTCGAAAAAGCCGGACACCTCGAAACGATCCCTCGACTCATCATCCATGAGATAATAGACCCTGCCCGGCAGATACGGAGACTGGTTCTCAGGCACGGTGATCCGTCTTCCGAATTTATCGTTACAGCTTAATCGAAGTCCCTCATTGCCGTAATCCTCGTCATCATCCAGGCTGAATATAAAGGCACCCCCGTCCGTGTAGCTGCCCCCGCGTGCGTTCCAGTATTTGTCCGCAACCGTCCCGATCCTCGGGTCCTCCTCTGAAAGGCTTTTCAGGGTGGCGTCTATGGCCTGTTTCTCCGAGCAGATAAGGCCGACCTGGACCTGCCCCTCATGGAGGGCGAAGACCTGAGGCCTCAGCATTGCGGTGTCGGTAATGCCTATGAGCTGAAGCCTGTCTTTTTCCGTGTCGTTTCTCGCAATAATGAAAAACCATGGCCCGTCAGGCGAGCCATGGACATGCGAGCGCTGGATGGCACGGTAGATTTCCTGTTTATCAGGGTCGAGCAGATCGAAATCCCTTTCCATGGTCGGAGCCAGGGCCTCTATTACATACTCAAGGGGATAACCGTATGTCCTGCTGTAGAGATCAAACAGCTGGGCAGACACCTCGGTGTCTGTCAGAAACTGAGGGTATATATTCCTCAGGCTCAAATATTGCGCCACGGAATGATAATTCGCGAAATCCCCGTTATGGACAAGCGCCTCATTGACACCTATGAATGGATGGGCCCCTGCAGGATGCCATACCCTTCCTTTGGTGGGATACCTCTGATGGGCTATCCATATATGCGCCTTGAAATTATCCAGTTTATAGTATTGGACAACCTGCTCCGCGTAACCTACTATCTTGAGTATGAAAAAATTACGGCCGTGGGAAAGGACAAACGCCCTCTGCTGTCCATAGGCGTCATAGAAGGTCTTGTTTATCATGAAGCTGTTCTGATAGACGAATTCATCCTCCGCCTGTCTGTCTGAAAGTCCTTTTAGACCTTTTTCCTCCATGAACCCCTGCAGCACCTCAGGTCTTACCCTTACAAAATAGCGCTGGACCTCGGGAGGTCTTACGTCCAGCCCCTTGATATCCCTGTAATCATCAACGTGAGGCAGGCGTTCTGACAACGCCACCGTGAAAAAAGGCTCTATGAAACGGACCTCTATTTCAGGCAGCACTTCCTCTTCCAGGATGGCTATCTGAAGGATATAGTCATCCCTGAGCGTCCGCCTGGACACCCCCAGCATCCTGTGGTCAAAACCCATGGCCGCTATTCCGCCTCCGCGACCGTTGCCCCGGTTGTGCATCTGTCTTGAGGGTTCATAGATATGCTTGCCCCTTACGGGGATAGAGCACGCAAAACCTGTTACACCGCATCCTCCCTCGGCCTCCGTCTCATAGGAGGCCCTGACAGGATAGCCCTCGGTCATCGATTCCCTGGAAAGCACGACTTTTCTTATTATGTCCTCTCTGTTCATTGGAAAACCTGTATGGTTCTTCTCCCGATTAGTTGGTGTTAAACAGGGCTAAATAAAGAAATCCTTCTTATTTAAGCGGCTGAGTGCTCGTAGGATTCTTCGCCCTCGCTTAGCTCAGCTCAGTCCCACTGCTTCGCAGCGGGTTCCCGGTTTCTTTGCTCCGCTTGCGCTTCGCTCAGTCCCACTGCTTCGCAGCGGGTTCCCGGTTTCAAGGGGTCTAGGATTCAAGGATTCCAGTGCTCCATTGAAACGGCGGATACGCTAAAGCGTTACAAAGATTTAAAGCTGTTGCAGAAATCCTGCGAATGCTTTTCAGGTATAGAATAAATGAAAAATTCTCAAATAACATGAGGTACACAGAGCTCAATAAATCGTTAAAAATACTGATAAAGTCTTAAAAAAAACAAACCCTTGGACCCTCTTCGCCAACTAAGTTGGAGAAGAACCACCTTTATTAATCTCTGTCTGCCTTTTCCTTCATATAATCGAGGTGAACGAGGCAGTCTGTCCGCCCTACAAGCTCTTTCAGACTATCCATTCCCAGCTTCCTGAGTATTCTGATGAGTTCCTTTCGCCAGGCAAGAAAGAGGTTTATTACCCTCTGAGTGCCCCACTCTATGGTCATCAGCTGCATCAGCTCCGGATCAGTCGTGGCTATACCCCTTGCGCAACCCCTCCCCCTCTCACAGTTATGGCAGCGCACGCACTCAAGGGCTACCAGATCGGCCGTGCCGGTGCAGACCCCGTCCGCACCCAGCGCTATTATCTTGGCCACGTCGTGAGGGGTCCTGATCCCTCCGCTCGCAATGACGGTGATCCTGTCCCTCACACCTTCTTCCTTCAAAAATCGATGTACCTTTGGAACCGCATACTCGATCGGCATGGCGATATTTTTCTTTGCGATTTCAGGCGCGGCACCTGTTCCGCCGTAGCTCCCGTCAAGGTGCACGATATGGGCGCCCGCGTAATAACTGCCCACCGCGACCATATCCACGTCGGTAGGTGTTGAGACCTTGACCGATACAAGGGCCCGCGGATTTATCGACTTTATCCAGTCTACATGCTTTTTGTGGTCTTCCACGGAATAGACGCTGTGAAACGGAAAAGGTGAAAACAGGGGATACCCCACAACCGCCTCACGCATCCTGGCGACACCGGGAGTCACCTTGTCTCCCAGCAGATGACCCCCAAGGCCCGGTTTTGCTCCCTGAGCGTATTTAAACTCCACTATCTTCACCCTCTGGATGGTCTCTTCTCTCA
>Ga0272441_10003371_pt1 | contig 30403 bp, 30 predicted proteins | sample SSMProp6N_FD_193582 | JGI IMG/M metagenome (GOLD analysis project Ga0272441, IMG submission 193582) | Marine sediment archaeal communities from Little Sippewissett salt marsh, Falmouth, MA, United States - SSM-Prop-6N | ecosystem: Environmental > Aquatic > Marine > Wetlands > Sediment ... | reverse complement strand
AAACGTAATATTAAAATACAAGAGGGATTCTATGGATATTTATTTTAGTTGTCTGTTTGCCTTGCTTGCGTTAATCAATCCTGTAAGCAAGATATTTATTATTTCTACATTGTCAGGCCAGTCGCAGGATAGAGAAATCAGGAGGATATGCATAAAGGCTTCTTTGGCAGCGGCATGCATCCTACTGCTGTTTGCACTGGCCGGGAACTTCTTATTGACGATTGTTTTTCACGTCCATTTATACTCATTTCAAATGGTCGGGGGGATCGTTCTGTTTCTCAGGGGTCTTCAGGCATTGAATAAGGGGTTATTTTTTGAAATAGAAGCTAATCAAAAGCTGGAAGATGTTTCCATTGTTCCGTTGGCTTCCCCTATGATCGCTGGGCCGGCCACAATAACAGCGGCTGTTTCTTTTCCCGCGCATTATGGTATGATAGTGACATTGCTGTCAATGCTGGGAGCGCTTCTGCTGAATCTTTTTATTATGTTTTATTCCAGAGGGATCAGCGATTATCTGAAAAAATACAATCTTATGGGGGCCTTGATACGGATTACGGGTTTAATTGTAGCAACAATTGGCGCCCAGATGCTCTTGGACGGGCTGAATATTTATGTAGGCACTTTGTGATTGTATACTGTATTTGCAAATAAAAGGATGTTAACAGATTAAAAGAAAGAGATCAGAAATGACTAGATTAATCAAAAAGATATCAAAAACTATCGGGCTTCCTCCTGGAACCCTTGTTCACGTGGGAGAAGAGAAGACGGAAAAGGTGCGTATCACGCTTATCGACTATGATGAAACGAATATTAAGGAATCAAAGATAGAATCAATAGAAGATGTATTTTCTTTCAAAGATAAGCCTACAGTAACATGGGTTAATATTGACGGTGTTCACCGGACGGATATCATACAGAAAATCGATACTCATTTTGGTATTCATCCTTTGGTTCTGGAAGATATTGTCAATACTGGACAACGCCCGAAGATGGAGGACTACGGGGATTATCTGTTTGTTGTCCTGAAGATGATGTATTGCGAGAAGGAAGGGGAAGATATTATTTTCGAACAGGTGAGTATCATCTTGGGCCCTAATTATGTCATTTCCTTTCAGGAGAAAGAAGGGGACGTATTTGAAGCTGTCCGGGAGCGGATCCGCGGGAGCAAGGGAAGGATCCGAAAGATGGGGGCGGATTATCTTGCGTATTCATTATTGGATGCTATTATTGATAATTACTTTGTTATCCTGGAGCAATTCGGAATGAAGATAGAGGAACTGGAAGATAAGCTTCTGGGAAGTGTTGACCAGAAAATGGCGCGCAGCATTCATGATATAAAACGCAATATGATATTCTTGCGCAAACAGATCTGGCCGTTAAGAGAAGTTATCAGTGGATTCCAGCGAAATGAATCAAAATTGATCAAGAAGGCAACCGGGATCTATCTTCGTGACGTTTATGATCACACTATCCAGGTTATTGATACCATAGAATCATTTCGTGACACACTTTCAGGACTGCATGATATATATCTTTCAAGCATCAGCAACAGGATGAACGAGATCATGAAAGTCTTGACGATTTTTGCGGCAATTTTTATTCCCCTTACTTTTATGGCTGGTATTTACGGGATGAATTTTGAATTCATGCCTGAATTAAAATGGAAGTACGGGTACTTTATCTTATTGGGGCTCATGGCATTTGTTGGTATTGGTTTGGCGGTATATTTTAAAAAGAAGAAGTGGCTTTAGGTAGAAACAGAATATTGATAATTTTTATATAAAGAAGGGCTATTCATGAGAGGTTCACGCACGAACCTTGAAAACAATCCTTTATGGTACAAAGATGCTATTATTTATCAACTGCACGTCAAAACCTTTTGTGACAGCAATGACGACGGGATTGGGGATTTTAAGGGGCTCACACAAAAATTAGATTATCTCAAGAATCTTGGGATTACAGCTATTTGGCTTTTGCCGTTTTATCTGTCACCGCTTAAAGATGATGGATACGATATCTCCGATTACTATAATATTCATCCTTCTTACGGCACATTAAGCGATTTTAAGGAATTTCTAAAGCAGGCTCATGCGCGGGGATTAAGGATTATTACAGAGCTTGTCATCAACCATACCTCAGATCAGCACCCTTGGTTTATAAGGGCCAAAAAATCCAAGTTTCAATCCAATTACCGCAACTATTATGTCTGGAGTAAAACAGCAGATAAGTATAAGGATGCCCGCATCATCTTTAAGGATTTTGAGCAGTCCAACTGGACGTGGGATAAGGAGGCAGGTGCGTACTTTTGGCATCGATTCTATTCGCATCAACCGGACCTTAATTTTGATAATCCAAGTGTACATCGGGCCATCTTTCGTATAACAGATTTTTGGTTTTCTATGGGTGTCGACGGAGTAAGGCTCGATGCTGTCCCGTATCTTTTTGAAAGGGAAGGGACAAACTGCGAGAATTTACCGGAAACGTATGAATTTTTAAGAAAATTAAGAAAGCATGTGGATAGCAGGTTTAAGAACCGCATGCTTTTGGCTGAGGCCAATCAATGGCCGGAGGATGCCAGCGCTTATTTCGGAAGAGGCAACCAATGCCATATGGCTTTTCACTTTCCCCTGATGCCACGTATGTATATGAGTGTTCAAATGGAAGATCGTTTTCCTATAGTCGACATTTTAGAGCAGACACCTAAAATATCCCATAAATGTCAGTGGGCCATATTCTTGCGGAATCATGATGAATTGACGCTGGAGATGGTGACCGACGAAGAAAGAGACTATATGTATCGAACGTATGCCACAGATGCCCGCTCGCGCATTAATTTTGGAATAAGAAGAAGGTTGCTTCCTTTGATTAGCAATAATCGACGCAAGTTTGAACTGATGAACATCCTTCTTTTTTCATTACCAGGAACGCCCATCATTTATTATGGGGATGAAATCGGCATGGGGGATAATCGATTTTTGGGGGATCGTGACGGCGTTCGAACACCCATGCAATGGAGCCCGGACCGGAATGCTGGATTTTCTAAAACCAACCCGCAACAACTGTATTTACCTGTCATTATTGATTCGGAATATCACTATGAAACTGTTAATGTAGAGACACAGGAAAATAATCTTTCATCGCTTTTATGGTGGATGAAGCGAGTCATTGCAACAAGAAAGAGATTCCAAGCTTTTAGTCAGGGCAACATTCGGTTTCTTTTACCGGAGAATTCAAAAGTTTTATGTTTCTTGCGGGAGTACAAGGAAGAGATCATTTTAGTCGTAATTAACTTGTCGCGGTTTTCTCAAGCAGTGGAACTTGACTTGGTAGAATTCGAAGGATATATCCCCGAGGAAGTTTTTAGTCAGAATGAGTTTCCTGTTATCAAAAATACACCCTATGTGATTACACTGAATCCGCATAATCATTATTGGTTTTTGCTGAAAAAACAAGAGGTTGCTGTTCCTCATGCCATCTTAAAAAGTCCTAAATTAAAGTTGGAAGCATCTTGGGAGGAGGTTTTTTCTCCCAAGATGCTGAGAAAATTCGAGTCAGAAGTCCTGCCTTCCTACTTAGTGAAATGCCGGTGGTTCGGAGGCAAAGCCAGGAAGATTAGGTCTGTCAAGATTACGGATATTATTAATTTTTCGACCAGAAATAAATATAATAAATTGCTCATTGTTAGTGCCAGTTATTCAGCGGGGGCTTCTGAGAATTATTTACTTCCCCTGTCTTTTGTCTACATAAGGGAGAATAAAAACATCGCACATGATTTTCCAGAAAGCATTATTAGCCGAATTGTGGTCAATAAGCGGGAAGGCTTTCTGTATGACGGGGTATATAATCCCGAACTCCATTATGCCTTTCTGGAAGCAATTGCCAAGAAGAGAAAAATCAAAACACAAGAAAATGTTCTTACCGGAAAACCTTCAAAGAAGTTTAAATCATTGTTGGGAAAAGGTGCCCTTCCAATGCCTTCTCATATTTTGAAGGCGGAGCAGAGCAATACGTCGATTGTTTTTGGGGAGAAATTCTTTATGAAAATCTTCAGAAAAATCGAAACGGGCATTAATCCGGATATTGAAATAACAAAATATCTGACAGAAAAAACGAACTCGCCAGCCATTGCTCCTTTTGCAGGCTCCCTCGAGTATAAAAACAAAAGGAGAGATCCCATCTCCCTTTGTTTGCTTCAAAGCTATGTTTCCAGTGAATCAAGTGCCTGGATGTATACGCAGGATCATATCAAAAGTTTTTTTGATCTGGTTTTGGCCAAGATCAATGAGGCTAAGGTTGAAGATGAGAAGAAAAATGAAACGAAAGGGAAAAAAGGAAAATTAAGGGCCAGAGGCATTGTTGATATTAGAATCGAGAAGTTGATCGATGGGCTGTATCTTGAGATGATCAAATTGTTGGGCCAAAGGACGGGGGAGATGCACGCGCAGTTGTCCGAGAATACGGAAGATCCCGATTTTAAACCGGAGGTGTTCTCCCTTCTTTATCAAAGATCCGTTTATCAGGCCATGGGAAGCCAGGCACGATTTGTCTTTGGTTTATTGAAAAAACAATTGCCCAAATTGTCCAAGGACATGCAAGGGGAGGCGGCGCCGGTTTTGATGGCCGAACAAGATGTCATGAAGAGGCTGAAGATGATCCTTAAGACGAAATATTCTGCCAAAAAGATCCGTATCCACGGGGATTATCATTTAGGGCAGGCCCTTTTTACGGGCAAAGATTTTGTGATTATTGATTTTGAGGGAGAGCCGGCTAAGGCATTAAGTGAAAGGCGGCTTAAACGCTCAGCCTTAAGGGATATTGCCGGAATGCTGAGGTCTTTTCATTATGCGGCTTACTCCACTTTGTTTTTGCACAAATCGGTAAGGGAAGAGGATATCATGACGCTGGAGTCAGCAGCGGAATTTTGGTATAGGAATGTCAGCGAGGTCTTTATAAGGTCGTATTTTGCCACGATTGGAAGGGCTGGATTCTTGCCCAAAACAAAAAAAGAGCTTCAAACGCTTCTTCAGATTTATCTTTTGGATAAGGCCATTTATGAGCTTGGATATGAATTGAACAATAGACCCGAATGGCTTTTGATCCCCTTGAGGGGAATTCTTCAGGTTTTGGCGAACAAAGGAAGCCTAAACACATCAAGAATTATCTAAATTTGCTTAGAAGAAGTTATTAAAAAATTTTTAAAAATATCTATTTACTTTTTTGTTTTTACATGATATTTATTAGGGTATAAAACAAATAACAGGAGCAGAGTTTCCGGAAAAGTCCTGGGCTTTTTCAGGAATCAAGATTACGAAAAATCGTTTTCTTGACGAGGAAAGAAAGAATTAGACGCATTTAAGTGAATGTTTGGTCTCTTGCGGGAGATTTAAGCACGGCAGCTTAGATGCGTCTTTTTTTGTATAAACTATCAGAGGAAGGAGGGATTGATGAATTGGAAAATTTTAGTTTTGTTGGCTTTTTCGGGATGGTTAATAGCTTCTCCGGGACAAGCTCAGGACGAAAATTTAGAGGTGACCTTTGGGACGATTGTGAGGATCAGTGCAAATCAAATTGTCATCATGGAATATGATTATGAAACGGATATGGAAAAAGAAGAGGTGTATTTCCTATCTGCAGAAACCCGTTATGAAAATGTAGAATCAAAGGCAGAGCTTAAAGACGGGAATTCCGTTGAGATCATCTATTTTGATAAAGGAGGGAAGAAAACTGCAAAGACAATTAAAAAAGAGGTTTATTGGGAAGAGGAGGAAGGATTGGGTTGGGAGGAGGAAGATCCAACACCTTCTCTCGAACTTGATGATTTCGAACCGCGAGGATAATCTTTTGTTAAGTGATTGTATGATTCAATGATTTAAGAAGGGAGGTGACATGATGGGTAAGAAAGCTAAAAAAAAGAAACCTAAAAAAGAAGAAGAATAGTCGCTGATTTTGTAGAATTTTTAAGGCAAGACCCGATTTGTTAAAAAACAAGGTAAACACTCCGTTAGTTTTTTTTGATTAACAAGCACAACATGAAACTGACGGAGTGGCTTTGAACAATCGTTAAAAAATTAAGGATAAAAAATGCTTAAAGGCAAAGTAAAATGGTTTAATTACAAAAAAGGTTATGGTTTTATTCAGACGGAAACCGGGCAAGATGTTTTTGTGCATCATAGTGAGATTGCCGGGGAAGGATTCAAGACCTTGAAAGAGGGCGAGGACGTAGAACTAATCGCAGAAAAAACGTCTAAAGGTTTCAAAGCATTGAATGTCGTGAAAAAAGAAAAAGGGAAAACAACAAAACATCGAGAATTATTAAAAAAATAGGAGGCATGAAAATGAGAAAGATTATTCCGTTATTATTGATGTTTGTTTTTATTTTTGCTTTTATCCAAGAAAGCAAGGCTGGTATCATTGACTGGGACCGTAAAATGGGATTAAGAAGAGTGGACGGTGTTGTCGTGTCTGTAGATAAAAGAAACAGCCAAATTACGATTAAGAACAGGCTTAATGGCAAAAATGCAAGCTACCAGGCAACAACAGAGCTTTTAGGAGGGATTGAAGTCGATGACAGAGTTCTTCTTAAGTTTAAAATAAATACTAATATTGCTCAGTCTATTCAGAAAATCTAAGCTTCGGGAAATGGAATCCTCCCATTGGCAAAGGGGTGTTCTTTAGCTGCTAGTTTCTAGAGCAACTAATTGATTCGGGGTTATGATTCTGCCGCGTGTTTTTAAATTCTCTAATCGGGCTTTTTTGGCTGCCTGCGTTTTGAAGTAGATATCCGGAACCTTCACCTCTTTTTTATAAGCCTCTACCTGCATATCAATTCTTGCGATGATGTTGTCCACATAAAGAGAAAATTGTTTCTCATAGAGATCTTTCGTATAAGTTTTTTTAGGCATAAGCTCATTAAACAAAGTGGTGAGCTCTTCAAAAGAAGGAATAATGCCAATAGCCGTTTTTATCCCGGTTACTTCTTTGTTAGCGAGCCGTGCAAGCCATGCAAGCCATACGATAACATCTTTTTTTTCACCGAGAAGTTTTTTAGTTTTTCCACCTCGTGCCTCATCTGTCAAAAAGTAATTGAGGGAGGCAAGAACAGGTTTTTCTTTCAGTTTGGGATTAGTAAAAAATTTAAATTGTCCATCCATGTAATCCCCAAGAGCTCCTAAAAAGAAGGGAGCATTAGCCCAGGGGGAGCGTTTGACATCGCCTTTAGTACCAACCTCCGTAGCGGTCGTTTGCGAGGCGATATCGGCACCAAACGTAACACCTTCTTCAGGAGTGAGGGCGGCAACAACAGGCGGCATGGTATCGGCATCACGACCGCTGTAAGTAAATACTTTTGTCTCTACTCCTTTGGGATCATTGGCAGCTTCTTTATTAAAGTTGCTCAACTCACTGCTTTTAATCGTACATCTTGAGTTTGGATGGGAAATAGGAATCAGTTTCCCGTCTTTATCTTTTTTGCCTTCAAACCATTCGCCCTGAAAATTCCTTCCTTTTTTGGGGGATCTTTCCCCGTTGCCTTCCCAGTGAGGGATCCCTTTATCATCAATAAGAATGTTTATCCAGATGACTTCTGAGCCGGGGTTACGAAGCCGTTCCATGAGGATGGGATCTCCTTCTTTATTGACGTCTTTGACGATACCAAAAATACCGATTTCTGGATTAATTGATCTTATGGTTCCGTCATCGGCGATCCAGACTTGTGCCAAATCGTCCCCGATAAACGAATCTCCTGCCATAGCGGTTGTTGTTTTGCCACATCCACTAGGAGCCGCGCCATCAATCCAGACATATGAACCGTCTTTCATCTTGATCCCTGTAATGAACATATGCTCGGAAAGCATATATCCTCGGTGATTGTAGATAGCATCATTATTGGCAAGGCGGTGATGGCCTTTTTTGATCAAAGCACAGTTGCCAAGATAAGAAACATTCCACGCCCATGTTTCATTGTTTCTCCTGTCAGTTAAGACATAAGCTTCTTTTGTGTTGAGGTTCCCTTTGCTGTGGGTATTGGTAAAGAAAAGCCCGATTAAATCTATTTGTTTTTCAAAATCCTTCGGGTTGCATCGATAAAGATTATTTTGCTGATGGGCCAGGTACCATGTGTCGGAGATTGTCAAGGATGCATAAGCTGTGGGTGCCCCTATGGGTCCTCGGATATAGAAACCAACGATCATTGTTTTTCCATCCATGATGTTCTTCATGTTCTTCTGGATAAGCTCATCGGCTTCTTTTCTTTTCATGGCATTGGCTAAAGAGCTTGTAAACATGCCCTTGTCTTCGATGGCATATGTTTGTTTGACCACACGGCCTTGCTCTGCAGGCGGGTCAAAATGAATTGTATGGCCTTCCATAGCGAGCTTGGCTTCTTCGTTCGCCTTTAAAGACATGTCTTTGATATAAGTACAATCGCTCTCATTTCCGGAATGGACGAAAATATCCTTAGGATTACACAGCTTTATGCGGTCGGCTATTTTAGCAAGGATTGCTTCATTCTTGATTGCTTGGATTTTTTCTTTATTTTTGGAATCACATTTAGAAAGGATAGTTTCTAAATTTTTACTATTAGCCATTTTGTCTCCTTGCACTAAGTTTGTTTCCAAAATCGAGATATTATAACATTTTTCTAAAAACATGCAATGGGTTTTGAGGCTTGACGGTTTTATGAATGGAGCTGTACAGAAACTTTTGATTTATATATCCATTCGGTGCTTTCTATGTTATTAATAAAATAAAGGATAGGATATTTATCTATGAAAAAGAGGTTGATAATAATTTTTATTTTGACTTTTGCTTGCCCGCTTTTGGTTTTGGCAGCGGGAGGAAAGAAGGAGGGGGTCATTGAGGAGTATTATGACAGCGGTGTATTGAAACATGTTATCAGCGTAAAGCAAGGCCGGACGTATATAGAGGAGTTTTCCAAAAAAGGCAGTCTTATCAGAAAAGCTACTTATGCGGATGATAAACTGCTCAAGGAATATATTTACGATGAGAGTGGACGGCGGGTCAGGGACGGCATATACAAAAGCTATTACAATAACGGAACGATCAAGGCCGAGCAACGCTTTGAGAGAGGAAAGAGAAATGGCATCACAAAAGTATATGACCAGAACGGAAAGTTGGCCCAAACCATTGATTACAAAGACGGCAAAGTCGTTCGCGTCAAACATATCGGTAAAGAGGTCCCCAAGAAGCCTTTTACGTATTTGATTGTTGTTTTTTTTGTCTGTATTGTTTTTTGGATTTTGTTTGCCAAGTTTATGGTTTTGGATTAAAATCAATTTTTTGATAATTTTCAAGAGAGGAAGAAATATGGAAGAGAATATTCAATCTCCGCAAGAGAAGAAAAAAGGATTTTTTGCGCGCCTCATGGAAAAGTTGGATAAAAAGATGGAACAAAAGGCCAAAGATACACCTTGCTGCGGCCGGTCCGATGACAACCAAGGATCTTCATGCTGTTAAATTTTTCCGAGTGGCTGACCTACCGAATTTTAAGCTTACCGCAAGGATCGCGATTGGGAGAGGCGGTGAGTTTTTTTATTTATGATTCTGTTAAAATTCTTCTGCTTCTTTTTGGCTTGATTTTTGTAATCGGGGTTATAAGGAGTTATCTCCCCCCGAAGATCATCAAAAAGTGGATGCTAAAAAAAGGAGTTATGGGGAATTTCTTTGCAGCTTTGTTTGGAGCGATTACGCCATTTTGTTCCTGTTCCTCTATTCCTATCTTTCTTGGGTTTTTGGAGGCGGGGATTCCTTTGGGAGCCACCTTTTCGTTCCTGATTACTTCGCCTTTGATAAATGAATATCTGGTTGTTTTGATGCTGGGGTTTTTTGGCTGGAAGATCACTTGTGTTTATGTGATAAGCGGGATGCTTATCGGCATCGTTTCGGGAATCATTTTAGGCCGCATGAAGTTGGAAGGATATCTGGTGAGCGACTTGGTGGCGAAGAGAGAACAAGAGGAAGATAAGCTCTATCCCACATTTAAAAGCCGTTTGCAATTTGGCTTGCATGAATCCGTTAGTATCGTCTCAAAAATTTGGATTTGGGTTCTGGTGGGGGTCTGCATCGGCGCGCTCATTCATAATTATGTGCCGGAAGAGACAATACAGAACATTATCAGCAAAACAGGGATTTTTTCTGTTCCTATGGCAACGGCCTTGGGTGTTCCTCTGTATGGAAGTTGTGCGGCTATCGTTCCTATTGCCATGGCTCTTTTCCAGAAAGGAATTCCTTTAGGAACGGCCTTGGCCTTCATGATGGCGATTGCTGCTTTGAGTCTGCCGGAAGCTGTCATGCTTCGAAGGGCAATGAAATTGCATTTAATACTCATCTTTTTTGGCATAACCGCTTTTGCCATAATCCTTACAGGTTACCTGTTCAATTTTCTTCAATCCATTCTTGCATAAAATTTAAATACTTTTCAAATAATATTCTTATGCTATACTATGGCGAATGAAAGGGGTTTGCATGCGCAAGTTGATCAACTGGCAGGTAGTTTTAGGGATATTGCTGATTGCTTTTTCTGCTTCTGTTTATTTTATTCATTATTTGATCTTTCGGGATGCGCATCACATTTTTATTTATTTGATCGGTGATATTGCTTTTGTTTTTCTGGAGGTGCTGATGGTCACTCTCGTCATCCATCAGCTTTTGGCGGTCAGGGAAAAACAATCAATGCTTAATAAACTCAACATGGTGATTGGCGTATTTTTTAGCGAGGCGGGTGTCCAGCTTCTTAAAGTCTTCGCGCATTTTTTACCTTCGACTTTGGATCTAGATCAAGATCTTGTTGTGGATCAAAACTGGGATGAGAAAAAATTTAATAAGGCATGTAAGAAATTTCACGATGTCGACCTTCCCGTTGATAGCCGACTCGGGGATTTGCATGTTCTTAGAGAATTTTTGATTGGGAAAAGACACTTCTTGGTCAATTTGCTGGAAAATCCTAATCTGCTGGAGCATGAATCATTTACGGATTGCCTTTGGGGGGTTTTTCACTTAACGGAAGAGATATCGTTAAGAAATAATTTCAAAAATTTACCTGAAGCTGACTATGAGCATTTAACCGGTGATATCAAAAGGGCTTATAAGCGCCTTGTTTGTGAATGGATCATTTATATGAAGCATTTGAAAATGAAATATCCTTATTTATTTTCACTTGCTTTACGTATCAATCCATTTAATAAAGAAACCTGTGTTATATTTGTATAAATAAAGAAGAAAGGAGAATATTATGGGAACAAGAGGACGTGAAATATTAGAATCAATGGGAGTCAAAGTCCCAGAACTCATCAAGATGCTCAACAAAGCTTTTGCTGATGAGTGGCTTGCTTACTACCAGTATTGGATGGGAGCTAAAGTGGCTGTGGGCATGCCCAAAGAAGCGGTTGTCGCTGAATTGATCCAGCATGCGACAGATGAACTTCGCCATGCTGGGATGGTGGCAGAAAGGATCATTCAGCTGGGAGGCACACCCCTTCTTGAGCCAAAGGAATGGTATGATCATACCAATTGCGGTTATGACAAACCATCCGATCCAGATGTTCGCAAGTTGCTTGAGCAAAACATCAAAGGAGAGCAGTGTGCCATTAGTGTTTACAAAGAGCTCATGGATTACACACAAGAGAAAGACCCTGTAACTTACGATATCGCTCTTCAGATTTTAACGGATGAAGTAGAACATGAAGAGGATTTGGAGGCGATCAAAGAAGATATCAAAGTGATGTTTAGCAAATAATAGTTATTATTTTAAAAACCGTAAGTTATTGATTATAAATGACTTGCGGTTTTTTTTATGGAAAAAGGTTTGTCCATCAAAATATGTGTAAGATATTTATATTTATTGCGACCAAATTATGGAAACATAAGGAGGTCAAAATGGACACATATAAAATTATAAGTACTGCCCTCATCCTGTGTTTGGGTCTTGTTATTTCAACAAAAGGTCAGGCACAAGAAAAATTTGAGAAAGCCACCTTCGCCGGAGGTTGCTTTTGGTGTATGGAATATCCTTATGCAAAGATGGATGGTGTTATTGATGTTACCTCAGGGTTTTCCGGAGGGATGAAAGACAATCCTTCCTATAGGGAAGTTACTTCGGGGACGACAGGACATAGAGAGGCTGTTCAGATTATCTATGATCCCAACAAGGTCAAATATGAACAATTGCTCGGAATTTTTTGGCGGCAGATTGATCCTACCGATAGCGGTGGTCAATTTGTGGACAGAGGGAATCAATATACTTCGGCCATTTTTTATCATAATGAGGAACAGAGGCGGTTGGCTGAAAGTTCAAAAAAGGCGCTTGGTCAATCTGGCTTGTTTGACAAGCCGATTGTAACGGAGATTTTAAGATATTCTGAATTTTATCCGGCTGAGGAATACCATCAGGATTTTTATAAAAAGAATCCAGCAAGGTACAAATCTTATAGGTACAATTCCAGGCGTGATCCATATTTAAAGAAAACATGGGGAAAAGATATGGAAAGCAAAGAAATTTTGGATTTCGGTTCTCATAAGAAGTGTGATAAACAGCTCAAACAAAAATTGTCACCAATGCAATATAAAGTCACCCAACAGAATGGAACCGAAAGGCCATTTGAAAATGAGTATTGGGATAATAAAGAGGAAGGGATCTATGTGGATGTTGTAAGCGGCGAGCCCCTTTTTAGTTCAAAAGACAAATACAAATCGGGAACGGGTTGGCCGAGTTTTACAAAGCCGCTTTCTAAGGCAAATGTTATGGAGAAAGAGGACAGTAGCCTTTCTATGGCCCGTACGGAAGTAAGAAGTAAAAATGCAAATAGCCATCTGGGGCATGTGTTTGAGGACGGGCCTAACCCGGCAGGCCGTCGCTATTGCATCAATTCTGCTGCTCTGAAGTTTATCCCCAAAGATAAACTTCAGGAAGCAGGCTATGGCGAGTACAAAGCCCTCTTTGAATAAGAAGGATGCCTTATGTTTCGAAACGAAAAGTGCATTCATTGTCAAGGCAGAAAAATATGCCGGGATGAAACCATATCGTGGATTTTTGTGATAATTGGTCTAGTATCAACTGTCGCTATCCGCATTGTTACCCTCTTGATGAATTGGGATCCATTGTATGGCAAGATTGCTTGGTACATTGGTGTTATTGGTTTTACGATATTTTTTATCTACAAGTATAAGGTGTTCGCGAGTCGCTCGGAAATCATTGATAAGCACAATCTCGTTGATAAAATAAGCCGCAAACAAGCTTTAACGGATAATGATTACGAGGTTATCGGCACCATTCTTTGCAAAATAAGGTCCAATAAAGAAAGGATCAATTTTTTCTTTATTTTTCTCGCTTCAGCTATTGCCTTAGTCCTGGCCTTGTATTTTGATTTTTTGAGGTAGAAAAATGAAAACAATATGCATTTTTCTTTTATTAACAATGTGTGCTGTGACCACAGCAGCTGCGCAGGATGTTCTTGTTGTTTATTATTCTCGGGATGGCCATACGAAACAGGTTGCTGAAGAACTAGCCAAACGGTTTGATGCCGATACGGAACGCCTTATTGATAGGCGAAACCGAAAAGGGCCTATTGGAACGGCTCGCGCAGGCAAAGATGCCTTGGCAAAAAATTTGACAGAAATAGATCAACTCAAGAAGGATCCTGCGCAGTATAGGATTATCCTCATTGGCACTCCCTCGTGGTTTAATAATATGACACCAGCGGTAAGGACGTTTGTGGCAGAATATGATCTTTCGGGCAAGAAAATTGGGGTATTTGGAACGGCTCACCTGACAGGCGTGGAAAGTGCTATGGAAAAGCTTTCGGCGTTGATCGCCAAGGAAAACAAGGGAACAATTGCCCAATTGCCTTTGGTCCACAAAGACCTTGATGAAGAAATATTAAAGGAAAAAATAGAGAAGTTTTATCAAGAAGTGATGGAAGACAGATAAATTTAAATTTTGAGGACTTTCGCCGAGTAAAAGGATAGAAAGTCCTTTTCTTTTTTGCGAATATGTAAACGCTGAAGAAGCTGATGTGATCTTTTTTCAAGTTTCTTTATCTCGGTTTTGGCATAGAGAAGGCTTCCTGTTTCGATCATGATCTTCTGAATATTTTTTAAGTCTTTATGGGTAATTCTACTTTTATTAAAGATTGATTGAATAAATTTGCGTTGTTTCAGGGATCCTTTTTGATAAGTATACCAGATGAGCAAAGTTCTCTTGGCTTCCTGAATATCACACAGGACCGATTTGCCGATTTCTTTCTGTTTGCCGAACACACCTAAAATATCATCTTTGATTTGAAAAGCCCTTCCTAAATGGAGCCCATAGTTGAAAAGCGTGTTAATTTCCTTTGGGCTGGCCCCGGCAAGCGTTGCACCCACAACAAGAGGGGAAGCAAACGTATAACGGGCTGTTTTATAATCGTAGATTTTATAAACGTCGTTTTTCTTTAAATCATCCAGTTTGATGATTCCTGATAATAATTCAATAAATTGACCTGCCCCTGTTAAGGTAGCAGCTTTAACAAGTTCGCCCAAGGCTTTTTCTTTGCGTTGCGGTTTTTCCTTGATGGACATAAACGCTTCGATCGATATCGCATGCATAATATCTCCTACAACGAGAGATAAATCTTCACCTGTAAATTTGCACTCTTTGAATCGGGAAAGGTATCGATTAAAAATGAAATGTGAGGAAGGCTTTCCACGCCTCTGGTTGCTTTTGTCAATGATGTCATCATGAATGAGCATAAAGTCATGGATAAATTCAATGGCCAAAGCACTTGTATAAAGCTTAGGTGCTTGTTTTTTGGCATAACCCAAGTAACCTGTTAAAAAGAGGATGGGACGGGCTCTTTTTCCGTCTCTTAAGACGTATTCTTTAATATGGGCGTAAAGAAGGGGTGAAATACTTCTTAGGGCGAACTTTTTATCGATATATTTTAGAAAAGAGTCAAGCTCTTGATCAATTTTATTTTTCATATCGTCAATCATGCATTTATGTTATCATAGATATTCGATTTTACAATAAGTTGTTCAAAGAGAATTGTCCCTATGCGTTTTTTAAGCATGTCTCTTCATATCAGGGCTTTACGCTTGCCATTTATTGCGGCTAGTATTCTTCCGTTTATTGCTGGGTCTTTGATTGCTAAAGAAAATTTTCAATATCTCCCTTTTTTGTTAGGTCTTCTTGCGGTTGCCTCCACACATTTGGGGGCAAATCTTATTAATGATTATGCCGATTCCAAGTCCGGAGTGGACTGGAAGGATAGAAAATTTTACGGCCTTTTTGGAGGGTCAAAGCTGATCCAGGAAGGGATCTTAAGCGAACAATCTTATCTTATGATGGCCATCTTTTATTTCCTTTTAGCTCTGGCAAGTATTATTTCCTTATCGATTCTTTTTAAATCAACGGCTATTTATGGCTATTTTCTTGTAATTGGCCTTTTGGCGTTTTGTTACTCCCATAAGCCGTTACAATTATCCTATCATCGAATGGGAGAATTCATTATCTTTCTTCTTTTTGGGCCAGCTTTGGTGATGGGCGGTTATTATATCCAGACACAGAATTTCCCTACGCCTGAAGGATTCCTTTTGTCTTTGCCATTTGGATTTTTTACAATGGCGATCCTTTTTGCCAATGAAATTCCGGATTATGATACCGATAGGGCAACTGGGAAGATGAATTGGGTTAGCATCGTTGGTAAGGAAAAAGCTTATCGCATTTATGAGGTGATCATGGTGTGTGGTTTTGTGAGCATCGCAGGGAATATTTATTTAGGATATTTGCATTTTGTTTCCATCTTGTCTTTTATTTTGATTTTCATGGTTTTTAAGGCCACACGGATCATGAAAAATGATTTTGCAGATAAAGAAAAGCTTCTTGCTTCATCAATGTTGACGATTCAGATACAGACACTAGTAAGTATTGTTTTAATTTTAGGCAAAATATTCTAAATGGACATTTTGTCTTATGTATCATAACCGTCATGCCTGTCAGAAACGTATTTGTTCAATATCCGATGCGCCATGTACAACGCTAAAAAGAAATGTTGATAGGGACAGAAGATTATGAGAGAATTATTTTCATAGATGGTGATTTTATATTAGTAAGAAATATTGCCCAATCCATATGGGATTATTTGAATATAGAAAGAATTGAAGTTAATCAAAAAGATCTCATAAAGGCTGTAAAATAGGAGGAATCATGGAAAATTTGACAGATCGTGAATTAAAAATTATAAAAAACCTCAAGTTGGGTTCAAAGATTAACTACTTTGGAATCGTTTGTTATATTTTTATCATTATCTTTTTTTCAACATTTTATGCACTTTCCTTGAAATTGGCCTTTCAATTTAATAATATCGCTTTGTTTAAAGAATTACAACTAATAGGCAAAACGGAAATTCTGCCTTATTTAATCGTTGTTTTCATCTTATTGCTGTATTGCTTGGGGTGGAAGAGAAGCATAGACGACTCTTTGAGTGTATTGGACAGGTTGTTTTATAATAAAGAAGTAGAGAATAATTTTAAAAAGCATTTGGGTATTAAGATCATTGGTATTTTTTTGGTCATATTTGCAAGTTTTAGAATATCCTTGGGGATATTTTATTTTATTTTTAGGGAATTCTCTGGATCTCCCGCTGATTACTGGTTATTGTCTTTTTGCATATTTTACTTTTTGAGAGCTATGGGTGCTTTGGGCTTATTGAGCCTTAAAGAATGGGGAAGAAAATTGACTATTCTATCATGCCTCGGAGCGATCTTTCTTGTTATTGTCTCATTTGGGTGTTCGCTTTTGATGAATAATATAACCAAAGCAGTTGCCATCAATGATTCCATTCTTTTGTATTTTAATTTATCGATCATTTATTATTTAACAGTTGCACGCATCAAGGAGCAATTTCGATAAGTGAAAGATTATCATCCTATATTAAAATATTGGTTTAATGAATTGAAGGATAGCCAGAACATTGATAAGGAATCCAAGACCGTCAAACGTTGGTTCTCCAAAGATGAACGGGTGGATAAAGAAATCCAAAAAAAATTTGAAAATGATCTTATAAAAGCAAAGGATGGGGAGTACCTTGCTTGGGAAGAATCTTCTGCAGGAAGATTGGCTTTGGTCATCCTCTTGGATCAGTTTTCTCGCAATATATATCGGGGGACCTCAAGGATGTTTGAGAATGATCCCTTGGCGATTGAACTAACGCTTCGATCGATCAATGATCAGATGGATACAGAACTTCAACTGATTGAAAGGAAGTTTCTTTATATGCCTTTGATGCACGCAGAGGACCTTCATATGCAGGAAATGTCTCTTCGTTACTACACCGAATTGTTTGAGCAGGTTAAGGAAGTGAATGCGAACAATAAATCCTATTATGCGGATACCTTGGATTATGCGAAAAAACACTATGATATTATTCAAAGGTTTGACCGGTTTCCTCATAGGAATGCTATCTTGAATCGAGAAACAACTAAAGAGGAGGAAGAGTTCCTTAAGGAATCGAATTCCTCTTTCTGAAGACAGGCGACATCTTTTTGAGTTCTTTGATATTTTTTACTTGTTAGAAAAAAGGTTTTATTGTACAATGTCTGCGCTATGTGCAGAATATATGTATATATATAAATACAAAAAAGGCAACCTCACCAGGTTGTCTTTTTTTTGTGGTTATGCCTTTCGTTTGCGGAACGATAGCGAACGCAAATGTTAGGCATGACCAATCCGAGTGCAACGAGGATTTTCATTTAAGAAGGAGAACACATGCCCCACAAGCAAGGATTTGATAACGACAAGTACTTAAAAGAGCAAACAGAAGCTATTTTAAAGAGAGTCAAGCAGTTTGACAACAAGCTTTATTTAGAGTTTGGAGGAAAACTGCTTTTTGATTATCATGCTGCAAGAGTTTTGCCTGGATTTGATCCCAACGTCAAAATGCGGCTTTTGAAACAGCTCAAAGATAAGTCGGACATTATCCTGTGCATTTACGCCGGGGATATTGAACGCAAAAAAATTAGGGCGGACTTTGGGATTACCTATGATATGGATGCCTTTAAATTGATTGATGATTTAAAAGATTGGGATATTGATATTTGTGCAGTTGTCATAACTCGTTACCAAGATCAACCAGCTGCCAATATTTTTAAACGGAAATTAGAAAGACAAAGAATAAAGGTCTATACTCACTCTTTTACAAAAGGGTATCCTACGGATGTAAATACAATCGTAAGCGATGAAGGATATGGCGCTAATGAGTATATCAAAACAAAGAATAAGCTTGTTATTGTGACCGCCCCTGGTCCTGGTAGCGGGAAACTTGCCACCTGCCTCTCCCAACTTTATCATGAGCATAAAAGAGGGATTAACGCCGGCTATGCCAAGTTTGAAACTTTTCCCATCTGGAATTTGCCTCTTAAACATCCGGTTAACATTGCCTATGAAGCCGCGACTGTGGATTTGAAAGATTACAACTTAATCGACTCTTTCCATTTGGAAAAACACAATAAGACAGCAGTCAATTACAATAGGGATATGGAAATTTTTCCTGTCCTGAAAAGGATTTTGGAAAAAATCATGGGTGAGTCATTGTATCATTCGCCGACGGATATGGGAGTTAATCGGGCAGGATTTGGGATTGTCAATGATAAAGTGGTGCAGGAAGCAGCACGGCAAGAGGTCATCCGAAGATATTTTCGATGTAAATATGAATATGTTATGGGATTGGTAGATCAGGAGGCTGTTCAGAGAAGTGAACTTTTGATGGAGGAAATAGGGGTAAAAGTTCAAGATAGGACAGTTGTTGACCCGGCACGCAAGGCTGCTGAAGAGGCCGAAAAAAAAGGAATGGGAAACAAAGGTATCTATTGTGGCGCTGCTATCGAATTGCACGATGGAACAATTATCACGGGAAAAAATTCTCCTTTGTTGCATGCTTCTTCAAGCCTCTTGCTTAATGTTCTAAAACACTTAGCCGAGATACCGGACAAAATCCCTCTATTGAGCGAAAATATTATTAATTTTATCTCTAATCTTAAGCGGGATATTCTCAATTCCAAGACAGTGAGTCTTAATTTGGACGAAACCTTGATAAGCCTGAGTATCAGCGCGGCAACTAATCCGGCGGCTAAGATTGCGCTAGAGAAGATTAAAGAACTAAAGGGTTGTGAAATGCACATGACACATATTCCCACGTCGGGAGATGAGGCGGGATTACGTTGTTTAGGCGTGAATCTTACAGCTGATCCAAATTTTTCTTCTAAAAGCTTTTATGAAGTTGCATAAATTTTTTATTAATAAAAATATACAAAGAGGAAATTATGCCGATAAGAAAAGACATCAAGAAAGTTCTCATTGTGGGTTCTGGGCCAATCATTATTGGACAAGCCTGTGAGTTTGACTATTCGGGAACACAAGCCTGCAAGGCATTAAAAGAAGAGGGATTCGAGGTTGTTTTGGTTAATTCTAATCCTGCGACTATCATGACGGATCCGGGTATGGCGCATAAAACTTATATTGAACCCTTAACGGTTGAGAGTTTAACAGCCATTATTGAGAAAGAACGACCTGATGGGATTCTGCCAAACTTGGGAGGACAAACAGGATTGAATCTTTGTTCCTCTTTGTCCAAAAAAGGAATTCTTAAAAAGTATGGCGTTGAAATTATCGGTGTCAAAGCGGATGCCATTGAGCGTGGTGAAGATCGCATTGAATTCAAGAAGACAATGAATAAATTGGGAATTCCGATGCCACAATCTGAGCCGTCGCATTCTGTGGAAGAAGCTGAGGCCATTGCTGAAAAACTTGGGTACCCTGTTGTTTTAAGACCCGCCTATACTTTAGGAGGAACGGGCGGAGGGATTGCTTATAATATCGAGGAGTTGAGAACTATTGTCGCTCGTGGTCTTGCCGCGAGTCTTGTTCATCAAGTTTTGGTTGAAGAGTCTGTTTTTGGTTGGGAGGAGTTGGAACTTGAGGTTGTAAGAGATGCAAAGAATCAAAAGATAACGGTTTGTTTTATTGAAAATATTGATGCGATGGGGGTCCATACGGGAGATAGTTTTTGTGCAGCACCTATGCTTACGGTACCGCAGTCTCTACAGAAACGAATGCAAGATTACAGCTACAAGATTGTTGAGGCCATTGGTGTTATTGGAGGAACGAATATTCAATTTGCACATAACCTTGAAGATGACCGTTTAGTTGTCATTGAAATCAATCCTCGAACATCCAGATCTTCAGCGTTGGCATCTAAAGCAACAGGATTTCCTATTGCCCGTATATCTGCAAAGTTGGCTGCCGGCCTCAACATGGATGAGATTCCTTATTGGCGAGACGGAACGCTTGAAAAGTATACACCGTGGGGTGATTATGTGGTTATCAAGTTTGCCCGTTGGGCGTTTGAAAAATTTAAACAAGCTAAAGATGTTTTGGGGACACAGATGCGGGCTGTGGGGGAGGTCATGAGTATTGCCAAAACCTTTAATGAGGCGTTTCAAAAATCGATTCGTTCGCTTGAGATCAAGCGATATGGTCTTGGAGGAGCAAAAAATTTTAAAGAGCTTTCTCTGGAGGAAATAAAACAAAGGATTGCTACACCATCGAGTGAACGCGTTTTTTTGATTTATGAAGCTTTACGGAAAGGGATGAGCATTGAAGAGTTGTATCAGACAACCTTTATTGGAAGATGGTTTTTAGAACAAATGAAGATTTTGGTGGATTTTGAAGAGGAACTTCTTGCTCTTGACTGGGAGAAATTATCAAAAGAGAAATTTGCACAAGCCAAAGCCATGGGTTTCAGCGATCGTTATTTGGCCGAACTTTTTGGCATCAAGGAGAAAGAAGTAAGAGAAAAGAGAAAGACTTTAGGCATTCATGTTCGTTATGAACCAGTTCCTGTAAGTGGCGTGGAGAATGCAGCCTATTATTATTCTACCTATAGTGAAGGGGAAGATCAGGTGGGAGTTTCACCGAATCGGAAGATCATGATTCTTGGTGGGGGACCTAATAGAATCGGCCAGGGGATTGAATTTGATTATACCTGTGTTCATGCGGCCTTTGCTCTTCGCGATGAAGGCTTTGAATCCATTATGATTAATTGTAATCCTGAGACGGTTTCAACAGATTACGATACATCGAATAAGCTTTATTTTGAGCCTTTAACGGTAGAAGATGTTTTGAATATTTATGAAAAGGAAAAACCGGAAGGGGTTATTGTCCAGTTTGGTGGACAGACGCCGCTGAATTTGGCGCAGGAACTGAAGGACAATGGTGTCAAAATTTTAGGAACAACACCGGAGAGCATTCATTTTGCAGAGGATAGGGAACGTTTTCGTGAAAAGATGATTGAACTCGATATTCCTCAGCCGGAAAGCGGAACGGCAAGGTCACTAGAGGAGGCTTTGGCCATTGCTGAAAAAATCGGCTATCCTTTGATGGTGCGGCCTTCTTATGTCTTAGGAGGGCGCGGTATGGAAATTATTTATGATAAAGAATCGCTCAAGAAGTATGCCCTTCAGGCGATTGATGTAAGTCCCGAACATCCTATGCTTATTGACCGTTTCCTAGAAAAAGCGATCGAAACAGAGGTGGATGCTATTGCTGATGGTGAAGATGCCTTTGTGGCATCCGTGATGGAGCATATTGAGCTAGCTGGTGTTCATTCGGGGGATTCGGCCTGTTCCATTCCAAGCAGAACCATTACAGATGAACAAATGCAGACGATTGATAAGTATACCAAAGCAATCGCAAAGGAATTGAAGGTTGTTGGTTTGATGAATATTCAGTTTGCGATTTGCGATAATAAGGTCTATATCTTAGAAGCCAATCCACGTGCATCAAGAACTGTGCCAATCGTATCCAAAGTAGCCGGTATATCTTTGGCGCGCATTGCTACGCAAGTCATGCTAGGGAAGAAATTGAGTGATTTTTCTGAATTAAAAGAAAAACACATTCCTTATGTAGGGGTAAAGGAGGCGGTTTTTCCTTTCAATATGTTTCCGGAAGTGGACCCTGTTTTGGGCCCTGAAATGAGAGCAACGGGTGAGGTTATGGGCTTGGCGGATACCTTCGGTCTTGCTTTTTATAAAGCACAAGAATCCGCCGGATATAAACTGCCTTTAGAGGGCAATGTCCTTTTGACCGTGGCTGAAAAAGACAGAGAGAATTTGCTTGAAATCGCAAAACAACTAGAGTCGTTAGGACTCAATATTTTTGCCACAGAAGGGACAAGCCAGTTTTTGAATGATCATGGATTGAAGAATACGTTCATTAAAAAATTACATGAAGGAAGGCCCAATATCGTAGATGCCATCAAAAATAACGAGCTTCATCTTATTATCAATACGCCTATCGGTAAAGACAGTAAATATGATGACAGCTATATTCGTATGATGGCTATACAAAAGAAAGTTCCGTATGTGACCTCTATTGCAGCTGCTGAGGCAACTGTTGCAGGCATTGAAGCAATGAAAAAGAGTAAGGTAACTCCTAAGTCACTTCAAGAATATCATGCCTTATTAAAAACGGAAAAACTCGAATCAGTAAAAAAATAATCAACAATAGGAGACAAGAGACATGAGTGGAGTTTTTGGTATTGTATCTCAAGGCAATTGTGCGCAAACCTTGCTTTATGGAGTCGATTATCATTCTCATCTGGGGACAGAGTATGGAGGAATGGTCACCTTAGGAAAAGAGTTTCATCGACAGATTCATAATATCAGCCAAAGTCAGTTTAAATCAAAGTTTTTTGAGGATCAAAAACACATGGAAGGCAATAAAGGGATTGGGGTTATCAGTGATCTTGATGAACAGCCGATTTATTTGAATTCCAAGTTTGGAGAATTTTGTATCGTTACCTCGGGCCTGATTGAAAATAAAGAAAAGCTAGAGGACATTCTTTTTGAGCAGGGGATATCTTTTAGTGAAGTGAGTCGTGCTGGAGTCAATACAACAGAATTAATCGCTAAATTGATCAGCACGGGGGACAGTCTTATTGATGGTATTGAAAAAATGTTTGATTTGATCAATGGATCTTGCTCCCTTTTGATTCTTAATAAAGACGGGGTTTATGCGGCGCGAGATCGTTTGGGTTATACGCCATTGGCCGTCGGCAACAAGGGAAGCGATTGGGCCGTTTCGGCCGAAACCACTGCTTTTCCGAATTTAGGATTTACAATCAAGAAATTTTTGCTTCCGGGAGAAATTGTGCTTCTTGATGAAAAGGGAATTGCAACAAAAAGGCCAGGGGCTCAAGAAAATCAGATTTGTTCTTTCTTATGGATCTACACGGGGTTTCCAGCATCCACATATGAGGGAATCAATGTAGAGACAGTACGTGAAAATTGTGGTCGGGCTTTGGCTAGAAAGGATAAAGATATTGAAGTGGATGTTGTTGCCGGTGTGCCGGATTCTGGAACAGCGCATGCCGTTGGTTATGCGATGGAATCGGGAAAACCTTATAGACGACCCTTGGTTAAATATACTCCGGGGTACGGCAGAAGCTATACTCCACCGAGCCAGACGACAAGGGATTTTATTGCAACGATGAAATTGATTCCTATCAAGGGTATTATTAATGGGAATCGCATTGTTATTTGTGAAGACTCTATTGTCCGCGGTACGCAACTAAAGAACTTTACGGTGAAAAAACTATGGGAGGCAGGCGCCAAAGAGGTGCATGTGAGACCTGCCTGTCCTCCTTTGATGTTTCCATGTAAATTTTGTCTTTCTACACGTTGTGTCGATGAATTGGCCGCTCGACGAGCCATTCGTGATATGGAAGGTAAGGACATTGATGATTTGTCCGAATATCTGGATCCCAAGAGCGAAAAATACAAAAAGATGGTCAAATGGATAGAAAAGGATTTGGAAGTCACGACCTTACGCTATCAAACCATTGATGATATGGTTGAGGCGATTGGCTTTCCTCGGGAAAAACTCTGCCTTTATTGCTGGAATGGGCAATGGACAGGATCAACAAATGCCTCTTCCGAAAATAGAGAACGGAAATCATGTACCATTTAGTTTTTATCAGAAGGAGGATTAAAATATGGCAAAAAAAATTTTGGTTGTCGATGATGACAAAGATTTGGTGGAGATTATAAAATTTGAATTGGAAGGAGAGAAATTTCTTGTTGATACAGCTTTTAACGGGCTTGGGGGACTAAACAAATTGAAAGAACCTCCTTATCCGGATTTAATCATTCTGGACGTGAATATGCCTGTTATGGATGGGGTTGACTTTTTCCAAAGAGTCAAAAATAATCCTGAAACCCAAAAGATTCCTATTCTTGTTTTAACAAGTTCGGGAGACCTGAAAGACCATTTTAAGAAGCTGGACATAGGGGATTTTATCGCTAAACCTTTTAGTATGGGCGTATTTCATTATAAGGTGAAATTTTTGTTATCCGGGAAAAAGATGCAATTATAATTATAGAAAATTTTATAACATGATTCTAAAGAAAGGGACTATTTTATGATGGAAATTGTTGCTGATTTGATGAGCAAAGATATTGTCTGTATTGATGTGGACGGACGACTGATAGATGCTATTAGTCTTATGCGCGGGAGAAATATCGGAGCTATTGTTATTATGGAAAATGATAATGCTGTTGGTATTTTTACTGAACGGGATCTTCTTTTGAAATTGGATCTTTCGGATGATGATAAGCTTTCAGAGCATAGAATAAGAGATGTTATGACGAAAGATCTGATTATGGTGGATCATCAGGCGGACTATTCCTCAGTGATTAATTTAATGCGTGAAAAACGAATTCGTCATACACCCGTTTATCGAGGAGGGAAGGTTGTAGGGATGGTTTCTTTGCGTGATTTGGCCATGCACTATGAAGATCATTTAAGATATATTATCGAAAAAAATAACGAACAGCTTCTGGAAACCTTAAATCAAGTCAAAAAATCTGAGGCTTATTTAGAACGAACAGTTATCCTTAAAACAGAATTTGCCCAAAAAGTGTCTCATGAGCTGAGAACACCGCTGACCTCTATCAAGGGCGCTTTGGATCTTGTTATTAGGGGAAAGGCCGGGGCTCTTACAAATGATCAATTGAATTTTTTAAGTAAAGCCAAAAAGAATGTTGATCGGCTTAAGCATCTCATCGACGATGTCCTAGATCTTGCCAAGTTGGAAGCAGGGAGAGTAGTGCTGGACATTCAGCATTATGAAATCAACAAAGTCATTGAAGAAATTGTTGAAAGTCAACAGATTTCCATAGAACAAAAGGGCCTCTATCTCAATTTTGATTTTGATTCCCATCTTCCTAAAATTCCTTTTGACCGGGATAATATCAGCCAAGTGATTTGTAACCTTTTAAGCAACTCTACAAAATTTACGCAGAATGGCGGTATTACGATTGTAACAGAATACCTTGAAGACAAAAAGTGTGCGCAGGTTACTATCAAAGATACCGGGAGAGGAATTTCTCAGGACAAAACGAATCAGCTTTTTGAAAAATTTCGGCGATTAGGACCCAAGACAAAAAGTGAACCTTCAGGAACGGGGCTTGGTCTTGCTATTTGTAAGGAAATCATTGAGCAACATGGAGGAAAAATTTGGGCTGAATCCGAAGAAGGGAAAGGAAGCCATTTCCATTTTATTTTACCTATTCAAAGACAGGAGCAAAGAAAAAATGACGGAGAATAAAAAAAAGATTTTGGTTATTGATGATGAGGAAGATTTGTTAGCGATTGTTCGTTATGAATTTGAGACTGAAGGATTTGAAATTGTAACAGCCTCAAACGGGACAGAAGCTTTAGAGATACTCAAAAAGATTGAACCTCAACTTATTATTTTGGACTATGTTATGCCCGAGATGGATGGATTGGAATTCTATAAAAGCATTCTGGATGAGAAAGGGAAAAGCAGGTATCCTGTTTTGGTTTTAACCGCGCACATCGCTTTGGAAGCAAAATTTAAAGAGTTAGATGTGGCTTGCTTTATGACAAAGCCCTTTGAAGGAGTCGAGCTTGTTCAGAAGGCACAGGAATTGATTAAAAATGCGAAGAACTAGGAAATAAGTTTTCTAGCGTGATGGACAAAAAAATTCAGTTAAAACACAGCGAAGATTACTATGTGAAGGTTTTGTTAAAGCAAACAAAACTTAAGGAAATTATGACAAAACCTCCCATATCAATCAAAATTGATGAGCCGTTTAGCAAGGTGCCTAAAAAAATGCGGGCTTATCAGATCAGGCATTTGCCGGTTGTCGATAAAGACAACAAGGTTGTCGGACTGATCACGCAAAGAGATTTGTTTAAGATTTGCCCGCCCCACAAAATTATAGACGGCACTTGGCATTACCATGATGAAATGCTGGATAAATTTATTTTAGCCAAAGTCATGGTGAAAAATCCGTTTAGCATGTCAACGGAGCATTCCGTTGGGGATGCTTTGGTGAATATTGCCAATAAAAAATATGGATGCGTACCTATCGTTGACAAAAAAGGCGTTCTTTGCGGTATTATTACCCAAATAGATATTCTTAAAATCTCCGCGCAAATTTATAAAGAATGATTACGATATCAATATGCATAAAAAATAGATTCAAAAACAGAAAAGCATATTTTATAAACAATTAAACTTAACAGGAGGGCGAAATGGGTAATCTCATTGGTTTAATTATTCTTATTTTGGATATTGTTGCAATCGTTGACTGTGTTAAGAGTGGTAAGACGGGCGGGAAAAAGGCTTTGTGGGTTATTTTAATTCTTGTTCTGCCGGTTATTGGATTAATTGCTTATTATTTGGTTGGGAAAAAAAGCTGAACCTCAATGAATTTAAGGGATGGGAAGCTGTCCTTCCCATCCCTTTTTCTCGAATATTATTAGCCTCATGGTCTCCAAGATATTTTCACGTTGTCAATTGAGTTTTAATCTCCTTTTTTGAGTATTGTTGTCCTCATTATTAACTGGCCGTATCTTCATTATACTTTTGTTCCGGTCCATGATACGATAGCCGAGTTCCAATTTTTTCACTATTTTTATAGCGAGTGGTTTTTTCATAAGGAAGTTGCCCAATGGCTTCCTTACAATACATACGGCCTGCCTTCTCAAATGTATCAACTGATGGCATTAACGCCTGTCGATTATCTTGGCATGCTGCTGGGAGGGTTTTTCGGGATCAAAAATGCCCTATGGCTTTTTAAAATCTGCGTTGTGGCTTCACAGCTTGTGTTTTTACTGGGAATGTACTTGCTTTCACGTCTTATTTTTGAAAGAAAAACCACTGTTCTTTTTGTTTGCTTGGGTGCTGTTGCGAGCACTGTCTGGCATTGCAGTATTAATACAAATTTCAGGTTTTATTACATGTTTCCTTTGATTGCCTATTTCATTGTTTTGTTTTTTCTAAGACGCAAAGCGGAATTTTTGTGGTTGGCCGGGATGACTACCTTAACATGGATCATTGGGGCCGGGACGCCTTATTACATAGGATTCTGGATATTTCTTCTTTTTGTTTTTACGCTTTTTCTCTCTGTAAGAAATTGGGAGGCTTGGAAGGATATCTATGCAATGCGTTTTTCTAACATTTTTTTATTTTTGGTTTTTATTCTTTTTGCATTTTCGTTATTCCTTTATTTCAAGCAGTCCGTAAATTCTGTACTTGTGAATTCAGTTTTTGGAAGAACAGCGGGTTCGGGAATAGCGATTATGGAAAATTTCATGACCCATGGAGGAAAGGCGAATCTTTTAATGATTATTCGTAGTTTGCTTTTTTCTTCTCCTCTTTTTCTTCCGGTTGGGTCACAAGTGGATGTGACCGTTTATGTCGGTATTTTACCCGTACTCTTTTTTGTTATATCGTTTGCGAAAATAAAAAATAAGATCTTTTTGCTTTTTTAATGACAACGATTGTTTTGGTTTTATTTTCATTGGGCGGAATTTTTACAAAACTATGTTTTTATTTTCCAGGCATGGCTTATTACAGAGGAATCAGCCTTATTTACGGTTTTGTCAAAGTGTTGATTTTGATTTGTGCAGGTTTTGGCCTGGATTTTTTTGGAAGATTTTAGAAAAAAGAAAATTAAAAGCGATAACACGCACAATCATCGGTTGTGCTTTCGTTATGTTTCTTTTGTTTGATCTTTTGATTTTTCAGAAGAGGATTTTTTTAAAAGCCCCTCAATTGCCGAAAGCCGATCACTATCTCTTGGATAGTGTGAATGTTAGCAAGCTTCCATTTCAACCAACAAGAACGTTGAATCCGATTAATGAAAGGCAAAGGCATGCTTGGGAACTTTTATTTGCTCCGCAGTTTAGCACCAATACGGCTATTTATGCAGGAAGCTTGAATTTTGTACAGTTTGATTCTTGCGATCCAAAATTCAGAGTCGACGTTGTTACCGAACGCGTTGGAAAGCTTGTTTCGGTTCCCAATGTAAAACAGAATTTGGTCGGATGCTATTCTCCCAAGTTACAATTAATGTCTAATAGTCTTCCTTATAATGATTTTAAGGAAGCCGCGAAGTTAATGAATATGATTCCCGATTTAAATTCAATCGTTCTGTTGCGCGCAACAGGTCCAGAAGAAGAGATTAAACGCAAAATGGATTGGACACAATACAAAAATCACATTGAGGTTGAAAAATTTTCCTCCAATGAAATATTATTGAATGTTGATATAGGAAATCCTAACGGATCCTGGCTGATCTACAAGGATGCCTTTCATCCCAGTTGGCGTGCAACAGTAGATGGCGTTAAGAGCAGGATTCGGGAAGCCCATATCGCTTTTAAGGCAGTCTTTTTAGAGAAAGGTTATCATAAAGTGCACTTTTTCTATAGCAAACTTCACTCTTTGTTTAGCATCTCCGTTGCTCTTTATGGAGTTTTTTGGGCCTTAGGATTTTTTGTCTTTTATTTTCGGGAGATTTTTAATGTGAAACTTAAGAATTGTCAGGAATAAATTTGAGCCAAACTTCTCTGTTTCTTGGGCCATCAAACTCCATAAAATAAATTCCCTGCCAAGTTCCCAATTGCAGTTTTCCACCTTCGACGATGAACTGTTGTGAGAAATTCAGCAAGCTTCCTTTGATATGGGCATCCGCATTGCCCTCCATATGCGAAAAACCGAAATTTTGAGGAACGGTTTTCTTTAAAAAGGCGGAGATGTCTCGACGAACATCAGGATCAGCATTTTCGTTAACGGTTATAGCGGCGGTTGTATGAGGAGAATAAACAATAATAATACCTGAGATGTATTTTTTCTTTGTGATAAAATTTTGAACGGATGAGGTGATATCAACAATATCTTCCCGTTTTGTTGTCGAAAGGCTTAATTTTTCCATTTGATTTTAACTTTCTTAAATTGTTCAGCAGAAAAGAGAAAAATGCTATCCCAGCACCAGCCAAGAAAAAAGGCATAAAGGGACATCACCCAGATGAACTGCCTGTCCAAAAACCAATATCCCTTCAGGGCATCCGAAAAAAGAATCAATTCAATGGGCAGAATGATTAGCATCAAGAAAAATCCAATTTGTTTTGCGCGTTCTTTGTGGGGGAGCAAAAAGGATATCCATATTCCGTAAACCAAAAGTTTTTGTTTGAACTTTTTTTCGGCGATTAAATTTGCAAATACCATTTTCAAGAATCGCCATAAATCGTTCAATGGATTTGGGTATACATCAAAAGTATTTCTGCTTTCGGTTATTTGCACGATTGTTCCCGAGGCGTACCATAAAAAAATGGGAAAAGAGATAAGAAAAAGAGGGCCGGCAAAAGGAAGGATGTCCTTCATGATTTCCTTATAAGTTTTTTGCGGGGTTTGTGAAAAAACAAAAAAAAGCATGCAGCAGGCGACGATTAATATGCCGTAGGCATGGTAAATGACTGTGGCAACAAAGAAAGCCCCGATTAAGAATTTTTTCATTCTGCCTAGATCCTTTGCCTGACAAATAATCATTTCAGAAAAATAAAAAACAGCAAGACTTAAGGTCGGCAAGACGGCGTAAGGACGAAATTCAAATGCGTGAAAAATAAGATTTCCGTTAAACGTCATGATCACAAATGCGATTGTAAAACCAAGGATGGTTTTTAGATGCTTATTGCAGATAAGATATAAGAGATAAAATCCTAACACAGCCGAAAGAATATGGGGAATCGAAAAGCCCCATTTATTTTCTGGCCCAAAAAAATGGACGAAAGGATACGTCATAAGATATTGTCCGGGAAAACAAGTCAGTTCTCCGTTAGAAAGCCTCTGCCAAGCAGGCTTAAATGGGCCAACAGTATTTTTAAGTGTAAAAACCTCATCGACCCAAAGTTCTCTTTCAACAAATCGCTGATAGCGCAAGTAAAGTCCTAATAAGCTGAAAAAAAGAGCAATGAGTGGGCGGCAATGATTTTTTAGGAATGTTAAAGCTTTAGAGACAGACATAAGCAGGGTGATGGTTTTTATTT
>Ga0272441_10003370_pt1 | contig 30406 bp, 25 predicted proteins | sample SSMProp6N_FD_193582 | JGI IMG/M metagenome (GOLD analysis project Ga0272441, IMG submission 193582) | Marine sediment archaeal communities from Little Sippewissett salt marsh, Falmouth, MA, United States - SSM-Prop-6N | ecosystem: Environmental > Aquatic > Marine > Wetlands > Sediment ... | reverse complement strand
GCGTTCCGCCATCGAGAACCTTGGGTCCGAATGTAACAGCGGGTGCCGTTCTCTCGGACCCGTGGCAACCTGACCCCGCCCCACCCTCCTCGCTGGCGTTCCGCCATCGAGAACCTTGGGTCCGAATGTAACAGCGGGTGCCGTTCTCTCGGACCCGTGGCAACCTGACCCCGCCCCACCCTCCTCGCTGGCGTTCCGCCATCGAGAACCTTGGGTCCGAATCCGTCATGTGCAGATGCCGTCGAAATCGTTATATCACAATCCACATTACACGACATCACAGCCCGGGTGGGGTAGCTTGGATATCCTGGAAGCCTGCGGAGCTTTTGACTTGGGTTCGAATCCCAGCCCGGGCACTTTCTTATCATAATCTTACTGTTGACGAAAGGGCCCTTGCCACGGCTCGCCTTCGGCGATCCTTAGGCCCGGACAGTAATGGGTTGGATTCGAACATGGGTAGTGCAGGAAGATATTCCTCAATTTTGTAGCCGCTACCGCCGTTCGAATCCCAGCCCGGGCACTTTCTTATCATAATCTTACTGTTGACGAAAGGGCCCTCGTCCCGCCCATAGGTGTTGTTTTATGTTTCCCGCCCCCCGCCCTCATGGTGAGGATTTTGAAGAAATCCGATGCACGAGGTAATGTGGCACACATTACCGTAGTTGTTCATCTACTTTGCAGGGTACTGTACGATGACCAATAAACCCGGGCACTTTGAATGTTGTTTGCTGGGACGATATGGTGGGCGGGACCTGAGTTTCCGGTTGATCCGCTTGTTATTGATGTCGAAACCGGAGACCGCAGGTTGGCATCCGTTGGATGCTGACCACTACCACGGCTCGCCTTCGGCGATCCTTAGGCCCGGACAGTAATGGGTTGGATTCGAACATAGCGAGGGTTTGGGTTGCCAAGGTTTTTATGTGGGAGGGACGTGGGACGGGGCGTGATAGCCGCTCTTACGGGAACGCCTGGTGTGGGCAAGACCACCGTGGCCAGGGGACTCGAGAAAAAGGGGTTTGACGTTCTGGACCTCCATGAGATGGTCGACAGGGAGGGTCTTGCCACAGGCAGGGATGACGAACGGGACACCCTGGAAGTGGACATGGATGCCCTGAAGGATTCCGTCCTCCATTGGCGCAAAGAACGTGATGGGGATACGGGTGTTGTTGAAGGGCACCTCTCCCATCTCATGCCCGTGGACAGGATCATCGTTCTACGGCTCAACCCGGCTCAGTTGTCTGTCAGGTTGATATCCCGGGGTTGGAAACCGGAGAAAGTGAAGGAGAACTGTGAAGCGGAGGCGGTGGATGTGATACTGATCGAGTCGGTTAGATCGGGCTGCCCGGTCGACGAACTGGACGGTACTAATTTATCCCCGGAAGAGGTTGTCCGATCGGTTGAAATGATCCTGGAAGATGCACCGGGCACGCATCCTCCCGGCGGGGTTGACTGGTCCGGGGAGGTGATGGACTGGTACTAGACGACCATCGTTCCAAGGCCGACAGGTACCTCATGCCCATAGCGGAGAGGTTCATCGACAAGGACCCCAATACCCTCACCTGGGTGTCTCTGGTATTTGCGTTCCTTGCCGGGGTGTGTTTCTATTTCGGGAACTCCGTATACCTGGAATCCACCCTCTTCCCCGACAAACGTCAATATATCCTGTTCATCGTGGCTGTCCTGTTCATCTTCCTCAACGGGCTCTTCGACGCCCTGGATGGCAAGGTGGCCAGGTTGACCGGTAAGTCCAGTGCCCGGGGAGATTTCCTGGATCATGTGGTTGACAGGTTCGCTGACATGTTTATCATAGGTGGGATCGCCATCAGCCCATACTGCAACCCCACGCTGGGAACACTGTCCCTGGTGACCGTGCTTCTGGTGAGTTACATGGGAACCCAGGCCCAGGCCCTGGGGTGCGGCCGTAACTACGGAGGATACCTTGGCAGAGCGGACCGGATCGTTATCCTGATGATCGCGCCTGTTTTTCAGGTGCTTCTTTTCTATGTTTGGGACAACGGCAGGTTCCCGATGATCGATCTGAACCTGATGGAATGCGTTCTGGTTGTTTTCACCGTGCTTGGTATCATGACCGTAATACAACGTGGCGTTCAGACCTGGGATGAGCTGGGAAGGGAGGATGGGACCAGGGGACGTGGTCCCAACAGAGTGGGCGGCTCCGTAAACAGATCGGATATCCGGCAAACTCACGACAGCAGGGATCAGAATGCCAACAACGGCCACCTTCGGCAAGGTGGCAATGCAAAGTATAAATAATTCCCTTTGACATTGAAATAACTGGGTCGTTTGCCCATTTTTTCCATAAACTGGTGGTTTTTTTGAAAGGATCGCTGCTAAAAAGCCTGGGAACCGTTCTGGCAATATTTTTGTCCATCTGCATGATCCTTCCCCCGGCTGCGAGGATTGGACAAAACGTTCCCGGCGGGGACGTTGATGCAGCGGTTATATCCTCTATCACAACCGATATCACCTCACCCCAAACCCGTAGCCTCCAGAACATCACCTATGCAATAATCACCATATCGGACCTTTCAGAACCCTTCAACGACCTTGCCCGGTGGAAGACCCAGAAGGGACAACCGGCCGATGTTTTTTTACTGGACGGGCCAGGTGGAATACTCAACACCTACAGCGACGCGTCGGACGCCGCCCAGGCGGTGAGGCAGTTCCTCAAGGACCGTCATCGGGACCACCCGGAACTTCGGTACGTCATGCTGGGAGGGGACAACGGCACCCTTCCCGTTCGTTATCTCCACTCAGGTGGGATAATCGGCGGCCTGGACGATGAGGTTCCTTCCGATTACTACTTTGCCGGCCTGGACAGCAACTGGGATGCCAACGGGAACGGTGTATATGGGGAGTATAGGGAGGAGGACTGGGGGATAGAGCTGGTGGTGGGAAGGGTTCCTGTAACAACCCCATCCGATGCGTATCATTTCGTAAACAAGACCCTGGAGTACGAACAGAATCCCTACGTGGGTGACTGGATGAACCAGGTGGAGTTCTGGGGAGGGCTGATGGATGCCCCCAATGACCCACAAATATACAGTCCCAGCCATCATAACGCTTACAAGGTATTCAAACAGAACATGACCGGTCTTTTCAAAGACCGAATGCAGATACACGAGCTCTACGATTATCCACAGCTTGAGGGAGGTAACTACACTCCTGAAGTGGACAGTCTAAATTACTCGGCCGCCGTGACCGCCTTGAACGGGGGGATGTCTGTGCTTCTTTATGCAGGGCAGGCATCGTACACCGGCAGGATGCTACAGGACTACGGTGATCCCGAGGGGCTTAAGGATACCAACACCGCCGGCTCATTCAACTGGTTGCTGGGATATGATGATATGGAGGAGGACTACGTATTCAATAAAAAAACCCCTACCTTTGCATTCCTGGCCACCTGCAGCTGCATGATGTACACCCGGGACGATGACCAGTCCATGGAAAGGTTCCTAACCACCGACAGAGGAGGTTTTGTATCCGCCATCGGCCCCACATCCAAACTGTGGAGGGGTGAGTTCGACAGTCATTCCCAGGGTTCCTGGTGGCTGCTACCGAGCTTTTGGGAAACCTATCTTGAGGGTAACACGAACGTCGGTGAAACCTTCTATAAGACCATGGAGGAGTATGCAGCATCCTGGCTTCACGACGGTCCGTATCGGGATATGGTGCGCAACAACCTCTATTCTCTCAACTATTTCGGCGACCCGGAACTTGATGTTTGGACCGAGAGGCCATCCTCACCAACCGTTGTATGTGACCAGATATATTACGGACCCAACGCGGTCACGATCCAGGTCAAGACCTCGGAGGGAGCGCCGGTGGAAGGTGCAAGAGTGTGCTTGATGAACACCGAGGTCTACATGACCGATGTAACCAACGAAACCGGTCATGTCGAGCTGGCCATCACCCCTTCGATGTATGACAGGATCAACCTGACAGTCACGGGACGCAACATCCTTCCCTATATAGACGTCCTTGTGGTGGAGAATCTGGAAAGTCCCGATTATTACATCTCACCTTCCCTGATAAAAGTGGATCCCGAAAAACCTGTGGCCGGCGATAAGGCGACGGTCAGCGTAACCATCCGCAACGTGGGAACCGTCAACTCCCCGGAGGCCAAGGTGGTGCTTTCGGCGGGGGATCCCACGGGTCACTCTTCAGTACCTCTTGGTGGCAATCATTCGGTGGAAGTGCTTGCCCCGGGTGAATCGGCCACGGTGACCCAGACCTGGGTCGTGGGTGGCAGTTCATTTAACCTCTATGCCTGGGTCGACCCGGACGATGAGATCGTTGAAATAAAGGAGACCAACAACCTTGCACACATTCATGTGGATGTCAGGGCCCCGGATCTGGCCCTGGAAGATACCCCCAGCACGGTTCCTTTCGATATAGATCCGGCTTACGGTTTCTCCGAGAACCTTGAAACGTCCCTGGTTGCCAGGGTACAGAACAAGGGCGATGTGACGGCGGTGGATATCCTGGTAGCGTTCTATGATGGCGATCCCAATACGGATGGACTTTTAATAGCCAGTGATGTGATAGGGAACCTGACCCCCGGTGCCATAAAAGTAGTGAATGCCACATGGCTGTCCGTGGGGGGGGAACACGATCTGCAGGCCATTGTTGATCCCAAAGATGAAATACCCGAAAAAAGCGAGGATAACAACGTCCGTGTGAGGACCGTTATTGTGAACTGGCTGCCCAGGGTGGTCCAGACCGATCCCATGGTGATCGATGAGGACACGGAGGGACCGATCACCATCGACCTTCTGGACCTTGTCAGTGATCCGGACGGGTCAGGCAGTTTCAGGGTGGAAAAGGTCAATACCTCCGATGATGAACGGGTTTCCGCCAGGGTTGAGAACAACGATACCCTCATATTGAACTTCGCTGAGGATTGGAGCGGCACTCTTCAGGTGTTTCTCACCCTTCACGACGGGACTGGACAGAGCAAAACCACCCTTACACTAAGGGTCAGGCCCGTCAACGACCCTCCCACCATACAGCCCCTGGGGGACAGGACATTCTCCGTGGGGGAAAGGGTGAATATCTCGGTTAACGCCACCGACCCCGACGGCCCCTATCTCAGGTTCTTCGACGATTCCCAGCTTTTTGACATAGATCCCGATACCGGCCGGATTTCGTTTGTACCCGAAGAAAGCGATATCGGGGTGCACGTGGCAAGTATCTGGGTGGACGACGGTGTAATCACAGGCGACCTGCCCACCGTGGAGATCAGGATAATAATCCAGCAGGGTAACCGTCCTCCGGTGATCGAACCCATTGAGAACAAGACAGTGCGACCGGGGGAGATACTGGAGCTGACAATAATAGCAGAGGACCCCGACGGCGACAACCTAACTTACACCCTTTTGAGGAACTTGGGATATCTGGATGCTGAAACCGGCATCTACACCCTGGAGCCCACCGCCGATCAGGTAGGTTCCATACATTACGTCATGGTGGAGGTGAGGGACGAGAGAGGAGCGGCTTCTAACGTCACCTTCAAGATATCCATCCTGGAAGAGGAAGAGGGCGATGAAAATGGTGATAACAACATGCAGATGGGTAACACCGCACTGGTCCTGATCGTGGTGGTGGTGGTGGCCCTATTCGGCATCATATACCTGATAATTGCCCAGAGACAGCTCAGGGAAAAGGCCGATAGAAAAAAAATCGACGCTTTTAAAAAAGGAGCGGAAGCCGCCGATGACTACCTCAAGAACGAGGAGGATATCAAAAGGGAACAGGAAATGATCAAGGACTCCAAGTCAAATTCCGATGACCTACTCGAAGGCTCCCGTTCAGAGGATGAATGAACAGGGTGGATGCTGCATATTTGGCAATTGGTCAGGTTTCGCCGTCAAACCTGTCGGTTTCAATTCGGTCACATCACATCTCGATCTCGAACTGATGTGACTTGAGGTTCCCTATGACCGGGGCGGACTAAGGGATGAGTGTAGGAAGGATCAGTCCTCTTCTATCTCGTCGCCTTCTTCGTAATACTCTTCCTCGTCATCGGATCCCATGGGCATTTCCTGGGGAGCCTCCTCAACTTCATATCCATCTGCCCCTATCTCCACAACATCGTACCCGTCATCCGCCAGGGACTCCGCCTCGCTCATCTCATCATCGGGCTTGGGGAACTCGTACCCGCACTCCGAGCAGGAGGTGTCCTCGGCCGACAGTTCGGTGTCGCAGTTGGGGCAACGGAACACATCGGGCTCGAACTCGGCACCGCAATGAGGACACTCCATTTCCTCCGGGCCCACTATGCCACCGCAGTTGGGGCACTCGTACTCGTTTGGATCGGCGTATTCAGACCAGTCCTCCCCACCGTCATAACCGTATCCGTAATCACCATCACGGGCCGGGGATTCCTCCTCAACCTCGTAACGCTTGGGACGCATGGCAACCAGGATCACGACAATGACGATCATGATGATCACAACGATGGCTATTATCATCATGTTGGAAAGACCGTCCTCGTCCTCCGGGGCCTCGGTGGATGACACCAGGTCTCCGGATACCGGGTACGGGTTTCCCACCTCGGGAAGGTTCAGGACAAGGTTATCTATGAGTGTCTTGCCGTCCTTGGTGACGGTGCAATCGTAGTTACCAGGCCCCAGCCGTGTGAAGGACGCATAACCTTCCGAATCGGTCACGGCGGTCTCGGTGATATCGTACTGTCTGTAGGAATATGTCTTTGTTAGGATGACCTCTCCGTCCTCGATGGGTGTCTTTTCATCACTGTAATAGAAGGGTCCCACCCTGTAGGTTTTTGGTTGATCATCATCGTCCACATCGTCATCGTCCACGTCATCATCGTAATAGGTTTCTTGAGCAACTGCTGATCCCACGGACAGGAAAAGTGCCAGAAGCAGTATTCCAACTCCGAGAACGGAAAATGTGATCTTTTTCATTACCATCCCTCGATCCTTTTATTTACGATTTTTAGTCAACACCTCTCACGATAATAAATATTCTGGTGAGTGAAAAACCGACAAGTTCACCTGGCCCATCACCCGATTTTTGATAAATGTCATACCTCCAGGTCTTATTTGATTACCCTGTCGGGATGTCCGATATCCGGCACCAAAACCGGCACCAAAAAGTAAATGAGATTAGACGAGGCTTTACACCGGGATAGTGGGCAGTCGTTGTTGGAGAGCAATGATGATGGCCCCAGCCCTGAAGATGCCCCCGGAATTCCACATATAGAACGTAAGCCTTCCTGGATTGATAACCGTGACGACCCTGTCGCTCAACGAGATGAAGCGCGCCATGACAAAAAAGTTGGGCAAGCGCGGAATGTCCCCGGAAGAGATCGATTCCCTGGCAAACCAGATCATGGGATATTTCGGCTTCGACGATTTTGTTGTGGATAACCGGCTGAACTCCCACGAGCGGGATATCTTTTACATGCTGGAAGAGGAAGGATTCCTATCCACCCTTCAAGAAGAGGTCACCATTACCAAGGGCAAGGTGTGGAGGATCCACTACTGGATTCTAAAATACGATACAATACGGCAGTTTGCCACGGAGGAAAAAAAAGAAAAGAAAGTGGATCGTTATGCCGTTTACGGAGATCTGGGGGACGATGCCTGGCGCCATGATGATTGATGGCACGGGGAGGATTGACGGAGGGGTAGCCGACAATGTTTAAATAAGGCTGCAGGCTAACAACGAAGCGAGGTATCAAGGTGGGCATTGGCTGGATAATTTTTCTTTTGATCCTGATCTCCTGGATCGCACTTCTCTACATTCTAAACAGGTTCGGTGTTCTAGAGAAATTCAACATGTCCATCTACTTCATCTTCCTCATGTGGAGGACGAAGAAGGGAAGACGGACAATTGATCGGCTTGCCAGGTTCCGCAGGTTCTGGGTTGCCTTTGCCAACCTGTCCCTTATTCTGGGCGTCGTGGCCATGGCCCTTATGTTTTCCATTGTGGTGCTATCAACAATAACCCAGCTTCAGGTCAAGACCGATCCCATGCCACTCAACCAGATACTCGTCATTCCCGGCGTGAACCCCATCATACCCCTGTGGTACGGCATCCTGGCCCTGGCCATTGCTATAATCGTTCACGAGTTCTCCCACGGTATACTCACCCGGGTGGCGGACCTCAAGATCAAGTCCCTGGGCCTGCTCTTTGCCGTGATTCCCATGGGTGCCTTTGTGGAACCGGACGAGGAACAGCTACTGGCCACCAGGAGGCGCAACCGCATGCGGGTATTCGCAGCCGGTCCCGGTTCCAACATCATTTTCGGGTTGCTTTGCGCCATGGTGTTCTCCTGGATATTCATGGCCAACGTGGTACCCATAGAGGACGGGGCAGTGGTGGTTCAGGTGATGAAAGATCCCCAGTGCCCGGCATATGAAGCCGGCGTTAGACCTCTCATGGAGATCGTCGAGATAGACGGGGTGCGTATCGAGAATCAGGACGACCTGTACGATTTTGACCGGTTCGACCCGGGGGATACAATTCCGGATATGGTCGTCAGGGACGGTGATGAAAGGATACATCTGGAGAACCTGACGGCGGGTGTGGTAGTGCTTTCCGTTACGGAGGACCTCCCGGCCCAAAGGTCCGGAATTGAACCGGGGATGATCATTCAATCCGTTGACGGCAACGTGATCCGGGCCAGCCGGAACTTGAGTGACGTTCTAGCCAATACCGACCCGGGTCAGGAGGTTAACATCTCGGTCCTTGAACGAAATGCATCATCCGAGAAATACGAACCCAGGTCCATCGGTCTGGTGGAACTGGACGATGTCAGGGATTATTACCCGGGTGAGGATCGAAAAGGGTTCCTGGGCATCCAATCATCTTACCTTGGAGTGGTGTACGAATCCGCCGGCCAGGTCTTCGAGGGACTTGCCCATCCGGTGACGGGAGCCGACTCCAAAGAGGAGCGACGGGTGAACGTGGCCAACTACATCCTGATATATCCGGTGGAACACCAGATCCTTCCCATGTCGAGCCCCTTTACGGATATCTACGAGATAGAGGACTCTTCCATAATGTCCCATCTTCCTGTGAGCGTTTTCTGGTTTTTGGCCAATATCTTCTATTATCTTTTCTGGCTAAACATCCTGCTTGGGACGTTCAATCTGCTGCCTGCCGTACCCCTGGACGGGGGTTTCCTGTTCCGGGACGGGCTCCATGCCCTCCTCATACGTATAAGGCCCGACTACAACTCTGAAAAACGTGAACAGTCTGTGAAGGTCATCACGGGACTGCTGGCCCTATCCATCCTCATGATGCTGCTCATCAGCATCTTCTACCCGTACACGTAAGCAGGGGCATCCGGGACGTTTGCCGGGGAACTCTTTTGTTAGCGGTTTTCCGCTAACCTTATGTGTATATTGTTGTATCGCTTATCGGAAAGGTTAGGGAAACCGACACTGTCGGCCACCCTGGCCCATTGCTGGCCTAACACGCTGCAACAATTTCTGCCACCCATACGCGGGGATAGCCAAGCTGGTCAACGGCGACAGACTCAAGATCTGTTCCTTAGTGGTTCGTCGGTTCGAATCCGGCTCCCCGCACCTATTTTCACCTATTAGCTCCTAGTAGATAAAGCCGGATTCGAACCTGCGGTAATGACCTATGGTCATTACCTCCGGTCCCAATACAACACCGATAGCTATGTTGTATGAATTGGAACCGTCGGTTCGATTCGGACCCCGCATCGGAGGGATCACGAAGTGACACCGAGGATCGAAGTAATCGAGTAAGCTCGATTACTGAAACCTATTTTCACCTATTAGCTCCTAGCAGATAAAGCCGGATTCGAATCTGCGGTAATGACCTATGGTCATTACCTCCGGTCCCAATACAACACCGATAGCTATGTTGTATGAATTGGAACCATCGGTTCGATTCGGACCCCGCATCGGAGGGATCACGAAGTGAGTGCGAGGATCGAAATTGTCGAATCCGCCCGATCACGGAATGTCCGCACCAGCACTAGGGTTGCGGGTTATCCGTTAAGGCATCGGCACTTTCCAGGGTCTGTTTGGCCAACCTGTCAACCAGGTTGCCTGCAATGGTCCTCAGGTTCCGGACATCCTCCCTGTTGTACTGGAGAAGTAGGTCCAGGGCCCTCCGGTCGCCCTTTCGTTTCCACAGGTTCCACAGCCTCACCGCGTCCTCCCCGGCCATTCCCTGTACCCTCTGGTCACGTTCCAGTCCCAGCTCCCGCTCCAGGCGTTTGAGACCTCCCTTGTACCCGAGCCGGTGGCCCACGATCCTCAGGTCCACGTGAGGCACCCGGGGTATGGCGGAAGGATAATGGTTTTGAAGTATGGGAACGTCAAAGCCACGTCCGTTGTAGGTGACTATCATCTTGCATTGGGACAACCTCTTTGCCAGCTCCGCCTCTGAAAGGTCCCGGCCCAAAACCAGGGTCATGTCCTCCTTGCCGTCCCACAGTCCTACCACGGTCACAGTGGTCCAACGGGAAAGCCCCATGGTCTCTATGTCCAGAAACACCGAATCATCCCGGAACCGGCGATAGGCCCTCCAGTGTTCCGATGGCGGAAGGGCGTCGGTCAGGGGTGCCACGTCCCCCCGCTCCAGTGTGGCCTTCATATCGATGATAATACCATCCGCTTCGGTCTTCCTCTCGGCAGACAATCCCTTTACCCGGTCAGCTTTGAGGAAATCGTCCCAATTTGCGATCCCCTCCCGCCATAAACGGCGCTCGGTGCCAGTACCTATTCGGGGAAGGAATATGAAACTCCGTTCCAGCATATCAGGGATGATGAAATGCTGATATATCCCATTTCCCCAACCCCTCCGAAAATGGCTGTGGCACCGAAAATGGCTGTGGCACCGAAAATGGCTGTGGCACTTTTCCACCCTGCAGATCGGCCTGGGACAGTGTTCACCGGTATTCTTAACGCAAGTCATAAATCGCTCTCTGTTTATCATCTTCGTATAACCGGACGACGGGGGAATGATGTTGTATCTTGACGAACTCACTACCACAGAATTCAAAGAAAGGATAGATTCGAAGACCATGGTCATCTGGCCCATAGGTGCTGTCGAGGAGCATGGCCCTCATCTGCCCCTGAGTACCGATTCTCTGCAGCCCGAACACATTGCGGAGAGGGTGGCCGAGAGGACCGGCGCACTCATCGCCCCGCCGCTACGGTATGGATACCTTCGGCAGACCGCGCCGTTCCCCGGTTCCATATCACTGCGCTGGGACACCCTTCGGTCCATTGCCCTGGACATACTTATGGGACTTGCCAAAAACGATGTCAGATACATCGTTGTCCTCTCGGGCCACGCTGGCAGGGACCACATGAGCGCCCTGCGGCTGGCCGCCCTGGACGTTGTGGACTCCCATGACGTTCGTATCTGGGTCATGTCCGATTACGACATTGCCTACGCTCACATGGATGAACTGGCATCCCAGGACGATGGCCACGCAGGGACCATAGAGACTTCCCGGATAATGAACATCAGACCGGACCTGGTGAAAGAGAGACCGGGCCCGTTCCAGCCGGACTGGCCCCGGTTCGAAATGCTTGCCGAGCCCCGGGAGTACTTCCCGGACGGGTACCACGGCGATCCCTCGGCGGCCGATGTGGAGAAGGCCAGGAGGATTGATGACATCATCGTAGAGGAAATGGTTAGGTTCATCACCGAGGCCGTGGACCGCGGTGCTGGTGAATAGAGATCTGATGATACTGGACCAGATGATGCACGGCTGGAATGGAGAGACGACGATCCTAGAGTGGTTCGACTTCCAGCGCGTCGGCGGATATCGGTTTCTTCTTGGCACCCCCGTCATCCAGAGGCTCCACCTCGAGCCTTGCGGATTCCTTCAACGGGGTCTTCGGTTGCTCTGCAGGCACATTGACACCGCTCCGCACCATCAGGACGATGCCCGTCAGCAGGAGAACGCCGCCCAGGATCAGCATCCCGCCCCAAATGTAAGAATCCACCATCTTCTCGATCTTCACGGGGAAGGGGAATATCAGGCTCATACCCATATCCTCGGCCATCTGCTCCATCTCCTCCTCCGTGATGTTCATACTCTCCATCATATCGTCCAACGACACCACGCTCTCGGTCAACGGGCCAAGTGGGCCCGATACATCGCTGTCCTCTATATCCCTGACTAAATCGAAGATGCTTTGCATCTCCCAGGTAATCTTGAGCCCATCACCCGCTTCGATTTTATCCCCATCGATCGCGCCGCTCTCGATTAGATTATTGAGATCATTGACGAACTCTTTGTCATCCACGACCCCAGTGCTCGTGAACCTATCTCCCTCTTCGTACCGTTCGAAGATCTCCCCGCTGGTTAGCAATTCCCCCAAATCTTCGTCTGTGTAGTCCGCGGAGTAGGCGGGATAGGCAAAGACGGCGCCCAGGATGATGATCATGAACGCAATTATCGTCAGGATGAGACCGCCCATTTTACGGCTGGAACCTCTCGGCTGCCCGCCAACGGTGGCGTAATTATCGGCCTGGCGGCTCCAGGCCATGCCCACAACGGCTATTATGAAGAATACAACCAGCATAATGGCCAGTATCTGCGGTATGGTGAGAGAGAAGCCATCATCGTCATCAGCATCATCCTCAGTTTCAGTCACCACATTGACCTCATCTTCAAAATATCCCGCCATACCGGACCGGTCCTTGACCGTGAAGTTGATGGTGAAGTTCCCTTCCTCAGACGTGTCCCGGATCGTGATGTTCAGCATGAACCTTACCTGGTTGGAATCTAGTCCTGTCTGATCGCCCGACTTTCGCATGGTACGGCCAATAATTCCAATGGGAGAACAGGTAACTGTAACATTGGCGATGTCATCGGGACCGTCATCATCCTGGACCACGGCGGTGAGGGTATACCTTTCACCCAGGGACATTTCACTTTCAAACTCCACCTCTTCTACAGTTGGAGCGTTTTCGGATGGTGATTCACCCGGATCGAGTATCTCGATCTCCAGGAACTTCTCGTATATACCGCCATCAAGCCCGAAAATGGTGACCACGTACTCGTAATTGCCAGCTTCGATGGTTTCAGGGATGGAATAAACCGCCTCGAAATAATCCCCCTGTCCTTCCAGCATTAGATCGTCTGGACCGTCCAGATCGTCCAGGTCCACCTCAACATAGTCCACCTCCTCTCCCCTGGGAGGGATGTAGACGGAAACGGAAATGGTTATGTCTGACCCGGGAAGCGCGCTGGAAGGGATAATGCTGACGTCGAATTCCAAATCCTCTGAGGGTATGTCCACCGTGATCATCAACACGGAAACGGGGGAATACTTGCCCACATCATCCTGGGCACGGATGTATATGTTCACATCCCCGTTCTCCTGATAGGAGGGGATGGTCCAATCATAATACCATTCCTCGGTGCCGGACGCCATGGTCCAGACACCGCCGTCACCCACCTTGATCTCCACCCGGGTTACCTTGTAATCGTCGTAGGATGTGCCCTCGATACGAAGGGTATCTAGACTGTCCACAACCGTGAGGTTCGACGGGCTGTTGACCAGCACCTCCGGGAAGGCATCCATGACCACCATTATCCTGTAAAATCCCTCGGCTTTCATTCCGGTTTCCATATCCCGCACCCAGAGCGTGATCTCCCTTGTCTCCTCTGATCCGCTGGTGTATCTATGGGTGACGGGGTTTCCGCTCAGGGATGTGCCGTCTCCCATGTCCCAGGTGTACCGGTATGTCCTGTCGTCCGGTGATGTTGCCGCACGCAGCTGGAAGGTACGGTTCACACCGATGTTGACATAGTCGTCCTCGCTCTCCATCAATTCCGTAACATCACCTGTTGAAAAGGTGACGTTGTCCACCATCGGTTCTTCCCATCCCATGGAAAGACCGTACATCCGCACCATGGAGTAATGGGTCTTGCTGTCGTAGACCATCTTCAGTCCGCTCCTGTTGGCGTGAGCCTCCACCACCAAGACCATTCCATCATCGTAGCCGATTATTCGGGGGTCGTTGGTGGGCAACCCCTGCTCACCCAGCACGCTCATCCATATGCGCACTATCTCCGGGGTCCCGCCGTACTTGATATCAACTTCCTTGACCGTACGTTCGGACAGGTTATCGCCGTTTTTGGATTTCATCTGGCAGCGTATGAAGGCATGGGCGGTGGTCGAACCCTCGTTGGCTATCTTCAAGAATGCCCCGAACCCTGTGGTGTTCACGCTCTGGGGCAGTTCGCCTCCGTAGATTGACCAGTTTCCAATGTAGCTCCAAGTGTCAATGTCCTGATTGCTGTTGGGGAAGTACCTGGGGGTGAAGATCGAACCGGTGGGCATATCCTCCACCAGAATGTCACCGGTCTCGTTTGTCTTGAAATAGAGATCGATGTTCTCCTCTGAGCGCTCATCAATGGTGACGAATACTATGGAATTCCCCTGGGCACCGTCGGCGTCCTGAACGGTGATGGTGGCCCGGTTCCTTCCAACGGTCTTGTAGGTGTGGGTAACCTCCGCATAGAATGTCAATAGACCGGGAGCCGGCTGCATCTGATACGCTTCCGGTTCACTTTCGTCCCCGTAATTCACCATGACCACCGGCAGCTGGGGAGAGCTTATGGGGTAGGGGCTGTCAGCATCGAAGGCGGTTATGTGGAAACTGGCCAGGGTACCCTTACCGGCCCATTCGGGGACCACCTCCGCACTCACCACCGGAGGCACGTTGTTGGGGTGGCCGATTCGCAGCAGTCCCAGGGGGTTGGTGACGGTGGCCGCCGATGCGATGTTGTTGGTTTCATCGGTCTCGTTTATTTCTCCGTTCACGGCCCCGCGGTCGCTGCTGTGGTCTATCCAGGCCCACATGTTGTAGTTACCCTCGGGAAGCTTTGTGGTTGCATCGATGGTCACCGACCCGGTGCCATCGGGACCCGGTACGATGTCGACATCCTCCTTGTAAAGAGCGGTGACGTTGGGGTTGAACGGGAAATCGTTGAACAGGGCGAATTCCACCTCGTATACCGGAAACTGTCCCAAAAGATGCGCCGTTGCGTAAATAACGATGTAATCCTCCTCGTCAACGTAGTTGTTGCCATTTGTATCCTGGACCTCCAGGTTGATGTCGTTGGTCCCCACATATAGGTCCACTGTCTCGTCCGGTGGTTTTTCCACTGCCTCCTTGACCTCCAGGGAAGGGGTTCCCACCGGTATGCCGTTTATCCACAACCTGATGTTGAAATCATCCTCGTCCAGGTTGTTGGTGCCGTTGGCCAGTACATCTATGGCCAAAGCGACGCTGCCGTCGGTGGGACGCAGGACCTTTTCACCGAAGCTTATCCAGCCGGTCAACCACCATTCCCTTCCGGAACGGGCTATGTCTGACACGTGGGTTTCGGCAGTCATCCCGGAAGCTGAAAGAGTGAGACTTCCCTGGGGGTCCCAGACATTTGCCAGTGTCATGTTGAACGTCACATTCAGCGGGCGCTCTTCAAACTCGCTGCGGGTAACATCGACGGACGCCGAGACCGAAACGGGTTCGGTCCAATCTCCCTGGATCAATGCCTGAAAACTCGTGGAGTTGACGTTCAGGGCCCGTTTCACAGCGCCGAAGGCATCTACCTGGCCCCAACCTGTATACCTGTTGTACTTGTCATCCTTGGCAGGGAATGTGGCCTTTCCCATAGGCTCTGCCGTGTCACGCAGGATGGCCTTGACCATATCCGGGGTGAGGTCCGGGTTTGCCTGGAGCATCAGGGCCGCCACCCCTGCCACCAGAGGGGTGGAGAACGATGTGCCGTCAGCCGATTGGTAGGCGTTTAATGTGTTGAACTCCGGCATCTTGATGCCCGCCCCGGGTGCCATAACATCGGGCTTCAACTCATCGATCTGATCCGAATCACCGTCATCGTTGCGGGGGCCGAAATTGGACCAGGAAACACGCTCGTCATCATCCCTGTCGATGGTGTCCATTTCATCGGTGGCGCCCACGGATATGACACCGTCGGCGGCGGCCGGTGAGGGGATCCTCTCCGCTCCGTCGTTGCCCATGGCCACAACTGCAACCACTCCATTTTCCACAAGGGTATTGATGGCCCTGCAGACCGCATCATCGCCGTTCGAATCCTCGCTGCTTCCAAGGCTGATGGATGCCACCCGGATGGACAGTCGGTCCTTGTTTTCGATCATCCAGTCAACAGCGGATATCAGGTTCTCGCTCCACGGATCGGTATCCACCCCGTAAACCTTCAGATCGATCAGGCTTGCGTTGGGCGCCGTCCCCACATTATCACCTCCACCTCCGTTGCCCACGGCGCAACCCGCACATTTGGTCCCGTGACCGAAATTATCGTTCGGGTTGCCGGTTATCGGCGGGTTTCCGATAATGGTGAAATCGTGTCCTCCCACGTAGTGACCTGCCAGGGAAGAATGCCGATCATCCACCCCTGAATCCAAAATGGCAACCCCGACCCCTCCCCCGTTGAAACCCAGGTCCGCTGCGGTGTAGGGACGGTAAAAGGCAGAAGAGGCGGCACGGAGGGCCGGGGTGGCGGCGTCCAGACAGGGAACGAACCGCATCTGATGCTCGATGGCAACCACGTCGGGAAGGGATATCACCCTGTCTGTCAGGGACAGGGGGAAACGGCTGACCGTGGACATGGGCAGATGTCTTCCGTTGAACTCGGGTTCCACGCCCAGGGATTCGAGGGCCCGGATGTCCTCATCGGTTGGGATATGGGACCAGGATATCACCACCTTTCGGTAATCTCCTGCAGGGGAATCGTCCAGAGAATCGTCCACCCCATTGCCGTTCCTATCGAATGACAGTAACATCTTACCATCTGACCCGTAACTCCCCCCGTAACTCCCCCGCTCCACATCGCTACTGAACAGCCCTGCTGTCCCCGGAGGTATCACCAGGATGGTCATTATTAGAAGAACAAGGGCGGCATATGCCCTCCCACGGTCCATATCGATTGGTAAGGAAAGGCTTTTCAAATATTTTGTGGTAATATCGGCTGGAAAGGCGCGGTCCAGGATATTCGGCTGGAAAGGCGGCGCGGGGAGGGGGATTTAAGCCCTACGGATCTTTAAGCCCGTGACCTCCCTTTGGGAAAAAGGTATTTGTAGCAATTGGGGATTCGACCGTCACGGGGATTATATTGACCAAAGGTTTCAGGGTTGCATGCATGGCCTCGGGCTCCGGCACCGATTTCCAGTCCATTGTGGACGCCGTGGAAAGAGGGGATGTGGATGCCCAGGTGGCACTTCTGGTGTGCAACCTCCCTGATGCCCGGGTCATTGAGAGGGCGAAAAAACACCATATCCCGGTGGCAGTCATCGATCACAGGGGCAAGTCCCGGGAGGATTTCGAGCGGGAGATGATCCACGCTATAGACGAAGAGGAGGTTGACCTTGTGGTCATGGTGGGCTTCATGAGAATGCTCACCGGGGTTTTTGTGTCCCACTACCGCAACCGCCTGATAAACATTCACCCGGCACTACTGCCCTCATTCCCCGGGACCCAGGGAATAAAGGATGCCCTGGACTACGGGGTCAAGGTGACGGGATGCACAATCCACTTCGTGGACGAGGAAATGGACCACGGACCGATCATAATGCAAAGGGCGGTCAACGTCAAGGATGGGGATTCCCCGGATGATCTTAAAAACAGGGTGCTTCAGCAGGAGCACCAGGCACTTCCCGAAGTGATCCAGCTTTTTACCAGGGACCGGGTGCGACTGGAGGGAAGGCATGTGCACATCCTTCCGGAAAAAAAATAAACACCGGTGAACACCAGATGGCGGTTTTCAATTGAAGGAAAGCAAGAGGGAAGGGCACAAGCAACCCGGGGACCCAGACCCCAAAAGAATCCATAATAACAGCGGGAATGCCCTGACGGATTCCGGGAAAATGACCGGTTCTAGGAAGGTGGAGGAACAAAAATCGTCCAGTCCACAAGAAGACGAGAGTCCAAAGGGGCTGAAAAAAGATAGGGGAGAGGGAAAAGGGTTGGAGGGAAAGAGGGGGAAAGAGGGAGGAAAGGGCGGAGGAAAGGGCGGAGGAAAAAGCGGAGGAAAAGGCGGAAGGGGAAAGCCCAACCGTGATGATACTGCAGAGATTGGTGGTCCGAAAAGGAAACCTGATGATAGACCGGGCAATGGGAAACTGGTCCGGTTCGAGAAGGTCGAGATCGAGTGGGACGGTGTGTTGGATTTCCCCGCCAAACTCAGAGGCGTTTTCAACCTGATGCGTCCGTTCACCCTGCTGGCTCCCCTGGTTGGCGGCATCATGGCTGCATTGCTGGCGCTGATGGTGGATCCCCTTCCCCAGTATGCCGACGCCCTGAGCTGGCCCTACTGGAACAGCTCCTATCCATGGTTCCACTGGACATTTCCAGTCATGGATATCATATGGGGCGTGGGGACCCTGGTGATGGTGAACGCCGCGTCCAATACCATAAACCAGGTCTACGACCTGGAAATTGACAGGATCAACAAGCCACGCCGTCCGATACCGATGGGGATAATAACACCGGACGAAGCGCTGTCCCTTTCGTGGATACTGTATCTGATAACCCTTTGGAGAGCGGCCACATTTGCCAACGGCGCCTTTGCCACCATTGTCCTGGTTCTCATGCTCTTCACCATACTCTATTCGGTCCCCCCCGCCCGACTAAAAAAAAGGCTTTGGATATCCAACCTCTCCATAGCCCTTCCCAGGGGTCTGCTGGGTTTCGTGGCCGGGTGGTCCATTCTGGGCAATCCCTTCAACCCGTTGCCCTGGTTTTTGGGGCTGATCTCCTTCCTGTTCCTCATAGGTGCCACCACCACCAAGGATTTCACCGACAGTCCGGGTGATCGTAAGTTCGGTATCAGGACCCTGCCGGTGGTGTTCGGGGTCAAGAAGGCCATCATCATGTCGGCACCATTCCTGGTTCTGCCGTTCTTTTTAATACCCATCGGGATATGGAACGGCATACTGATCAAAGAGTCATGGGTACTGATGTTCATGCCAGTGTGGGGACTGTACCTCATCCATCTGCTGTTCAAGGAATCGAAGAAACCCAACCCCAAGTTCGAGAACTCCGCCACCTGGTTCCACATGTACGTGATGCTCATTACCATGTTCATTGCATATTTACTGGTCACGGTTCTGGGTCGATATGTACTGTAGTAATGTCTGAAGTAGGTTGGAATTGAATAGACAGCAAACCACGAAGAGGCTAATGAGGAAAAACCATGGGATCGGGAAAGGACCTGCTGGTCCTGGCCAGGGTGCAGACCGCCGCCATCACCTCGCTCACACCCGTGTTCGGCGCCCTGGCGGTTCATTTCAGCTCAGGTGACCCCTTTTCCGACCCCCTGGACGAATGGCCTTTCTGGTCATCCCTGCTTATGATAGGCCTGCTGATGCACGTTTTCGGTTTTGTCCAAAACGAGATATGCGATCTGGAAGTGGATAGAAGGGCAAATTCCCTCTCCCACAAGCCACTTGTAAAGGGTTCCATCGGTGTGGGCACGGCCCGGGGAACGGTTATCGCCTCCATTGTCGGCTTGATTTTACTGGGGTTACAGCTGACTCCCCGCCTCTGGCCCCTGATCGTCCTGGTATTATCCATTGCAATGGCCTCCATCTACAACATCAAAGGCAAGAGCTTCCCGGGTTCGGACGTTTTTTTGGCCACCTGGGCCTTTCTGTTTGTAATCTACGGTGGGATGGCCGCCGGGTCTGAACTGACTCACCTTCCCGATCTGCTTCTCATGTTTGCCACCATGGCCTTCCTGCAAATAGTGTTCAACAACATGATCGAGGGGGGGATGAAGGACGTGGACAACGACGCCAAAGCCGGTGCCAGGACATTTGCGGTGGTGACCGGTGTAAGGACGACGAGTTGCGCCGGTGGGAACGAGACCCTCCGCGTCCCGCCAGCCTTCAAGGTTACCGCTGCCGTGGTAAAGGCGCTTCACACCTCAATTGCCCTGATCGCCCTGTGGATCGTTATGAGGCCCGGGAGTATGGAGAGCTTCACGTCCCATATCTCCCAGATACTTATGGCCCTGGTCCTGGCCGGGGTCTGGGTGAGCTGGAGGCGGTTATTTTCCCAGGAAACGTTCCAGCGGGATCGGATGCTGAATCTGTTCGGCATCCACGAGGCATGCACCTATTTCATCTTCCCCGTGGTCATATTCGCCTGGATCGACACCGTCTGGTTCTTTTTCCTGATGATGGTGCCCTTTCTTTGGTATGTGGCATTCAACCGGTTTCTCTACGGAACGGCCGCAAGACCGGGGGTTTGAACTAGAATCACCTCCCACGGGATGGATGTTAGGAGGATTATCGGGGGGATTGTCAGGGGGATATGAGGGGCAGATTTAAAAACAGGTCATACCTATGAACGGGTGATGGCAGGTGTGAAAAAGGACATTCTGGTACTGGCATTGGTCCTGGCGCTCACCATCCCCACGGTGGGCTGCGTGGACATCCATTGGGCAAAGGACAACTATTTCAGAAAGCCCCCGGGGCCCCTTCAGTTCGATAACCAGTCTGTGGAACTCATCCAGTACACCTTCCAATCAGGACTGCTTGCTTCCAACGATTTCTACCGACCCTGGCAGTTTCATTGCAAACCGGAGGCCAGGACCCTGTGGGTAGAGGCCCGGGTGGCTCTCACCTCCACCGAGGACGACGCCTTTGTCAAGCTATCCGTCACCAGACCCGACGGGACCATCTGGTGGGAACATACGTACACTTCCACCAGCACCGACGTCCATGCACCGGAGGAGAATCCATCCCATGGCATATGGAAGATCGATGTTTGGGCCCGGGGATACAATAACGGTCAGGGCTTCGAGGACTCTTTCGAGTTCGAGTTCTTCCTGGATCAACCAGTAAACTGAGTTTGATAGCCCTGTCAGTTCCCCAGGTCACCTAGATACTGGTCCACCCTCGTAAGGGCGTCCTGGATGACGTCCTCGGGCGGAAGGTAGACCATTCGGAAATGGCCCTTTCCGTACTCGGGGCTGAACCCGGAGCCATGAACCGTCAGCACGTGCTTTTTATGAAGGATGTCCAGGACCAGTTTCTTGTCGTCATTACCCGCCGGATGCTCTATCTTCGGGAACATGTAGAAAGCGCCGTCCGGGACAACGCATGACAGGTGATCGGACTCGTTGATTATCTTGGCGGCCACGTCCCTTCTCTTTCGGAGACGGTCCGCTGTGCTTTTTAGATGGTCCTGTGGGCCGGTGAGGGCCGCCAGATAGCCGTACTGGGCCGGCGCGTTGGCGCAGAGCCTGGATCGAGCCAGGTTGAGAATACCTTCCTTGAGGTCTTCCATCAACCCCTGGGGGTCGTTGAAGCCCATGTAACCTATCCTCCAGCCCGGTGCCAGGTAGTTCTTGGATATGCCGTTGAGAACGATGGTCGGTATGTCGGGGGAAAGGGACGCTGGTCCCTTGGGAAGACCCTCGAAGGTCATCTTGTTGTATATCTCGTCAGATATCAGGAACAAATCCTTGTACTCCCCCGCAATATCTGTTATGGCCTTGACGGTCTTTTCGGAGTATATGGCACCTGTGGGGTTGTTGGGATTGATCAGACATATTGCCCTGGTTCGGGAGGTTATCTTTGAACGCAGATCATCCAGATCGGGCTGCCACCCTTCCTCCTCAACCGTCCTGTATGCAATGGGGTTTCCCCCCGAGAACCGGGTATAGGTGATATACGGGGGATAGGTGGGACCAGGAACCAATACCTCGTCACCGGCTTCCAGGCAGGACCCGAAAATCATCTGAAGGGCCTCTGTGGCACCGGTGGTGACCACCACATCATCCGGAGATATGTCGGCGCCCCTGCCCTTTTCGTCATCGGAGATAGCCTTCACCAGCTCCGGAACGCCGTAGGCCGGAGTGTAACCGTTGACCCCCCGATCGATGGCATCCTTGCAGGCCTGTTTTATGTGCTCCGGTGTGTCCCAATCGTAGGCGTTGGGATCGCCTATGTTGAGCTTGAGTATGGTGTGTCCCTTCTTTTCCAGCTCGATTGCCGGGATCACCACATCCCTGATGGCGTACTCTATCTCCGAAGCCCTCTTGGCACACTGCAGAAGTTTCATTCGTTCCCCCCTGGATTCGAGTATATAACATGGTCGCCACCGGAGGGCTACCGGTTTATCGATAAGGACCGTCGGTGACAGATCTGTGATCACTGATCAACGACGTTTGTTGGAATAGATGGTGAGATAGGCAAGCAGGCCGCCACCGATTACCCAGGGCAACCAACCCATGCCGTCATCATCGCCCAGTACCAGCACACCGTACAGTATGAACAAAAGCCCCACGAAGGTCAGGAAAAAGTTCAGCCATCTGGACTTGTAGTATATGGTCACGAGCGGGCTCATCTTCTTAGGGCTTGATCCACCTCGAGCAGTTTGCTGCGCACCGGGTCGCATGTTGAAAACCCCTTTTGCCCTTGGGCAAGAGCGAAGAAATCCCTTCTCCTTTTAAAATGTTGTCCTCCGTTGTCCTGGCTCCTGTTGTCCTGGTCCCTGTTGTCCTGGCTCCTGTTGTCCTGGCTCCTGTTGTCCCGGATGTTGTACCCTGGATTACTCTTGAGATTGAATATGCAAACCGTGGATCTATCCATGTCAACCAGGGATTGTCCCCCTTTCCATAACGGTTTTAAATGCCCAGGTTCTTGACGTTCCCGGGTGAGGAGCATCGGCAAGAAAAAGGGCGGCAAGAAGGAAAAGACCGCTGGTCGATCCAGTAAGGGTTCCACCGATGGGTCTGAATCGGCGAAGAAGGTCCTTCTGGAATCCCCCCCGCCTGAGTCCGGGGATCACCAGGAACTGACGGACGAGGAACGGAAGGCCATTCAGGCAAAGCTCCAGAATCTTCAGTCCCAGTGGATAGAGGAGATCCGCCTGGGAAAGGAAACCGGTGAATCTTTCGACATGAGCACCCTTGGGACACCCACAAAAAAAGGTGCAGCGGTGGAACGGATACCGCTGGATGATGAGGACGATCTGTCAACCCGTACCCCCAAAAAGAACACTACGGGCTCCCGGTCCGGTGCCGCCGTTTTGAAAAACAGGCCGATCAAACGCCCGAGTCGGGACCTTACAAACGATACCGACAATATGATCGAACCGGGACAGGGGTTGAACGAGGAGCTCTTTTCAGCCATCAAAGAAGAGATAAGGCTGGGCATAAAACTGGAGTTTGAAAAACTCTCCAGATCCCTGGAGGAGAGGTTGGACGGGCGGCTGAGGGAACTTGAGAAGGAGATCCTTCAAGAGATCCGATCACCCGAGATGCTGTCCGATGATAACGACCCCTGGCAGAACATGGCCCGGGAAAGACCCCGTCCCCGAAGGCGGTTCCGCTGAGACCGGGTTATCCCGCCACCCCATCCACGGAATCCATAAAAGACTGGATCGTTCAGATCGTTGAGACCCTGATGTACACCTCGCGGCCGGGCTCCAGCTTTCCGTCACCGTTGGTATCCCTTGCCCAATGGGTCAGCATTAGGCCATGGGCGCCGGGACCCAGCTCCAGTGTATCACCATATTCGGATGTCAGGGGCACCTGCGGTTCCAGGACCACCAGTTCCTCTCGACCGCCCACCGATATCTTTGCAGTTGACTGGAAAACCCCTCCGGGATAGTCTCCCAGGGACATGCCGTCCACACCCCAACGACCTCCGGGAACCTCGATGTCCACCCTTACTGCGGACCCGGGTTCGGATGTCCAGAGGGTCAGGGCGGCACCATGCAGTCGATCTATCTCCCCGCGGGCGGTGTCCTCGGACTCCGATCGGAAGGTATCTGCGGCCCTATCCAACGCCAGGGGGACCGCCATGGCAATGATTATACAACTTATCAAAAGCATAAAAGGAAGGCCCAGGACCGCACCGTGGCGGTCCCGGGACATATTTCGGTTCAATAGTGCTAACCCCTTTTCACAAGTTTTCAGAAAGGTCACTCCTTAACAAGTATCGACGTTGTCTTGTGCAAGCCGTCCGGTCCATCAACTGATACCCGAATAAAATCAGATGCCACTCCGTCTGGTAGATCGGGATCCACAGTAAATGTTGTAGATTCACCAGTTATGACCTTTGAAGTGGTTTTTACCCCAGCTCCGGACAGAGTCACGGCGATGTTATCCATCTTGTTCCCATCCTGATCGAACACTTTAACGATAACCCTGATGGTCTCCCTGCTATCTCTACTGATGTCAATATAATCTTTATACGATTCACTGTTCCCCACCTTAATTGTGGTTTCAATATCAGATATGCTTTGAACCCCTTCATCATCCATCTGACCCATCCACATGGTTATGATACCGACGGATGACGCCGCGATCACCACCAGGATGATAAGATACAGGGGCAACCCCTCCAGACCTCCGGATCGGTCCCCCCTAAGGTTCTTCCGGCGGGCATTCATCTTTTTTGCATTTCTGGCACACGTTTGTTCATTTGCTTTCATTTCCTCTCTCCTGTTCCACAGGGAACGACCCTCAAGTTGTGTGCATTTTAAATAAAGCTTTTTGGATGGTCCGATATATATTCGCCCGTCCCAAACAGAATGATCCACCGGAACCGGGGACACGTCCGGGAGGCATCACCTTTATATATGGACCGTCCATTAGGCCCTCCCCCAAAATTTCAGGGTGAGAACACATGGCACGGATACATGCCAGGAAAAGGGGCCGGTCTTCCTCGACCCGACCACCGCACACGATGAACCCCAAGTGGGCCAATCAGGATGCCAAGGAGATCGAGGAGCTCATAGTCAAGATGGCAAAGGAGGGCATGTCCACCAGCCTGATCGGGATCAGGCTGCGTGACCATCACAACGTGCCCAGTGTGAAGCTCCTCACCGGGAAGAGGATCACCCAGATCATCAAGGACAACGGGATGGAATACAAGCTCCCGGAGGATCTGGCCAACCTGATCAAGAAGGCCGTCAACATCCACGATCATCTCTCGGAGAACACCCGGGATGTCCATAACCGTCGAAACCTCCAGCTGGTGGAGGCCAAGATCAGAAGGCTGGGAAGGTACTACGTTACCAACGACGTCCTACCCATTGATTGGAAATATTCCATCAAGACCGCCAAGCTTCTGGTGGACTGAGGCCGGATACTATGACATCCGGGAAGGGCACCCTCCCCGGGCTCAAGGAGCTCATCCCCTCGGATTTCTATTACGAATACAGGGATGCAGTGGAACGTATCAAGAACGTGGAAGGGGTGGTGCGGGTGGTGTCCCACTACGATACCGACGGGATCACGGCTGGCGCCATAATCTGCACGGCCCTCAGAAGGGAGGGCATTCCCTACCATGTGTCCATCATCAAGGGGTTTGGACCATCATACATGGAATCTCTGGAGAGCGAGGATTTTCCCCTTCTCATTCTCAGCGACATGGGTTCCGGGCTACTGGATAGGGTGGCCACATTGGGTGACAGGGTAATAATCATAGATCATCATATTCCACAGGACCCCATCGAAGAGATACTTGAACTCAATTGCCATCGTCACCGTATAGACGGCACGAAGGATGCCTGCGGCGCCACCCTGAGTTTCCTGCTGGCCATCTCCATCGATGCGGGCAACTGGGACCTTCTACCCATAGCCATCACCGGTGCTATCGGCGACAAGCAGAACATCGAGACCGGTTTTAAGGGCGTTAATAAAAAACTGGTGGATGCTGGCGTCAGGGCCGGGTTGTTGACCCAACGGGATGGCATCCACCTCCCCGGAAACACCATGGTGGAAGCCATCCGGGACTCGATCTCTCCATATTTCACCGGTCTGGCGGGAAATGATGATGCCACCGGTTCGTGGCTGGAACGGTTTGGGGTGGACCCGCAGGAGAATCCCGATAAACTGGCCTCGCAAGATCAGCATGTGCTCCCCTCCGCCATTGTGCTGAAACTCCTGGAGCAGGGCACCCGTCCGGAGATAGTGGAGGATCTGTTCAGGGAGAAATACTTCCGACCGTCGGACTGCCTTGATCTTCAAGAGTTCGGCGGAGAGATCGATGCCTGCGGCCGGAGGGATCTTGCGGGGATGGGACTGGCCCATGCCATGGGTGATCCTTCGGTTACCCAGGAGGCAAAAAGGGTCCGGCAGGAGTACATAGAGAATGTTCGATCCCAGCTTCACGATGTGGAGAGTAATCCACCAGAGATCATGAAATCCATACAATATTTCGAACTCGACAACGATGCCTATGCGGGTGTGGTTGCCGGGATCGGCATGCATTACATGTTCTCCCAGGACCGTCCTACCCTGGCCCTCAACGACAGCGATGGTGAAATAAAGGTGTCCGCCCGGGGCACCACCCACCTGGTAGAACACGGCCTAGACCTGGCCAGGGCCATGGACAAGGCATCCTCCGAGTTCGATGGAAGAGGGGGAGGTCACCCGGTGGCGGCCGGCGCAAACCTGCCCTCCGCCAACAAGGATGCCTTCCTGGAAAGGGTGGACAGCCTGGTCTCATGGCAGATGGGAGAGGAGAAGTGAGGGCTTGTGGAAGGTTCCGACCCGTCTCTCCCCGGTAATTCCCCCTTATCTCTCACACTTCTCTTACGGTTCACCGACTCCCGGGAGGCTTCCCGGGTTTTCGAGGCCTTGAAGGTGGACGACGACGGTTTTGTGAATACCCGTCTGGAAGATGATACAATCCGGGCCGATTTTTTAAGATCCAACCCGCTTTCAATAAAAAGGGCCGTTGATGATTACCTGGCCTGCGCGGTGGCTGCCGAGGGAGCGCTTCGACATTAGTCGAGGAGCCCGGTTTGCCAGATTACTCGGATCGCAATTCAATCGGGTTCCGCTTCCACCAGTTTGAGCGATCTGCCCAATGGACAGTCAACATCCCCTATCACTGACAGAATGCGGTAGGCGGATTTCTTTCGTATCTTGGGCTTTGCGCACCTGTGAAAGTAGGGACAGGTGGCGTTCTTGCATATCTGGGTGCTGACCTTCTGGGAAGACCCTTCTATGGCGCGTTTCGGTTCCAGCACCAGCTCCAGTGGCAATGTCTCGTATTCCACCGCCACCACCAGGCCTTCATGGACCTCGCACTCATGGGTCATGTCCCTGGTGTTAACAACCCGGTAGGTCCTTCCCTCCTCCAGATTGAAACATACAGATTTGACCTTGCAATCCTTGCACTCCGGCAGCGGCCCGTAGAAATAGAACTCCATTCCGACCTTTGCCAGTTTCTCCCCAAGAAGGGTCACGTTGGCCATTTTTATCCCCCACACGTTACGTTTAGATACATGTTATTATCAATTCTCGTCCATTCTCGTCTGTTCGATTTTATGATCGGACGCCCTTTTTTCGGAGGAAATGGTCCATGGTGGTTTAAGGGTTGTCCCACTAAAGCAATTGTCAGGTTCCAGGCATCAAGGGGAAAAATTCACAGCGGCGATGAACAGATAGTAAACCCCCACAAGCACCAGGACCAGCAGGCTCACTGTCCTCACGGAATCAAATCCGGATTTTTTTTGCCATCGTTTTCCTATATATCCCGATATTCCCCCGGCGGTCAGTATCCCCAGGGATGAAAAGGACCAGAACACCACCACCACCAGGATCAGGACCGGCAGTGATCCCTGCCCGATCCCGTCGGTTATAATTATGAGAAGCCAGGGACAGACTATTGACCCAACCACGATCCCCATGACAACAGCCATCAGGGAACCCCGGGCCCTGAGCGGACACCAGTGAGGGCCCTCAAACCCCTTTAGGGAAAGAATTGCATAGGCCAAGATCACTCCGCCTATAATGCCCAGCACCAGGCTAAATCCGCTTTGCATCTCGATATCATCCACCCGCATCTCGTTTTTCAGATGTCCGTACACAGTCCAAAGCACAAATGCCAAAGAAAGGTACATGACCAACCGGCCCAGGCTGAAGAGAAGGGCCGTTTTGAACCCCCGGGCGGGGCCGGTTCTCTTCTCCATTATGAAAGGGACCATTATGGGCAGGCAGGTACCCACACAGCTGGTGCTGGCATAGATTCCCATGAGTGCCGATGTGATGACTATACCAGGGTCCATGAATATTGATCCCAAGCTGTGTACTTAACCGTATTCCCGGGCCCTTCCGGGATTTCGGGAAAGGTATCTGGAATGGAGGTCTGGTAAGATCGTCATTGCATGCGCTTGGGTGTGGGGTCTTCCAGAAGTGCCAGAAGTCCCAGGGCCCAGCGTAGCTTTCTTCGCTTCTTTTCCACAGATCCCGGATGGGTGTTCGGCCCCGGTTCTGCAAAATCAAAACCCCAAAGTTCTATGGAAGCCGCGCCATGATGATGGGCCAGAAACGTTGCCCGATCCCCATCGGTGAAGCCACCGAAGTCCCAAACATTTTCCAATGGGGGACCCTGGGTCGTTCCCAGAACCTTGCCGTGGAACTTGGGAACCCAGAACCGGATTGCCGAGGTGTTATCCCCGTGGGCGTGGACCACCATCAAGGTACCTCTGTGGGAACACTCCACCTGATCCGCCATGGGACCGTCCAGATCGGTCACGATTATTTCCGGGTTGCGACCTGTGGCCAGGGATGCGGTGGCGGCACCGTCGGCACAGATGAGCACCCTGTCGCCATCCATCTCTCTTACCGCTTTCATGGCATCCGGGCCGTCGCCCAGCACGGCCACGTCCCTTCCCTTGATCAGCGCTGCAACATCATCCAGGGTACTGTGATTGTCCTGGGCACGCCGCGAAAGAAGATCGGACAGTGTTCGGGCCGATTCCATATCGGCAGATGCATCGTATCCCATGTCCGCTCGGATCAGGTCTATCCAGAATGACCAGTCTGAAAAATCCGTTCACATCCCTCCGGTAATGGTCCTACACCGACCACTGCCGACGTCTTCCGGGCAGTTGCCGTTTGCTCTGGACATACCCGTAGGACATGTAGGAGAGGAACCCCAGAAATCCGCCCGTGAGTATCCAGAGGAATACCTCATCGATCTTGAGGGTGTAGCCATCAATGAAGAGATACATCAGTATCTCCAAAAACCCCATCATGAAAAACCCCACGGAAAAAAGCAAAAATATGATGGGAAAGGCTGTCTTGAGAAACCTTCCCCTGCGTATGGCCAGATCCAGTGTCCTTCCAACGGTGTAGATCACAAGGGGAGCCATTATCCACCACAGTGCCAGGTCCGCAAACTGCAGTAAAAATTCCCAGTCCCTGAAATCCATGTCCCGCAGGGGATAATAGGCTTCGAAGAATATACCGTAGATCAACAAGAATCCCGCCACCACACCAAAGGTGGCCTCGATATATCCACGGGTACGGAGGGCCGATGCCAGGTCCGAGCCCGCCGACATCAGAGGTTCTTCCATGTGGAATACCCTCATCATGAAATACACACCTAAAGTAAATACGATGGCAGCTACGGCGATCTCTCCCCGGTCGAACAGGGCTAAAATACCGTACAGCATGCAAATGAGAGAGAATGGAACGATGAACTTGCGCTGTATCTTCTCGTCCTGAAGCGCCTTGGTGATTATGTAGTAGGTCCCCTCCAGATTCTTGTCCTGGCGCACCACCACCCTTCTAACGGAGTTCACCTTCACCCGGGACTGGACTATTGGAAGTATGAACTCGTCCTCGGCACCGTCTGAGACAAGGATGACGGATTTGGGCTTGACCTCCTTGAGGGTCCGGTCAAGCTGTGATGCGATAATCTCATCGGATTCCAACCCCACGTTCCGGTCACCGGCGATACCGGCCACCTCCACATCCTGATCCCTGTCCATGAGCTCGTCATGAATCTTCACGGCGGCAAACATGCAGTTGGTATCAGAGTCCTCGGGGTCTTCCAGACCAAGGGATATGGCGCCCTTTAGAAAATCCGCCCGTCCGATGACAGGAGTGACCACCCCGGCCTTTGTTCCCAGGTCATCATCCCTGTCAACACAGAGTACCAAAACCGTCATCGCAGTCGATAATATGCGGGATGGTTTATTTATAAATATGTTTGGTTATCATCGTAGTTTTACTATTTAACTGGATCACCAACTTTCCCTGGGTGTGCAGGCCCGTTGCAAAAGGACCACAGCCGTTTCATGAATTTCCATCCCATCAAGCAACTCATACCCAATACGTATCACCGGATCGGCACATCCGAAACATCACAATCGACCATTAACAACCGGTCACCAAAACCGGTCACCAAGATCAAACACCAAAACCAAACACCAAAACCAAACACCAAAACCAAACACCAAAACCAAACACCAAAACCAAACACCAAAACCAAACACCAAGATCAAACACCAAAACCAAACACCAAAACCAAACACCAAAACCAAACACCAAAACCAAACACCAAAACCAAACACCAAAACCAAACACCAAAACCAAACACCAAAACCA